>Ga0193742_1000156_pt1 | contig 49479 bp, 59 predicted proteins | sample L2c1metaG_FD_165511 | JGI IMG/M metagenome (GOLD analysis project Ga0193742, IMG submission 165511) | Soil microbial communities from a riparian zone of the East river system, Colorado, United States - L2c1 | ecosystem: Environmental > Terrestrial > Soil > Riparian zone | place: USA: East River... | reverse complement strand
ATCAGACTAGTGCTCCGAAAGGTACTTACCTAGGTACCTTTCAAACCAAAAAACAAGCGGCTCACACCCGAAAACTGCTCTCGGCAAGGAGAAAAGATCCTGGATAGGTTCTTAGAATCCATTCCGAATGGGTTCTTAGGCTTTAGTCTTCGGCCTGGCCGACGAGTTTAATACGATTCTTTTCCAGCGCCTTTTGTAACAGTCGATAAAATTCGCTGCGCGTTTTCCACTGCGCCGCGGCATTGGTTTTGGCGAGTACTCTAACGACTACGCCTTTGTCGCTAAAGCCCTTGACGCCAGATAAGTATGGCGGCTCAATGATGCGGTTTTGCATATCGGGCATGGCCTGCAGCTCTTCGCCGACCTTCTTTATAACCTTTTCGAGCTTGGCCAGGTCGGTGTCAAAAGCCACCACAATTTCCTCGTTCATACGGCTAAATCCAAGGGTCTTGTTGGTGGTCACCCCAATGTTGCCATTGGGTATGTGATGCACGTTACCGCTGAGGTCGCGCAGTACCGTGGTCCGGATAGTGAGGTCCTCTACCTGGCCCTCGATCTGCCCCAGACCCATGCCGGCAATCAAGGTGACTTCATCACCAATGCGGTACTGGTTTTCGGTGATGATAAACAATCCGGTTACAATATCTTTGATCAAACTCTGAGCCCCCAGGCCGATGATAACACTCAGCACACCCGCACTGGTAAACAGGGCAGTCCGCCCCTCCGGGTAAAGTTCACCCACTATTAACAGGGCAGTTACGGCATAAACGGCCAGCCGAATAACCCCCCGAGCCAAACTACCAAGAGTGCGAACTCGCTTTTCGCGGTCAGTTTTGGTAGGGTAGACGCTTGGGCGCACAACGCGTTTCAGCAGCCTGTGTACAAGGTCGTTGGCCACCCGGCGCAAAACCCAGGCGACAATCAGGATAACAAGGATGTTTATAAGGTGCTCATCTGCCCAAGTGCCGGACTTGTCGGCCAACCACTCCATCCTGAGCACGAGCATTTCTGTAAACTCTTCCATCTAAAGTACAATTATATAGAACTGCCGGTAAAAGCCTATGCTTATATTTTATGATCTACAGGACGAAAAGCTTATAAGCCTTCTAAAAGACGGTGCCGTGGGCGTGGTGCCGAGTGATACGCTTTACGGACTCATGTGCCAGGCGGGTAACCAGGAGGCAGTGGAACGTCTATACAAGTTAAAATCGCGTAAGCACAAACCCGGCACGCTCATTGCGGCCAGTATTGATCAGCTGGTGGAACTGGGTATTCCACGCCGTTACCTGACGGCTGTGGAGCAGTACTGGCCTAACTCGCTTAGTGTTGTTATCCCTACCTCCCCAGCACTCGCCTACCTGGACCGCGGTTTGATGAGCCTGCCCATGCGTGTACCCGCAGACAAAAATTTACAGCAGTTTTTGGAAAAGACTGGTCCCCTCCAGACAACCAGCGCAAACGCGCCCGGAGAGCCTACGGCAAATACCGTCGCAGAAGCCCAAGCCTATTTTGGCGATTCCGTAGATTTTTATGTTGATGGCGGCGACCTCTCCGGCAATGCCCCGTCAACCATCATCCGCATAGTCGATGACGCAGTAGAAGTCCTGCGCGAAGGTGCCGTAAAAATAAACGAAAAAGGGGAAGTCGAGCAGTGAATTTTACTGAATACCAGAAACTAGCCCTCAGAACAGCGGCCCAAAAAACCAAAAAGAACGAGCTGTTTCATCTTGTCTTAGGCCTGGTAGGTGAGGCTGGCGAGATAGCAGAGAAGCTCAAAAAGCTGGTACGGGACAAAGACAGCAATGAGGCACTTATAGACAAAGCGGACATGACTAAGGAGTTAGGTGATGTACTTTGGTACGTAGCCGTATTGGCGGACTATCTGGAAATCCCCTTAGAAGAAGTAGCCAGCAAAAATATAGCCAAGCTGGCAGATCGTTTGGAACGTGACAAAATTGGCGGCAGTGGGGACAACCGCTAGACTAGGTTCGTTCGCTGACTTTTTTCTGATCGCTTTTTACCATGGCGGCCATGGCTTCGTTCATGTCGATGTTTAGTTCAGACGCAATGTACAGCACCTCAGCCAGTATGTCTGAGAGCTCGTCGCTGAACTCGGCCATAAGCGTGTCTTTGTCCTTGCCATCGGCCCAGCGGTAGTTGGTCATCTGTAGGATAATCTTTGTCAGGCTGCCCATCTGGTACTGCAAATCCTGCGCGGCTGTCTGCCAGGTCCAGTGGGTGGTGCCTTGGGCGTCGTAGGTGCCAAAGCTGTCTTTTACGATACTAGTTAGTTCGGTTATGGTGTGATCTTTCATACATCAAAGTCTAACATAGTACCACGAGCGCTTTGCGATCAGACTGATCTTCTTTTCGTCACTGTCATACCGGGCTCCCATTCTCCGTAGCAAGACTGCGAAGGGTGAATGACCCGGAATCTGGTTAATTATTTTTCTAACTGGATCCCGCATCGGGTGCGGGATGACAAGAGCGTACGCTAATCACACCAGAAGGTTCAGTGCAGTTAGTTAGTTGCCTCCGGCGCGGATACAACCTATCATGAGTGTATGACCAAAACAGTTTTACTAGTAGAAGATGACTCCCTGGTGCGCGAAAGCCTGGCGCGGGTGCTGGCCGACAAGGGCATGACGGTACTCCAGGCCACAAATGGTAAAGAGGGTTTGGCAAAAGCCCTGACCGGCAAGGCAGACCTGGTGGTAACAGATGTGATTATGCCGGAAGTAGACGGCTTGACTATGCTGGCTAGATTACGCGAGGACTCCAAGGGCAAGGACCTGCCAGCTATTATTTTAAGTAATGACGACCAAACAGAAAGCTTGAATCAGGCTCTTCAGGCTGGCGTGACAGTGTATTTGTCCAAGGCTGCCTTGGACGCCGAAGCAATATCCGAACAGATCCTCATTGCTCTCGGCAGCTAGCCCTCCTGTCATCCCGCACCTGACCCCTCCCCCGTCATTCCCGACCAGACCCGGGAATCCGTCATAAAATAATTAACTAAAAAAGACATATTTCGCCACGGCTTTCAGCCGTCTACCGCCCTCCTTTCTTGTACCAACAAGAAAGGAGGCAAAGAAATGGCAGGCAGTTGCAAAAACAGCGATTGAAATACTGGCTGCGAAGACCGCGCCAAAACAATGCCTTTTTTCAAGAAAAAAGGACAGTTTTTTCGATTTCTTTACTGCTTGAAAAAACAAGATTCGGCTTGATTCGGTCTTCGCAGTCAGTATTTCATCGGTTTTGCAAAGCCTGGTCCTAAGTTAACTTGGCCTTGAAGGCCAAGTAATAAAAGCAATCCTTTAGGATTGCAACAGCTTCCTGCAGCCCTCCCGGGCTTTACGAAAACTGATTGGGCAACCCGGTGGTGGCTACCAATTTTCTGAGGATTGTTTGAGCCAAAAAAGCCCTTTTCTTCTTCCAGGGCTTTTTTGGTGAGTTTCCGAAAGAAACTGGCTAGCCACCGCCGGGTTGGACAGTCACGTTTTCGTAACCGTCCGGGGAGGTTTTTGCATACTTTTGACCGCAAAAGTATCAGGAATAAGAAAAAATACTAGTTAGATTGAATAGGGTGGCTGGCGGAAAGGCCACTTTCGGAAGCAGTTGTTTGGGGTTGAGGTGGTTAGTGTTTACTGACTGGATTCGGCATCAAGTGCGGGATGACGGGGGGCGGGGTCAGAGAGGGTCTTGACTGGCAGGGAAATGAAAAAGGTCGAGCCGCTGTTTTCCTTGGACTGCAGCCACAGCCGTCCATGGTGCTGCTCTACAATCATCCGGGTTACCCAGAGGCCCATGCCGGTGCCGTAGGCTTTTACCTTAGTGGCGTTGACGGCCCGGTAGTAGCCCTTCAGGACTTTCTTCTGGGCTGACAGGGGTATGCCGATGCCGTGGTCGCGCACACCTATGATGTGCTGGTCGCCTTCGGTATGCAGGGCAATTTCTATCTGGCTGCTGCTTGGGCTGTATTTGATGGCATTGGACAGCAGGTTGCTGACAGCCCGTTTAAGCCCGCCCTGATCGCCAACAGTCAGGGCCACGGCGGGCCAGGTGCCAGCATGGACGATGCTCAGCCCGGCTTCCTCTACCGTAAGTTGGTGCAGTTTTATGATGTCGTTCAGTACATCGCGCAGGTCCACCACCTCACGTTGCAGCTTGTCTTCTTTGCCGCGGTCAAAGATCGAAAAGTCCAGGATCTCATTTACGGTGGCCAGTGACGAGGCAGCATTGTTGTAAATGGCCCGCAGCAGCTTTTCCTGAGACTTACGCGGCTTGTCCTTTAGGAGTGACTGAATACCCCAGAGGGTACCGCTGAGGGGTGAGCGCAGCTCGTGCGAGGCAATAGACACAAACTGGGATTTCAACTGCGCGATCTCATGTTCCTTGCGCGCCAGACGGCGGTTATAGATCAGTACGGCTACCGGAATGGCCGCAAGCAGCAGCGGAATGATGGCGTTCAAGGCAATCTGCTGGTAGTAGTCGCGGGTCGGGATGTCTATGCCCAGTACGGCGACGATCTTTCCCCTCTCATCAGTCACCGGTGCCAGGCCCGACACCCAATCGCCGTAGCTGTCGGTGGCCGGACCTTCGATGATCGGTTCGCTGTTAAAAAAGGTCGATCGCAGCAGTCCGGTCGCTTCTGGGTAGATAGAGCCGGGCGGGGAATAGTCTTTGCTGGGCTCTGGTTCGGAATCTGCCAGGAAAATGACCTCGTTTTTGTCACTCAGGTCCAGCAGGTAGGCAAACCGGGTACCGGTGTTGCCCTGGCGGATGCTGACCAGCCGCCGTTTCAGGCTGAGGTAGGTCGGGTTTTTGAGGTCGCGGCTGTCGCCATGCAGTTCGGCAAGTTCGGTGCTGGAAAAGGCCGCTGCCGCCGTGACGGCGCGGGACAAAATGAGGTCTTTGCTGACCTGTGAGGCATTGACAGCCGCCAGAGCTGAACCAACCAGTCCCACCGCAATCACCACGGCAGTTGCCGACGTCAGGTACTGCATCGGCCGCGCCAGAACCTGCGGCGTGCCCACACCAATCTTCATGCTATCACTATAGCACGTCCACTTATAGCGTTGACATGAGTGCCTACATAAATATATAATGCCTACATGAGTATCATGCAAGATAAAACGCCTATCCAATACACCCTGCGGCGTGTTCCACCTGACGTGGATGCATATCTCCGGCGGGAGGCCAAACGGTTGCGCAAGTCACTCAACCAGGTAGCGATTGAATATCTAACGGTCGGCGCCAAAGAATGGTTGCGACTTGATAGCCCAACTGACAAGCCAGGCTCTGCCCCAATGAGACACTGGCTGGACGAGTTTGCGAAGCGGGGCACAGTTGATTCTGATACCCAGGCTATTATAAATACCCAGGCCAAGCTTGATAAAGAACGGATGAAGCGCGAGGACTAGAGATGAGTTCTAAAAGTGCAGTCCTGGATACAAGTGCTTACTCTCATATTGAACGGGGAAATAGTGAACTTCTCAGGTTGCTCAAAAGCTATGATCGTCTGCTGATGCCGCTCAATACTTTAGCTGAGCTTAAAAGTGGTTTCAGGCTGGGCACCAAAGAGGGCAAAAACTTATCTACACTAAAACAATTCCTTGACCGTCCAGAGGTCGGAATTGTCCAGGCTGACGAAAGGACTTTAGGGCACTATGTCATACTTGACGTTATCGCAAGACAAAAACACCGAATTTTGTCTCATAACGATCTGTGGATAGCGGCTTGCGCAGAGCAATCATCCTATGACCTTGTCACCTTTGACAAAGATTTTATCGTATTTAGTGCGATTTTTGGCCGGCGTCTTGCTATTCTCGACACTCGTTAGCGGCTGAAGTTTCCCCTGATCCATTCATCCAGACTGCCGCCTCCGCCGCCGGCCATGGCTACGACCATGTTGCCTTGGTCCAGGTGTTTTTGGATGGCTTTTTTGAGGTGTTGGTCGCGCTTGGCTGCCTGGGCAAAAGTTTGATCAGGCAAGTGGGATATGAGTTCTTCCGGCGGGATGATTCGCTGATTTTGGTCCTCTCGCGCCAGGTAGCTGGGGGTCCAGTACAGTTTGCTGGCTCCGCTAAAACAGTCGCCGTAATCGTCCAGCATATAGTGTTGGCGGCGGTTGGTCAAAGGCTCGTATATAACCACCAGGTTTTGATTTTTCTCTTCGGCCATTTCCAGGGCAACGCTCATGCCCCCACGGATTTTTTCCGGCGTGTGGGCATAGTCGCTGTAGAGGTTTGGGATAATCTGTTCCATGCGACGCTGTACGCCCGGGAACTTGCTCATAAGCTGGATGAGCTTGTCGACCGGCTGTTTGGTGGCACGATGCACCGCCTGGATCACCAACCAGCCGTCCAGGCGGTTATACTGCCCGGCCAGCTTGATCTGGTGGATTGCCGGATTGCCGGAGTCTTGTATAGACAGATCCTTGCCAGGACGGAGGCCAAGGTACTCAGCATCTTCCTGCCAGAGAATAGTGTGGTCCGACTGGCTGATAAATTCCTGAAATGCCTGTTGGTAATCTTCACGCGTGGGGAAGATCTCATGATGGTCCCAGGTGACGCCGCTGATGATACTGAGGTGCGGTTCAAAGGCCAGGAAATTGCGGTCGAATTCGTCACATTCATAGGCAAAATACTCGGCATCTTCATGGAATTCGCCCATGTCGCCAAAGCTGATCTTGGCTCCTACAGAATAGCTGAGAGGTATCTCCAGTTGTTTGAATAACCAGATAATCATAGAGGTCGTGGTGGTCTTGCCATGTGTACCAGCCACGGCAATCAGTTTGAATTTGTTTTTTTGGAGGATGAGGTTGATCATCTCGTCCCGCTTGCTGACGGTAATGCCTTGCTCCTGGCAAAAGGCCAGTTCCGGCGGCTGAGCGCTTTCCATGGTCACGGCAGAGGAGTAGACATACCAATCAATGGGTAGGCGTTTGTGGACGGCTGCGATCTGTTCGCGTGTCTGGCCAATGTGGATGTCGGTTACGCCGTGCTTTTTCAGGTAATCGATATAGAGGGAATCCTGCTTGTCAGAGCCCGACACGGTAAAGCCGGCTTGCTGCGCAATGTGTGCCAAGGGTCCAATAGCCGTTCCCCCAATGCCAGAGAAAAAGATATGCATAAAGCCAGTCTACCATGTAAAAGTAATCGGTAGCGGCTGGGCTGATCCGTAAAAAATAAACTGTACTCTAAATGTGTCCGGCCGGACACATTTAGAGTACAGTTTATTGGTTTCATCATTTTGGCGGTTGCAGTTGCTACAATGATGGTTATGCATAAGCGGAAGCTCCATCACCTTTTAGTTGCGCTTCGGCCCATTAGTTATTGGTACTTTGTGGTCATTTTTATAGTCAGCGGCTTTGCGGCGGCTTATGCGCTCCGGCAAAACAATCTGGGGGCGATTGAACGGCGGGACCACCTGCTGCAGGTAGACAAGCAAAACGGCGACGTAGAGGTGGCCCTCAAAGAACTTCGTGGGTATACCTACAGCCACATGAACGCCGGTTTGGCCAGCGACACCGGCATCTATCCGCCAATCCAGCTGAAATACACCTACGATAGGCTGGTGGCGGCTGAAAAAGTCCGGGTAGAGGGTGCTAACAGGGACGTCTATGCCGAGGCCCAGCGGGACTGCGAAAGGCGCTTCCCCCTGGGGCTATCAGGCAGCAACAGGTTACCCTGCATAAGGGGCTACATTGACGCGCATGGCAAGGCAGAGGCCCAGCCGCACGAGATCCCGGACGGCCTTTATAAGTTCGACTTTGTGTCACCTGCGTGGTCGCCAGACCTGGCCGGCTGGTCGCTGGTGGTCGCCGGGCTGGCGCTTTTGCTGCTTATAGTGCGTACTGCTGCTCAACTATGGCTCCGGCATCAACTGTCAGATTAGAAACAGCAAGAAATTCTATGAAGTCATCGAACAGCAACAAAGCCGGTTCCGGCAGCAGGAAGTTAACAATCCCTTGAGGGGTTGTTGCAATCATTGGCCAAAGGCCAATACACCTAGACACCAGGCTTTGAAAAACCGATGAACTTAAGGCTCCAAACGCCGAATCAAGCCGAAACAACGCCCTTCGGGCGGTTTTATTCGATTTCTTTAGTTACTTGAATAAAACAAGTTTCGGCTTGATTCGGCGTTTGGAGCCTTAAGTTCAATCGCTGTTTTTTCAATCGCCTGTTGTTTCTTTTGGTTCGTTTCTTGTCAATACAAGAAAAGAACTCGCAAGAGCTGCCAAGGGCAGCTGCGAAATGTCTTGTCTGCAGTTAATTTTTTTATGACTGGACTTTCGCATCTCTAAGCTTGCCCTCAGCTTGACTGGGGGTGCGGGATGACGGGAGTTGGAGGGTTAGGTTCTGGACGGGGCGGAGTGACAGCGGCCAAAGGCCGTGGCGAAACTGGTCTTATGAGAAACTATACGTGTTACCACACAAAAACACCTCGCTCTTTTGACTTCAAGTGACTTCAAGCGAGGTGTTTCAGATGACGGACCCTACCCTTAAGGGTTTGTAGTCGTGTTGTTTGTACTGGGAGCGTTTGCTGCAGGGGTGGTGGCGGGGGTAGTGCTTGCCCCTCCATTGTTTCCAGTGTTGGCATCACACTTCTGGCCATTCGGATTGGCCTTCTTGTATTCGGCGACCGCTTTGCCGACCTGGCCGTCGTCCTTCAGGTTTTCCCAGAAGATGACTTGTTCCCGATTGATAAGCATTTGGTCCTGCGGGCCATGCAGCTCACACCCGAGCTTAACAAGTGAAATGTCTTGCTTGGCATTCTCGCCCTGTTTGGGCTGGACCTGCTGGTTGACGCGCAAGTAGTAGATGTCGTTCATGCCCACATACTTGTTGTTGAGCGCCCGGATCTTGCCAAAGTAGACTTGGCCACCGCTTAGGAAGACAGCTTGCATCCTGTCTTTTGCGACATACCGGCCCTCGTCACTTTGCTTGTACATCATGATGAGGCCTATGACGGCCAGGGTCAGCAGTGTGAGGGAAAAGAGCAGGATGACAGAGGTGACATTATGAAAAGAAAAGCTGCCAGCCTTTCTGGCCCGGCCGTGGGCTGTATGATGCGCTGCAGTCGCTGCAGCGGCATTAGTAGTAGGGGCGACAGTTTGGCCAGGGTTTTGGTTTGGCCTGCCAGCGCGGTTCATCCATTCCATAAAAAATATCCACCTTTACCTTAGAAGTTCATTGTTACAAAGGCTAGTGTAATGCATAAGCACAATGTCTTGCAACACCTTCCAGGGCTCAAATACTTACAAAAGGGCCCTCCATATTAGTGTGGTGAATCATCTGCCAGATGGGTAACCAGGTGCTTGTAGCAAGGGTTTTGAAACGAGCTCAAGGGTTGACAAGCTAAATCGCCCCGGAGTATGTTAGGGGTACCATTACTAATTACAAGAGAGGGAGAGGTTGTAGCGATGGGTTACAAGCACGTGAACAGTAAAGGTGTAACGTACTACCTTAATTCGAAGAAAGTTACGCTTCGCGGTGGTAAAGAGCAGACCATCTATTACTTCAGCAAGGACGAGCGTCCAGAGGCCGCTGATCTACCTGATGACAAAGAGGTTGGTGAAAATCCACGCAACGGTTTTCTGACCGTAAAGCGCAAAGTTTAGGCAGAGCCAAAATCAAAAACACCCCTGATTTTCAGGGGTGTTTTTTTGTGCGCGTGATAAACTGGAATCTATGGCAATACAAAACAGGAACATACTGGAAGTCAAAGACCTTACCAAAGTGTATGGCAAGAAAAAGGTCGTCAATGGCATAAGTTTTGACGTTAAACAGGGCGAAATTTTTGGTATCCTGGGACCAAACGGCGCTGGTAAAACGACAACCCTGGAAATGCTGGAAGCGCTGCGCCCCATCGACGGTGGCACGGCTCAATTAGCTGGCTTTGATGTAGCCGCCAGTCCAGAAAAAATAAAGGCACTCATTGGCGTACAGCCGCAAACACCGAACTTTGAGGAAAAGACCAAGCTGACAGAACTTATCGAGTTCTTTGCCGCAACTTATGGTGAAAAGGTGGACCCAAAAAAGTTTCTGGAAGACGTACAGTTGGGCGAAAAAGCCAACAGCTACCCAGAGCAACTGTCCGGTGGGCAACGCCAACGGTTCAGCATTGCTACGGCGCTGGTGCACGGCCCCAAGTTGTTCTTTTTGGATGAACCAACAACAGGGCTTGACCCTCAGGCCCGCCGCAACCTCTGGGACCTGGTGCGCAATGTCCGTGACCGCGGGGTCACCGTGGTTATGACCACTCACTACATGGACGAGGCGGAATTGCTGTGCGACCGGGTAGCGGTGATGGACAACGGCAAAATCATTGCCATGGACACGCCTAAAAACCTCATCAAAGCCCTTCTGAAAAAAGGCTTCAAAAAGGCCCAGCACGTCGAACAAGCCGACCTGGAAGACGTATTCATTGACCTAACCGGAAAGGCACTGAGGGACTAACTTTATGAATCTCAAGAAATCACTTTTGCCGATCACCACCTTTGCCCGCATAGACATCAAGCGGCTGTTCCGTGACAAGGTTGCAATTTTCTTCGTCTTTGTCTTTCCACTGATCTTTTTGCTGATTTTCGGCACGATCTTTAGCGGCGACAACGGGGTGTCCTTTCGGGTAGCCATGATGAATCGGTCTGATTCCGAGTTTGCGACCAAATTTGTAGAAGAAGCCAAAAAGAACGAGGTCCTGGAAATAGACGACGAAGTCACCACCCTGGAACAGGCCAAGGAAAAGATGAACCGGGGCCAACTGGAGGCAACCATCATCCTGCCCGAAAATTTTGGCGACGTCCAAAACGGCAAATACCCCACTGGCCAGGCAGAGGTCCTGTACGATCAAAGCAACGAACAGGCCGGCCGGACGCTGGGTTCTGTGATGGAAAGCATTTTCAAGGGCATAAACAGCCAGTTCGTGACCAACGAAACTCCGTTTTCAGTCAAGACCGAATCTACTGCCACCAAGGGCCTGACCCAGTTTGATTACACCTTCTCCGGCATCCTGGGCTTTACGCTTTTGTCACTGGGTATCTTTGGTCCGACCACGGTCTTTCCCCGGCTCAAACAGCGTGGCGTGTTGCGCCGCTACCATACCACCACACTGAAGGTCTGGCAGTATTTCACGGGCAACGTCATTTCTAACGCGGCTGTGGGCCTGTTGGCGGTAATCGTTATGTATATCACTGCAGTTTTGTTTTTTGACCTGAATATGCGGGGTGATTATTTCAACCTTTTGCTGGTTGTCGTACTGGGCACGACGCTGTTGTTTGGCATTGGTCTGGCCATTGGCGGCTGGGCAAAGAACGAAAACCAGGCTGCGCCGCTGGCCCAGCTCACCACCCTGCCTATGATGTTCCTGAGCGGCGTCTTCTTCCCGACGTTCCTGATGCCCGAGCTGCTGCAAAAAATCACCAAGTTCATCCCGCTGACACCAATCATCGACAGCGTGCGGCTCATCATAACCGAGGGCAAAACCGTCCTGGACCTCGGCCCGCAAATGGCCGTCATGTTAGTGTGGACGGTCGTGATCTACGTAGTAGCCTTCAAGGTCTTCCGGTGGGAATAGCAGAGCCTTGGCCAGGACATGATTTACCTTTGCGGGTTGGCGCCGAGCCGCCGAGCGATAAATTAATTTAAGGAGTAAGTAAATGGCACCAGATATAGACCAAGGGGGACCTGCAGAAAGACCCCCTTCTGATTTAGAGGCAAGAGGATTAACACTTGCTCTTCTATTGGACGGCCCGAATTCAAAACTACTCAAAGATGATGGGGAAAACGATCCTGATACGGTTCATGCATTGGAGATTATGGGAGTTGCCCAGATTATTGTAGCGGAGGGCCAGCTGGCAGCTATGGACCATCTCGTCCATGGCCGGACAATAATTCCGAACCTTACGACCGGTGAAGCAGAAGCTATGGTACAAGCGGCTCACGAACGGCTCGCGGGAGTCGATCTTCACGCTTTTCGTGAAGAACATTTTAGGTAAAACCCGTTCCAACCCAAAAAGCTACCTGCTGACCTCTGTTCTTCGTAGCGGGTACTGTTGAAAGATGATTCAGCATCCAGGACATCCTACTTGCTACAGGGTCGTACCCTATAGCAGATTTGGTCTGCTATGCTGGTGATATGAGAAAGCTTACAACAGAGCAGATGCGGGAGGTTGCCTGGGGACTGAGCGCGGCCGTAGTCCTTATTGGCGTGGTGGCCTGGGGTAACTCCTATGCCTGGCAGCTGTCGCGGTTGAGTGTGTATCAGATTTTTCCGCTGCTGGGACTGACGGCTTTTAGCCTCATGTGGGCGCACTACATTGCCAGCGCCTTGCGTCAGTATTTTGGGCTGGAGCCAAAGGCGCTGAAGGACTACTTTGAAATAACATCTGCCATTGTGTTGACTACCATCCTATTGCATCCTGGCCTTCTGGCCTGGCAACTGTGGTTGGACGGTGAAGGGTTGCCGCCTGGAAGCGAGTTGAATTATGTTATGCCCTCTGCCCGCTGGGCAATACTGTTTGGCTTTACCAGTCTGGCTGTTTTCTTATCCTACGAGTTCCGGCGCTGGTTTGCCACCAAAAGCTGGTGGAAGTTCGCCCAGTACGCCAGCGACATAGCCATGGTGCTGATCTTTTTCCATGCCCTCAAATTGGGCGGAGCCCTGCAGTCAGATTGGTTCCGCGCAGTTTGGTATCTTTATGGCCTTACCTTCGCAGGGGCCCTGGTGTATACCTACGGCATGAGATACCGTGCTTACAAAATCATCCAGAGCGGCAAGTCCTAAAGTGTAATTGTGAGAATTCTAACAATTATGGTACAATATACTTATTATGAAGCTTACTACCCAAGTATTGCAGCAGGTGTATTTCGACAATCTGATAGCTCATCAGATAGGCGGAGAAACAGATGGCATGAGCCCGGAAGTGGCCAGCGATCTTGGCTTTGCTACGTATGAGGATACCCTGGCTCTAATCCAGCGGCATGAAGCCGAGCGTGACCTGGCTGTGGTTGACACGGTGAGGGCAATACGTACGACCCTTCCGGCCGCACTACCTATTACTCCTGAAGCCGCGTAAAATACAACTTATGGACATCTGGGACGAACTACCAGCGCCTTTCTTTGTATTGGCACCGATGGACGACGTGACGGACACCGTGTTCCGCCAGGTTATTGCCGCCTGTGCACCCCCGGACCTGTTCTTTACAGAGTTTGTAAACGTGGACGCGCTGCAAAGCCAGGGCCGGGAGGCAACGTTGAAGCGCCTGAAGTTTACAGATACGGAACGGCCGATTATTGCTCAGGTGTGGGGGCTCAATCCGGAAAACTTCAGGAAGTCGGCCGCAGACATTGCAGCCATGGGTTACGACGGCCTTGACCTGAACTTTGGCTGTCCAGAGAAAAACGTGGTCAAAAACGGTGCCTGTTCGGCCCTCATCCGTCCGGAAAACAGGGAACGGGCTCTGGAAATCATCCAGGCTTGCAGGGAAGGGGCGCCTGCCCTGCCCTTGTCGGTCAAAACCCGGCTGGGGTTTAGCGAGGTTGACCTGAGTTGGCACGAGCTTCTTCTAGGTCAGAAACTTAACGCGTTAACTATTCACGGCCGGACACGCAAGCAAATGAGCAAAGTTCCAGCAGACTGGGATGTGATTGGCCGGATTGCGGAAATGCGCACTTCCCTGTCCCCTGCCACCAAAATTGTTGGCAATGGCGATGTTCTAACCAGGCAGCAAGGCGAGGAGCTGGCCCAAAAACACGGCGTGGACGGCATCATGGTCGGCCGCGGCATCTTTCATGATCCATTTTTGTTTGCGCCCAACAGTCCTTGGGGCAGTATGTCCAAAGAGCAAAAGACAGCGCTTTATGCTAAACACGTTAAGCTTTTTGCAGATACCTGGCAGCAAAACGAACGTAAAATCCACACTCTTAATAAGTTCTGCAAAATTTACATCAACGGCTTTGACGGCGCCAAAGAACTCCGCGAAAAACTCATGGCTGCCAACTCTACGGACGAACTCCTGGAACAGTTGGTGTAAAATGGGTCATATGCAGCAGCACGACGATATTGAACAGATCTTTATAGATAACGACGACCTCCCCGCTTCTTCTGATTCGAAAGGCGCGCGTGACCACCACAGTATGACAGGGGGGTCGCCAGCGGTGGAAAGCCGGGAAGAGTACAAGAAGCTGGGGTATGTACTGCTGGGCATCCTGATTGTCTCCTCTATGCTGACCTTTATTCGCGGCATTGAACTGGATCGGTTTTTAGCGGATTTTATGGCGGTGTTTTTCATCACCTTTGCGGCCTTTAAGTTTTATGACCTGGAAGGCTTTGCGCATGCCTACCGCAGCTATGATATTTTGGCCAAGCGGATCCGGCCATGGGGCTATATTTTCCCCTTCATAGAAGCGTTTATGGGCTTTTGGTACCTATTGTCTGACGGGCCGAATAACCTCAATGTATTGGCTATGGCGGTCACTGGTACAGCAGCCGTTGGCGTCTTTAAAGAGGTTAAACGCAAGTCCCGATTCCACTGCGCCTGCCTAGGCACCTTTATCCGTTTGCCTCTTTCCCGGGTAAGCCTGATAGAAAATGTGACCATGTTTGTCATGGCGGCCGCCATGCTGGTTATTTGACCCGCCGGATAAAGCCTTATATTGTGCATGTCATGAACTTACCGAGTGGCGAAGCAGACTGGAATCCGGGGGAGCTGGCAGATCGTAATCTTTTGAATCTGGGCATATGGAAGAGGGCGCGTGAGCTGGTGGAAGATAGTCGACAGCGCCGAATACCTGGCTCGCGTGTTGTTGGCGAAATAGATCTGCACGGTAGCATGTCGGCGGAGTCCTCAGACTACTTTGACGACCAAAACAGGGGCCACCAGTTTTCCATTGACGTGGAGCCGGTATCCGTCCCCCTTTTGCAGGCGGCCCGGCTTTATGCTGGTCTACAGCCACCACGGGACCCTAACCGATATATGGATGCTACGCTTGTGGACAGCGTGGTGATTGCCGGCCTGCCGATCAGAGTGGCTCGCGAGTATCACCTGCTTGAGGGTGGTACACTGGATAAAACTGTCAGCATTGCCGATCCCCGGGCGGAAGAGGTCTACAAATATGATGATATTGGACTTGCCGAGCGGCGGTCTTTGATGGACGAATTAAACGGCATCGACGGTATTTACTAAAGGCTCCCCATAGGGCGCTCTCCACCCGTATGCCGGGTGGTTTTTCTTTGGCTGAAGTTCGACTATGATTAATGACATGGAGCTGATTGTTGATTTGCATGTACATTCGCACTATTCGCGGGCGACCAGCCGGGACTGCACCCTGGAGGGGTTGTATCGCTGGGGTAAGCTAAAGGGCATCAACATCATTGGCACCGGGGATTTTACTCACCCGGAGTGGTTCAGGGAGATGCAGCAAAACCTGGAGCCTGCAGAGCCCGGGCTGCACAAGTTGCAAGACGAACTTGCGGCAGAAATAGACAAATCCCTGCCCCCTAGCGTGCGGGACAACCTCATCCGGTTTATCCCGACCGTAGAGATCGCTACTATTTATAAAAAGGCGGACAGGGTTCGCAAACTCCACCAATTGGTCATCATGCCAGATTTTAAAGGGGTGAGTGAGTTCAACGCCCGGTTAGAGCGTATCGGCAACCTCAAGGCCGATGGCCGGCCGATCCTGGGGCTGGATAGCAAAGAGCTCCTTCGTCACAGCCTGGAGGCGGATTCGCGCAGCTTCTACATCCCGGCGCACATCTGGACGCCGTGGTTCGGCATGTTCGGCAGTAAGTCCGGGTTTGATTCCATTCAGGAAGCGTATGAAGAACTGGCACCACAAATCCGGGCGATTGAAACCGGCCTGTCGTCTGACCCGTACATGAATGGCCGGGTGGCCAATCTGGATGGCCTGGCCATTACCTCCCATTCTGACGCCCATTCGCCAGGCAAGCTGGGTAGAGAAGCGACGGTGGTAAAAAGCGCTGTCAGCTACGAGGACATCATTGGGGCGCTCAAAACCAACGACGATCGGCTGGTCGGCACCATCGAGTTCTTTCCGGAAGAAGGCAAATACCACCAGGACGGCCACCGGGCCTGCGGCGTACGGTTTACTCCGGAACAGACCAGGGAAGCGGACGGGATTTGCCCCGAATGTAGCAAGCCGGTGGTAGTCGGCGTGGATTACCGCGTGGCTGAATTAGCTACGCGGTTGCAAGCCACCATGACCAAGCGCGTGGAGTACATAATCCCTCTGGCCGAAATTCTGGCAGAACTTCGGGGTGTCAAAAGCACTGCCGGGAAGGCCGTGCAGGCCGATTATCACCAGGCCATCAGGACACTGGGCCACGAGTTCGACATCCTGCGAACCATAACGATTGAGCAGATAGAAGCAGCCGGCATCCCCCTGCTGGCCCATGCAATCCAGCGGCTGCGCGAAGGGGACGTGCTGCGCGAACCGGGTTTTGACGGCGTCTACGGCACTATAAAGGTGTTTAAGAATCCGGCTGAACGAATGACCCTAACGAACCAGCTTTCCCTGATATGAGTAGGCTTACTTTTGCCGTCGTGCCAGACTTGTTCCGGGCCGAAAGGTGGCCTTCGGCCGCTGTCATTCCGGCCTTGAGCCTGCCTGCCGGCAGGCAGGCCGGAATCCAGAACAGAGAAATTACTTTTATTTCTACTGGATTCCGCATCTCTAAGCTTGCCCTCAGCTTGACTGGGGGTGCGGAATGACAGGAGTGGAGGTTTGAGTAGTGAACTGGCTGGGTGATCTCAACGCCCAGCAGCGGGCGGCGGTAGAGGCGGGTGACGGCCCGCTGATGATCGTAGCCGGACCGGGAACAGGGAAGACAAAGACCCTCACCGCCCGCATTGTTTACCTGCTGTCCAGCGGCCGGGCGCAGCCGAACCAGATCACTGCCCTGACCTTCACCAACAAAGCCGCCCGCGAAATGCGCCAACGCCTCACCCACCTCCTTTTTTCAAGGACAGGCCTCGAAAATAAGGGGTTACCGCGGGTTGCCACTTTTCATGCCTTGGGGTACGAGCTGTTAAGCGCGAATCAGAAAAATCCCCTGAAGTTTGCGACTGATGAGCAGCGGCGTGAAATCATAAAGGCGTTGCCCAAACCCCAGGACCTCAAAGGTCTGAGCACCCGTGAGCTTGCCGCCGGTATTTCCCTGTTTAAAACTTCACTGCGCCCTACTCCGGATGACGGGATGAGTCGTCTGGTGGCGGGCTATAACAAAGTTCTGGCCCGGCAGGGCTTGCATGATTTTGACGATCTGCTGGCCCAAACTTACCAGCTACTATCCCAAGATCCGGCTGTTCGTACCAGCCTTGCTGCAACCTGCCAACATCTGTTAATAGACGAGTTTCAAGACACTAACGACCTCCAGTATGCCCTGATGAAACTTCTACAGGAAGGCAGCAAAAACGTGTTTGTCATTGGTGATCCGTTGCAGTCCATTTACGGATTCCGGGGTGCAAGTGGTGGCATTTTTGAACGTTTTGCCCGGGACTTTCCGCATGGCCAGTCCATCGCCCTGACCACTAATTATCGATCCGCTCCGGAGATTGTCAGCCTTAGTAATGCTGTGTTCACTGACGCACCTGTTCTGGTACCGCACCAAAAAGTCGCTGGTCAGGTCCAAGCCGTACGGGTATTGAACGAATACAGCGAAGCCGGGTGGATCATTGCCGAAATAGAAAACCATCTGGGCGGTACCACCATGCTGAAGGGGCACGATACTGATACTGCCCAACAGCAAACGCGGCAATTCAGCGACTACGCCGTGCTCTACCGTACCCACCGCACCGCCCGGAGTTTGGAGCAAAAGCTGGAGGAGTCCGGCATCCCCTACCAAATAGTGGGTGACGATTCGCCGTATGAAAAGCCGTTTATCCAAACCATCCTGCAGTCACTGCGCTACCTGGCCGGCGGTGATGTACCAGTGATCAAAGGGCTGAAGGAGCAGCAGATCAAGCAGCTTCTGGCAGACATCCCGACTGTCCTGCTAACCGAAACTGTGCATCGTATCATCAGCAAACTTGGGCTCGACCCGCCAGAGGAAGCCGACCGGCGTATACTCACCCAGTTCATGAATAGCCTGGTGCGGTTTGAAGGGGTGACTCTCGCCGACTACCTGGCCCAGGTAGAAGCCATAGGTGAGCAAGGTTTCTACGATCCCCAGGCGCAGGCAGTGACGCTCCTGACCATCCACGCTGCCAAAGGCCTGGAATTTCCCCATGTCTTCCTGATCGGTGCCGAAGAAGGGTTGTTGCCATACCTTCGCACCGGCAAGCCAACAGATGTAGAAGAGGAAAGGCGGCTGTTCTATGTGGCCGTCACTCGTGCCCGTCAGCAGCTGGACATTTTGTATGCCAAAAACCGCGGCGGCCAACCAGCCAAACCCTCCCGCTTTATAGCTGCCTTGTCCCCTGACGTTTTGCCGCGCATAACTGATCCAGCTATGGCCGCCCAGCAAAAACGCCTGCACAAAAAACGCCTCAAACGCGCCCAGCAGACGCTCTTGTAAGCTATAAGAACAATTTTTAGTTCTGTTGTTGGCCGTCTTCGCCTTGGGCTGGGCTAGGCGGCGTATCGTCCGTGTTGTCCGGGGGCGTGCCAGAATCCTCTGATGATGTGGGATCACCTGCGCCATCAGTGGATGTGTTGTCTGTGGATGAGGACGGGGTTTCGCTGGCCTGTGTTTCGTTTTCTGTGCGAATAACGCTGCCATCAGCGGCTGCAATATGGACCGAACTGCCGTCTGTGAAGTGCACGCTATAAACTATCTGGCCTTGATCGGACAAAAGCTCCATCTCGTTTACGATTCCGTCCGGAATCTGGACCAGGGCTATTTTCCGGGCGTTGTCAAAATCTATGGTATGGGTAAGGCTGGCTGGCAGAACGGCTTTACTGGGGTTATCATCGGCAGCTGCATCAGATAACTTGTCACCCGTCCGCGCGTCAAAAACCAGCTGTTCCTTACTGGCCAGGCTTACAACGTAAACCAGGCGTTTGTCCTTGTTCTCCAGCTGGATTTTTGTGATGGCAGTGCGGGGGGCCTCGGCGGCGGCCAGGCTTTTGACCTTGTCCAGCGGCAACAGGTTGCCGGGGAGGGGCGTCGTCAGGCTCGGTTCGCCGGTCAGGGAGTTAGCGAAAGGGTTATCGTGGCGGGCCACCTGGGTAAAGGCATAAGTAGATACTCCGACAATGGCCACAAAAAAGGCAACGGGCAAAAAGTAAAAACGTATGGTCTGGAAAGAAGTTCCAAAAGAGTTAGCCTGTAAAATCTTCATGTCAAACCCTCACCATATAGCTCTTTAACAATACATAAAACAAAGCAAATTGTAAAGGCAGGTGGCTTGCCATGAGTGAGGCAGGTTTATCTGCCGAATCGAATGGTGGGCCCGGCAGGACTTGAACCTGCGACCAATCGGTTATGAGCCGACTGCTCTAACCACTGAGCTACGGGCCCGCGTCGAGGTGTAAGGCTGTGGTAGCTGATCCGCCGGCAAAACAAGTTTGTCCGGCAAATCTAGCTACCTCAGCCAGCCCTCTCCTTATCAAAACCGCGAATCCTCTCGCGATTTTGGATTCTAGTTATCTAGCAGCTAAAGCTGCTAGGATTTTAACGCACTAGCTGTGAAGGTGGTTAACAGGGGGAGTATATCATTTTATTGTATACTTACTCTAGTCATGTTGGAAAAAATCAAAAACTATCACAAAACGTATGGCAAACATCCTATTGTACAGGACCTGCGGGATGTGCGGGTGCTGGGGCTGTTAGTTTTTGGCATCATTGTGCTGTTGGTCAGCTGGAGCGGCGTGCGGGTCATAGAAACCAACTACAAACTGCAGCAACAAATCGCCCGGATGGAGGAGGAAACCAAGCTCCTGGAGCTGGAAAACGCCAATAAGCAGCTGGAAAACAACTACTATAAAAGCGACCAGTACCTGGAACTCCAGGCCCGCCAGCAATTTGGCAAAGCAGCCCGTGGCGAAACCGTACTGATTGTTCCGGAGAGTGTCGCATTGGCTCACACCAAGGACCTGCCTGGCGACAAAAAGGGGAAAGAGGCAAATGCCACAGACAAACCCACCAAACCGTTCTACCAGAAAAACTTTGAAGCCTGGATGAGCTTTTTCTTCCGCCCCGGTACAAGCGGTTGATATTTGGCTTTGGAACCGTTTGTGGTTATTATAGATTCAAGATATGTCGGGTGAACAACAAAGTACAACACAGGTGACGCCGCAATACGAAACATTTGTTGCCCGTTTTCCTGACCTGGTTGTCAGTTGTCCTGCGGGAAAGAGCGACATGCTAATGACGGTAGGAGAATTTGCTCAAACCGAACGGGGGCCAAAGTATCTTGGCACTATCGCAGTGGCGTTTAATGAACTTAGCGAACAAAGCGACATGGGCGACGAAAAAATCCTTACACTTGTCAGCGCCGGCGCTTTCGCGCGAGATGATGAGGATAGAATAATTGGCCTGCCGCGCCAAGAAGCAGTGTCAGAACCAGGACAAGTCGCAGAATCTAAAAAAAAATAACCCCGCGTCTGAAGCGCTGAACAAAGCTGCCCCGCGGGAGCGGCCTGTAGAGTCCCAGGCCCCAAAGATCCCGAAGACCCCAGAGGCAAAAGCGGTCCAGGTGCCAAAGAGGGCGTCACCGGTCGATGCCACTGAGCCCAGAATGGTTAAGATTAATCCTGACACGAGGCAGGCTGAAGTCGCACAAATAGTGCAAGCCGTCCCTGAGCAGCCACAAAAAGATGACGCTATCCTATCTGACGTGCCGGATCATCAACAAGGTAAAACCATACGCGGCGAACGGCCAGCCTTGAACAATGAAGCTGCGCTAGAAGTTGTGGTTCCGGAAACGTCTGTCGCATCGCATGTCACAGAGGTTCTGCCACTCGCGGGGACGCGACTGCCTGTACCGGACCCTATGGCTACGCGTGAGTATGCTGATGTGGCGCCAGTCTTCCGGGATGAATCGCTTTTGGTTGACTCAGCGGTGCAGGAGGAGGGGTCCATTGTCGATTTGCCAGAAGTTTTAGAAATACACAATCAGATCCTGGCTGCTCAGGAATCGTTGATACTCACCGAACAGGGATTTATACGCCTGGAGGAGGTTGAGCCCTCCATCATGCCGGAAGTGGCGGAGCCGCTTTTGACTGCCGGGGCCGCTGACGAACTGACCGACGAATCAGAACGGTCAGATCTGTTGGATTTCCCGGAGGCGCTGCGCATACACGAACAGGTCATCCGGGCGTTTGCAGATGAGGTCGAAGCAGTCCAAGCGCAGTACATTCCGGCTGACATCCAGCCCGCTTTGCACACAGATGAAACCGTAATTGACCAGCTTTTTGATTGGGAATCCGTCCTGTTCCCTGTCAATGAGGGGCAGGACCATGAGGATATGGGGTACAACAAGATTGACATGATTGAGCTCCTTGAAAATCTAAGCGAGGAGATACCGGCGCTCAAACCGGAAGTCATAGAGTCTGTAGCTGAACCCTTGGAGGAGGTGTTCAGAGTGGCTCTTGAGGCACATTTGCAGGCGGACGAAGACGAGTTGGACGCGTCCTGGAACCTTCAAGAAGCCACCCTGGCCCAGCTGACGCAGTTTTTTGACCAAGAGGGGGTAGCCCTTTCGGAGGAAGAAGCCGCAACACTGACTGGTGCGTTGCTGGCGTATCAAACCGGGGGGCGGCCGTCCAAAGAGCCGCTCATGGCAGAAGACGAAAACGCAGAATCCACCCTTGCGGAAGTCGTAACGGTTATAGAGCAGGTGCAGGACGGGCTCTTGGGCATAAAAGCTGAGGTGATCGAGCTGGCCGCCAAACCGGTGGAGGAAGCCCTGCAGCGTGCTATCGATCTCCCACCGGAGGCTGCAGGGCGCCCAGAGGAAGAATTGGCAGACGTCCTGGCAGAATTCTTTGCAGAGACCGGTTTAGAAATCACAGAGGAGCAAATCGGGAAACTCGTTCACTATCTCATGCAGCCGGAGGTATTAGAGGGCCTGCGCGAAAACAACCTCGGCTTCATAGAGCTATTTGACAAAGGTACCTACGAAAGACAGTACAACGGGGCAAAAGCTTTCAAAAAATCAAAAACGCCCTTGCATACACTGCTTGGCAAGGTCATGCTGCTTCTAACAGGCCAAACACAACAGGGAGTTAAGAACCCACTCCAGATCTTTTCCTCTGACTCCGACCACTTTTCGCATGCAATCGGGCTGCCCCACCTTTCAAATCAAAAAACAGCCGGCTCACACCCGAAAGATGGTCTCGGCAAGGAGAAAAGATTTGGAGTGGGTTCTAAGCAAGAGCCACTTGCTGCCTAGCGGGAGTGGTGGCAATAGTGTTGTGTCACAGTATGCGGGGTTTGACATTTTGACCCCTGTTTGATACTATAGGCAAGCTAAACAGTGGCGGGAGATACCTCGGTATTTTCCGCACAAAGCACATTTTTTTATGAAGCTTATGGAGCCAGTCCAAATTCGAGAGAGGATTCTCGAATTTGAAGAGGAGAGGGCTTGGTCAGGTAGCTAGAAGTGATGGGCAAACTTGTTTTGCCAGCACTTCAGCTACCTGACCATTACACCTCGACGACGCGGGGTAGAGCAGTGGCAGCTCATTTGAGTCAATCGCTCATAGTGAGCCACTACCAGAACTCTACCAAGTACATTACAATTCACATTTTACAGACGACGCGGGGTAGAGCAGTGGCAGCTCGTGTGGCTCATAACCACAAGGTCGGAGGTTCGAGTCCTCCCCCCGCTACCAAGAAAAATGACTCATCTTCTGATGGGTCATTTTTCTTTGTCGGAGTCAGGCCTTGAACCTGCGACAGAGATTTTCTGAAAGAAAATATCGTAGTCGTAAGGTTCGGTCATCAAAGCCACGCGCAGGAGTTTACTCCGAGCATGGCTGCCAGATGTGCGCTTGCCCTGCCCCTAAAAGCGATAGACACTATGACCTACGAAAGATTAGGCATGCTGTTCTGCACCTCACTGGCAAAATGGCTATTGAGCAGAACAGGGCTGCACAGCGATAGTATCTCCAGATTGATTTATTGCGCCTTTGCTAATAGGCATTTATGTTTCAAAAGAATGAACAGGGGTTGTATACTGGTTGATAAGGAGAGATTAATGAAAAAGCTAGTTCTGTATGGAGATAGTCTATTTGCTCAAGCTGGCAAGCACAGAGTCATTATGTTTGAAGAAGCGTTGTCGGGTTATGACGTATATAACTGTGCGGCAGGTGGCTGGAACACAAGCGACTGCGTAAATAAGGGCCCATATATAGCTAAACTTCAGCCAGATGTTTTAGTCATTTCTTTAGGCACAAATGATGCTGCACCCTGGAAGCAGGTTGATATGAACACTTATGAAGCGAACATTCCCAAAATATTTGCTACATTTCCAGAATCTAAAATCGTATATTTCCTACCTACACCGGTTGACGAGGCAAAAACTAGAAGCGTTGGCAAAGACTTAACCAATGATGTGGTAAAGAAATATCATGATGCTGCTAAACAAATCTGTATTGATAATGAAGTAGCTTTTATTGATTCATTTGCTGTGTTTATGCCCCTCCTCGAAAGTGGTAAAGAGTATCACATTGAAGATGGGGTACACTTCACAGACTTCGCCTATGAAACAATTGCTGCTGAATTAGCAAAGGTGTTAAAAGAATCATGAAGACCATTTTAATTACTGGCTCAAGTCGTGGCATCGGTAAAGCTATTGCCAAGCTTGCACACGATAAAGGTTATCGAGTTGTTGTACATGGTAAGACTGATTCAGAAGAGTTACAGAAGACTCACGAAGAATTAGAAAATGCTTTTATCACCGTGTTCGATGTTGCTGATAAACAAGCTACGCATGAAGCTATAGCAGATGTAATTAAAAATGTTGGCACAATTGATGTGCTAGTAAACAATGCTGGCGTAGCACGTAACTTTATTAAAGACGTTGCAGATGTAGATGACGATAAAGCCACTGAAGAATTCCAAACTAATGTATTAGGCGCACTTCACTGTACCCAAGCTGTGTTACCTAAAATGTTAGAGCAAAAGTCAGGTAGTGTTATTAATATTGCCTCAATAAAAGGTCATTATAATCTAGCTACAATGAGCACGTTAACCTATGCAGCTACTAAGGCTGGTGTAATATCACTCACGAAAGCCCTGGCTAAGTCCTACGGTGATAAAGGCGTGCGCTTTAATAGTGTTTCACCTGGTTATGTCGAAACAGACCAGGTCAATGACTGGAACGATGAAACATTTAATCGTATTAATAACGGAACAATACTAGGACGTATATCTAAACCTGAAGAAATTGCACCACTCGTTTTGTTTCTTGCCTCCGATGAAGCCAGCTATATTACTGGCTCGGACTTCTTAGCTGACGGTGGCTATTCTATAAAGGGGAAATAATTGACTTCAGAGCAAGCCTGGCTTTCTAAAAAGTACCTCGTTTACAAATTCTTAACGAATCTTTGGTTTGTGGGGGCTGTTTGGCTGTACTTCTATCGAATATTTATAACAGACCAACAAGTGGGTGTTCTTGACGGAATGGCGTTTGCGATTGGTCTCATAGCAGAAGTGCCTTCAGGTGCTCTGGCTGATAAATTTGGTCGCGATAAAATGGTCCGCTTAGGACAAATATTGGCAGGAAGCGGGCTGCTTATTCAGGCTGCTGGTAGTAGCTTTATGCCATTCTTTGTGGGGCAGGCAATAATGATGATTGGTGTTGCATTTGTTTCAGGGGCAGATGAAGCTTTATTTTTCGAGCGACTTAAGTTTGATAGAGAGTCCATAAATTGGCGAAAACTAGTTACTCGTGGATCTCAAGTTGCGTTAGTAGGTACGCTTATTGCGATTGTAGCAGGAGGTGTGCTACACAACATTAACCCTAGAATTCCTTGGCTGCTGACTGGACTATCGTTTATTATCTCAGCAATGCTTGTTTGGTCGGTGAAAGACGAACGAATAAAAGATGCTCGGCAAAGTTTTTCAGCAGAATTTAAAAGTTACTTCGTGGATATCAAAACGGGGTTTGCAGAATTTCGTTTACCAAAACTTTGGATTTATGTACCAATAATTTTAACTGTTCAAGGGCTATTTTATACGACAGGCTATGGTCTTTTAAGATTGGTACTACTAGATAGGTTTACGTTTAGTCCATTCTTAGGCTCGGTTGCGGTTGCTTCGAGTAGCTTACTTACAATTCTCCTGCTGTCTTACATGCATAAAAATGCAGAAAGGTTGAGTGAGAAAAAAGTTTTAACGCTCATATCATTGAGTGCTGCTGCGGGACTTTTATTATCATTGGCGAACATAGGCTTATGGGGTTATATAGTAATCTTTGCTCTATATGCAGGAGAGCATGTCTTGCAACCTTTTATGAGCGAAATATTGAATTATCACGCGCCTGAAAGACAAAGAGCTACTGTATTATCTGTTGCATCATTTTTGAAATCTTTGCCTTACGTAGTCCTAGCTCCAATTATTGGCTACTTGAATACAAACGGGAAGCTACACTACTTTTTGGTGGGTTGGGCAGTGCTAATTTTTGTAGCTGTGTTTATTTACCTCTCAAAGAAGAAGGCAGATGAAAAGATAAAAGTAGCTAGCGCTGTTTGAATTAGTATTTTAGTTGACAAAGCATAAGCATTATTAGGTACTTGACAAACCGCTCTCGGTTAACTATGCTATAGGGGCAATAAATCACTGTAGTACGACTGTCTCCTCTGGATAACTACAGTACAAGGAACTATGAAGGGATGAGCCCATGAAGCACAATCTATGAACACACTCCCAGCCCTTGAGCTGGGTTTTTATTTAGTAAAAATAATCTGGAGAATAACATGAGTAAACGATCATTTAACAAATTGCCACTTCAATTACAGAAGCAACTCGAATCCCTAAATGGCAAGTCTTTTAACATTTACGCCGTTCTTAAGCTACGCAAGGGTGATGAGCTACCTAACCTACCTGGACTCGATTTGAGTAACTTTGAAAATAACATACCAAGCGAGGTTTTGCCTGACCCAGCTAAGGGAACTTGGGCACGAAGGAATATTGACGGTTGGGAAATTATCCTGAAAGACCAACCAAAGTATACAAAGTCTTTTTCACACGAATCCCCAAACTTTGGCGACTGGTCTTTAGGGAGCCATGAGGTTACCGTAGACCGAGAGGTGTATCATCGTGACATTCTTTCGGGGTATGGCTCAACCATTAAAATTACTGTCCTGAAGCGAGATGACGACAGCATTACCCTAAGCTTTGAGTTAGATCGTATCTTCGATTCAATTCCTGACGATCCAAGAGAGCTACTGTTTGCTATTAACATTTTTCAGGAATCAGTTGGGCGAACGGCCATAAAACCTACTGACGTTCCGGCGGCCTCATTCTTGAGTACCTTACAGATTGACTGGGAAATCTTACCAGTTGGTAACAAGGAAGAGGTCATTAAGCAGATTCATGAGAGATTAAACCCTAGTCCTCAAGAAGCTAAGGTCATTAATGAACGAATGGATCTTCTGTTGGCTTTGCGCCCTATTAACCTAGTAGCAGGTACAAGTGGTTTTGCGAGGTATGTAGGTGCACTCTATAACGAACAGCTAGTCGTCTTTGAGAATATTCGGTACGGCAATGCCATTTATATAATGTTTAATGAGTGGGAAAGGCTCAGTAAAATGTCTCGTATCGAACTAATGAATTCAGACGAGAAATTTGAACGTATTGTTCATGCCAATAATTGGGAATACAGAGTCAGGTCAATAGTGAACGAATATCGTCACTCAGGACGTAGTCAATTCTAGCTTTGATAAGAGAATTGTAGCTTGTTCCAGCGTAAGAGTTCAGATTGGAGTAGGTTCCAATTCGAATGGACGTACTCTACCAAGAAAAGTGCCCATCCGAAAGGATGGGTATTTTTCTTGGTTCTGGAATCCTCAAACCTACGACCCGGATTTTGCCTTAGCAAAATACGATAGGTCGGAGGTTCGGTCACAAGCCTCACGCGCAGGAGCTTGCTCCGAGCATGAGGTGCAATGTGCTTTGCCCTCCCCCGCTACCAAGAAAGAGTCTCAGTATTTGCTGGGACTTTTTTAATGCGGCTTAAACTAGTATGAGCTGTGATTTCTATACCTGTTGGTTACTTGTATACTAACCTTTATGGCAAAAGATATTATCGACATACTACTTGATGAGCGTGAATGGCAGACGTTTGATTGCAAACGTGCCGATATTAGCCCTTCAAAGATGCTTGAAACCATATGTGCTTTTGCAAATAGCGAAGGGGGTGATATAGCGCTTGGGCTTGAGGATCCAGGGAAGACGAGTCGTGACAAGAGAATTTTAGGCATAGTCGACAATGAGGATAAAGTGTCGGAAATTCTGAATATGATTGAAAAGGAATTTGAGCCGCCATTAAGCGATATACGTATATCTGAAATTGAAGTTACTAACATTGCGGGCGTCAAAGATAAAGTGGTCTTGCTTAGAGTACAGAAGGGGCGTGATGTACACTCACTGAAGAAGGGCGACACATTCATTCGCAGGGGCAATCAAAATCATAAGATTGGCGCTCAAGAAATAACACGATTGCGCTACGAAAAAGGCGCCCTGAAATTTGAGGACGAAGTTGCTCAAAACTTAGGCCTAGATGATCTAGACCGGACACTACTAGAGCGATACAAAAGTGATACGGGCAGCAAAGAGAGTGACGACCTGCAGTTCCTTAAAGACAATGGCTTGGCAGTCAGACAAGGGGAAAACATTGTTCTTACCAAGGCTGGAGCATTACTTTTTGGGAAAAACCCAGCTGTAGTCATGAAGAGCAAGTGTGGCATCAAGATTTCGCACTATTACGGCAAAAATCGAAACTATACGGGTACTCCAAATTTCGCACGAAGACCTTTTACGATTGAGGGTCCACTAATAAAACAGATTGAAGACGCTGTAGCATATTATAAAAAAGCAGTTTCGTCATCACCGCCAAAACTAGTGGGTGCAAACTTTCTACCCTCTCTCTTGATACCAGAGTGGGCATTCCAAGAGGCTGTTACTAACGCAGTAATTCACAGAAACTATTTTACAGAGGACGACATACACGTCCGAATCTTTGACGATAGGATAGAGATAGAAAGCCCCGGTACATACCCTGGTTTCATTACGCCACAGAACATTAGAACCGAAAGGTTTGCTAGGAATATAATTATTCAGCGTACTCTTAACCGCTTTAATGCCGGCCCTAATCTTGATATTGGCGAGGGGGTCGATCGTATATTCCAAGTAATGAAGGAAAGCAACCTTTACGAGCCCTTATATTTCCCCGCCTCAAAAAGACCGAACTCAGTTGAACTTCATCTATTTAATATGCAGAAAATTGATTACTGGGATACGGTGAGTAATTATTTGGACAATAACTACAGAATCAATAATCAGGCCACTCGAGAGATAACTGGTATTCACGATTCCTCTAAGGTTTCTCGGCTTCTTAAGCAGTGGACTACCAAGGGGCTAATCGAAAAAATAGACAGTGGCTATAAAGGGAACATATATTACAAAAAACTTGGTGCCGAGCTACCCGATACAGAGTAAGGTGCGCTGCCGTTCATATGCACCCCCTATTGCATATGGAGGGCCTCTTAAGTATTATCCCCCCTGTTAATCTTCCGTGCTTCATATGCAAAACGTACCATGCAGCTTAGAATGCGCTAAGGATTCGATTCCATCTGTAAATCTCGTACACAATTAGGTTCCAATTCGATTACACGTACTCTACCGGGCATAAGCATTATGGTCTCTGGATACAGGAGCCATTTTTATTTGGTCTGATATGATGTAGCCATGATAAAAGAAGATGATGACAAGCTGAAGCCAATTGAAGATGAAAATATTATCCGCTCCGGTAGATTAGCCGTTGGTGAGGGACATGAACTTTACTGGGTGGATTGGGGCAACAAACGCAGCCAGTACATAAGGTAAGGGATAGGACATCATGCAACTACTGAAACGAGCTAAACACCTTACTGCGGACATTGCCAGGCATCGGATTACCAAAAAGGTTTTAGCGGTCATGGCTATACTGGTCGTCGGGGCGATTTTGCTTCGCCCGCAACTGACCGCGGCCACAGCCATAAGCCTTAATTTTTCCGGTTGTACGGCAATCGCCAGTCGCGGCTTAAAAGCCAAGAAAAACGAAGTATTTAACTTCAAGGTAACCACAGAGACCGATGATACGTTCCTGATGGAAGATTTCGAGATCAAACACCCGATGAAAGCCGGTAAGTCCCGAGTATTCTCTGTTACGCCGACAGAGGACAAATGGTACAGCTTCAAGCTGGGCAAGTGCGAGAACGCTGGCGGTGCGGTGGTAGCGTTGAAAGACGATGGTACCGATTCCAGCATGGGGAATATGAGCTACATGAGTATGAGTCACGGCGAGAGCGAAGAAAAAGAGCACGAAGGCTCTAACAAACCGGAGAGTGAGCACGGCAGCAGTCATGATGAGGGCCAAGCCAGTGGCGCAAACACCGGGGATCTGACCAACCAGTCCCAAGTCACCATAGACATTAAGGACTTTGCTTATTCCAAGGCCGACATCAAGATCAAAAAAGGCACCAAAGTCACTTGGACGAATCAGGACACCGTTCAACACAACGCCATGCGCGATTATAGTGGCAGCGGCGCGGCCCACGATGCACCGAAAAAAGAAGAGGTCAAAGCTGACGAATTTGCCGGGCCAATGCTGGCAAAGAGTGAAAGCTACAGCTTTACTTTTAATGAAACAGGTTCAAATCCCTACCGCTGTTCGCCTCACCCGCAAATGAAAGGGACTATAACCGTTGTAGACTAGGGCTATGAGCGACACACACACCCGCGACACTGGATTGTCTGGTCAAGCCAGACAATGACGAGGTTTGAGAGTTAGGTCTAGCACTTTTACGGTTCCAGTCCTGCCCGGTATTTTTCTTAGTCTTTGTAAAATAAAGCTATCCCCAGAACACCAACAAGCGCTAGAGTAATCCCAAAGTACTTCCTGGCCGACAGTCGTTCAGAGAAAACGAAACGAGCAAACATCACAGCTAAAGCCCCACTTACACCAGTTATTGGCGAAGCTACTGACGCAGGTGCATAAGAAAAGCTTAACCACAGAAAGCCCGTGCCAATGATATTAAACAAACCCCCTACGAGTGCTTGTTTATATACATCGAAGTTCTTCACAGCCCCTTTGGCCGCAGTGATGATTGACTCTCTTTCCAGTTTGAGGTAAGCAAGCGCCACAGGAACCTGCACAAACCCCAGGGCAAATAGAAAACTAAAATCTCCCGAGCGGTTTATATATCCTTTTGATAAGGTATCAGATAACCCTACTCCAATTGCTGCGACAAATGGCCAGACTATTTCTTTTCTAAGTTTCAGTTCTGATTTTTTGAGTTTATCAGGCAGGGTTGCTACGATGCTGCCAACAATAGCTAGAGCAACGAAAATAAATAATGCTGCCGTGAGTACTTCATCATTAATAATTCTTGAGAATATAACCGTATAAACAGGATATGTTGCAAGAACCGTCGCCGTTACAGCAAGCTCACCATGGCTGAGAGCATAAAAATACAGCGCTTCAGATAATACTGCAGAGATGAACGCATAGAGAATCGCTTGCTCAAAGCTAACTCCCAGGCTAACCCCCATCCACAACGCAAGAGGTACCCATAACGCTAAACCGAATAAGGCATCAAAGAAAAAGCCAACAGATGGTTTAAACTCTTTATAGCTCTTTCGTAGCGCAACTTGAGCTAGTGCAATAAACAAAGCACCACCAAGAGCAAAAATAACACCTAACATTACATTTGATTATAGCTTGCTTCCGTCGGTTCCACTATTGTTGCGAGGGGTATGGAACGCCGGGCACTATAGGTTCCAGACTCACCCTGGATTTTTTGCTATTATTACTGCATGAAAAAGAAAAGTACCAGTAAGTCCAAGCTGCCGCTCAGTAAGCTAAAAAGTCATAAGGTACGAGTCGCTATTGGCTTAGTATTTGTTTTACTGGCCCTGCTATTTCTGCTTAGAGGCTGGGTAAGGATGTCAGTATTGCCCGGAATTGTCGAAAGCATGTACGGCAATTCAGTCGAGAAAGTCTATCAGGATGAGATGAGTAAGTTACAAGACCCGCTTGCCCTGCTTGGATATCAAGTCGCTGAGACGCCTACCCTGCTTTATCAGAACGCTGAGACGCCGGGGCATGGTTGCAATACAGTAGTGGCTAACGGTATTAAAACGCAGGTATACTGCAGTTACGCTACCAAAGTCTATCGGCAAATTATTGATACTGGCCCCAAGAGCAAGAAAAACCTAAACGCCAATGCAGAAAAGCTGCAAACACTCCTCCAGGCAAATGGCTGGCAGGGCGAGTACTCAAATGAAGGGCAGCCATATACCTCGCTGGTAAAACTTATTTCAAGCCTCACGTCAGGCATTGATCACCAGCCAGATGCCACGTATGAAAAACGTGTTGGCGACGTAGAGTGCCAATTTCAAAACAACACCGCTTTCAGCCACCCGGGACCAGCCGCGCTGGCTACGCAGGTTTCTTGCTCCCGGACCTTCAATATTCTGGGCGAACCAAGCTGGAATTGATACTTGACCTCCACCTGGTTATTTCTTTTCTTGACTCCGGTAAGCCGATTGAAGTATAGTTAACGCAGAAGTTAACTATTATGAATATACCTTATGACTCACCTCAGCTAGACACCGTGCTTGATGCGTTGGCAAACCAAAAACGCCGGGGCATTATCCATGAACTGTCTTTGCAGCCAACAACCGTAGGACAACTGGCTCAGCAGTACAATTTGTCGCTCCCTGCTATCCACAAACACATCCGCGCATTAGAGAACGCACAACTCATTATTCGTAAAAAGGCCGGCCGGACCAACTTTGTGGCACTAGACCCAGGCACTCTTGGTTTGGCCCAGAACTGGATCACGCAATATCAGACCGGGTGGGGCAATGCTAGCGCCACACTTGAGAATTATATCTCCAGGATGCAGGAATGAATTCTGGCAGGACTACGGTTATTAAATAATGGCTCTACATGGGCCGAAGGAGATAAAAAATAATGGGGAAATACGTATATGTCTACTACGCTGGGACGGCTTCTGATGGTGGCAGCGCCGAGGAGTGGGGCAAGTGGTTTGGCGAACTAGGTGACAAACTGATAGACGGCGGCAATCCTTTTGCTGAGGGCGGCAAAGCCGTAAACAAAGAGGGCGTCATGGACGTTCAGGACCCGCCTGTAACCGGCTATTCAATCGTGAAAGCCGACAGTATGGAAGGGGCGGTTGAACTGTCCAAAGGCTGTCCTTTGCTGTCATCCAAAGACGGTGCAGTCTGTGTCTACGAAGCTCTGCCCATGTAGGCTGGCTCCCTCTAGAGCACTTAAACGACCTCCGGGTCGTTTTTGTTTCCCCCTAACTTCTTATTCGCTGCTGATTTGCTGAACCTATCTAACAGTTTCAATTTCGCTGCGAAGTTACGAATATGGTCTCCGAAATCACAAAATCTCTCCCTGGAAAAGGACGGACCTTTTATTCCTGAAACCGTTGTAAACAATTCCGAGATGGGTTCTAGACACCGTACGATAACTGATGTGCCGGAAGAAAGTTATTGTTGGTCTTCAAGGTAGCTTGAAATCGCGGTCACAGCTGATGGATACTCATCCTGCAAGCCTCCCTCAAGCGCAGCTGCGTGAACTGGCCCAAGCGCACCAAGCTGTTCCTGTACATGAAATAAAACTCTAGGATTAAAGCCAAACTCTGCGGTCTGCTCTAGACCTTGAAGCACTTGCCTAGTCCCCTGTACAAGCCTTTCTTGTTGTTCATGTGCTCCAAGGTGGGGGAGTTGGCTTCCTGTGTGCGCATCCCGAAAGCCAGCTGTTATGCTTGCCAGGATATCAATTTGCCGATCTTCCTCCGTGTAACCCTCAGGATCAAGGTCATAAGGTAAATTATCTCCAAAAAAACTCATATGCTCTTTCTCTGTAAAGTTAACTTTAACAACATATTAACAAATTCTTACAAAATCTCAAAACTTGATCAACAGGGAAGCTGCCTAAAACGGTTGCTCTCCCCTAGCAGATGAGTAGTATAATCACACGTTATGCGAGCCGAGTCATCATCATATGTTCATGCTCCTCAGTTTGGAACCATCCAATCGGATAACCCGTTGGAGTGCTTGGAGAGTGGGGGATGGATCAGAGAGCTACCTGGGCCAGCTCCGGCGCAGCCCAGCCTATTTCCAGAACTTGAGCCGCCGCAGGAGGTACTGGACATGCCTGCGTTTAGGGATGCTGCACAGGACAATCAAGTAATGGAGCGTTTTGGCACCTACGGAGACCAAGTGATTTCTGCAGCCCGACTCTTTAATGAGCAGGTTGAGGCTTCTCTTCCAGTGCAAGACAGGAATTATTTGTATACGCTTAGACATGCCGAGAAGGAGATGCGCGACAGTAGCCCGAGGGAGCGGGCAGAGATTGGGTATGGGCTCATCCACTATATTCCTCCAGTAAGAAACTGGGATAGTAGGTATTCTCATAGTCTTTCTATTGTAAGTTCGGGTGAAGATGTTGCACTAGCCGGATCCAGAGTAATGGAGGTAGGGGGACCGGCAATGCTGGAGGACGGATCTGTCTATCGTCCCATACGCGCCAACCTGGCAGATTACTCCGTGCTTGCGGATGTAGATGTCACCCAGCTAGCGCAGCCCATCATAAGTAACCTTCGTACTCAAACTTACGATGTGCCAATTGTTGAACATTTAGATGTAGTTGCCGACGGGTGCCAGCTGCCGGTTGTTGATGACTCGCTTGACGTTGTCGCGGCCAAGTCCCTGTGGACATATGAACGTCCCGGGGTTTTATCAGAAGCTGCACGAACCGTCAGAGAAGGTGGGGCTTTGGTCTGGCAAACGGGCACCTTGAGTGATTTAAGAGCTGCCAGTGAGCTTGGGTTTGAACCGTACAAGATCGATATAACCGTATCACCCACATGGGCTCCAGCTGGGCCAACATCGCGCCTGGATATTGATTTTATTGCATGTAATCAACTATAACGTCTTCTGAAGCCTTTTTTATGAGGATCTAGCGTTTCACTGATCGTTTTTGTTCAAAAATTTCCGAATAACTTCAACGTATTCTTCGGGACGCTCAACATGCACGCAGTGGGAACCGGCGGTAAATATCTTGATTTCCGATCCAGGGATGTGGGCCTGCGTAACTAAAGCTTGCTCTGGTGTTAGCTCATCGTACTGGCCGGAAGTAATGAGGGTGGGGATGGTTATTTCTTTGAGCTGGTCTATTTTGTCCCAGTTTTTCATGGTGCCGTTTGCATATGCTTCGCTGACACCCCACATTATTCTATAAGAATCACCGAACTTGGAATTTGCAGAAATAAGTTCCTTTGGCCACTCTTTGCCTCTAAGAACCCATCCAGGATCTCTTCCTCTGACTCCGACCACCTTTCAGACGCAATCCACCTGCCTTTTGCTCCGAAAGGTAGCTATGGCTACCTTTCAAAACAAAAAACAGCTGGCTCACATCTGAAAAGTGCTCTCGGCAAGGAGAAAAGATCCTGGACGGGTTCTAAGAATATGTCTGGCTTCGTACTCTTTTACAGCTTTAGCGTACTCGTCTGAGTCTGTGGTGCCTGCTGTTTCGTGTTTAGCCAGAGTGGCATAGACATCATTGGGTAAGTCTTGTTTGAGCTTATCTACTTCTGCTTGGTACAGCGGCATTCTGATCATGGAACTTGCCAAGGTTACACTGCGAATACCTTGGGGTTTCGTGAGTAAGTATTCAATTGCCAGCATGCCGCCCCATGAATGTCCGTACAAATGTATGTCTTGCAGGCCCAGATGCTTACGGACCCGATCTACTTCCTCGACAAACAATGGAATGGTCCACAGTGAATCATCCCTGGGACGGTCTGAAAGGCCGCCTCCTAGCTGGTCATAAAAAATAACTTGTCTGCCCTCATCTGCCAAGGCGCCTCTAGGCGGTGAGCTAGATATGTGTTTTGATATCCCCCATATGCGGATAAACGGATTTCTTTTGAACTTATAACGGCGCTTGTGCGTATAATGAACCATGTGTTCAAACCAGAGCGGGCGTAATGGATATATCTAAGTTTTTGAGTGTGTATGCAAACCTGCCCATTGGAATTCGGGGCGAAATTCGAAATTGCCAACGGTACTGAATTGGGCAGAAAGATATACACTAAATTAGTAAAAATGGGAGTCATATGACAGACAGCTACATTGATACTGAATATCAAAAGCTTGTCCTGGCCGGGTTGCGAGTGCTCCCGGACGACACAAGTTTGTCAATTGGCTTGAAGGGCAACTTTAAGAAGTCTGAACTTGTTGGGCATGTTGAAAAGAACGACGAGATTGGCAAGCAAATGATAGAGATCGACAAGCTATATCTCCGGACGCTACGGTTTAGCGGTGCTACCCAATGAAACTCTATCGCTTTAGTCCGATCGATGACCAAAAAACGCTGCTGGAAGCAGTTGACTATGTGGCCAAACAAGCCACAAAGCTTTATTTCAGAACGGTGGGCGAAGTAGAGCCTGAGCTAATCAACTCGCTGACTATATTTTCACACTATGACGAAGAATTTAAATCGTTAAGACAGATGATCTCTAAGTTGGGAGACCCATATAACCAAAACAATGGGCCGCGCGTGAAGCTGCATAAGCCAATACACGTTACCAACGCCGCCTTCGAGCAAAACGGTCAGCAAAAAAGCGTTGAAACAACCATAAAATACCTCAGGATCAGGAGGCCGGATCCGTACCGCATGCAAGTGGGGTGCTGTGACCTCAGGGCCGATTTTGCCAGTCCTGATTTTGTGAATGCGGTACTGTCCCCGGATGAAGAAAAAAGTCCGCGGCTCATCAAGAGATCCGAGTATGAAATGCTGGAATTTTTCGACCCTGAAGTAGATGTCCTGGCGTATGTCGTGAGCGATTCAATTACTTCTAAACAATAAGCATTATTCTTAATAAGGTTCGACCTTGATAAGTGTAAAACGTGCAATCTAGAAGCTGTCAGCTAATTCGTTTTTGATCATTTCATGGTGCAAGTGGCAAATACCTAACAGCCACACCTGCGCCCCGGGTGTTATAAAGAAAATGTGAGCCGCTTACCTGTTTCTGGTTTTGATCATACGAGTTGGGGTGATATCCTGAATGATTTTTTGCTTGTAGAGCACGGTCCTGACGGCATGCTCAAACTGCGCGGCGACGGCACGTTGTCTAAGCTCTACCAACTGCCGCAAACCGGCATTCCCGCAGCCGATCTTTCTGCCCCGGTCCAGGTGGCGCTGGCCGCAGCCGTAAACAGCATGTTTGTGACGGTTGGTCCGGTTGGCGCAGACTACACCACTGATGGTCTTGCAGACAATGTACAAATCCAGGCGGCAATTGACTCGGTGAGCATGGCGGGCGGCGGCACAGTTTTTGTGAAGTCGGGTATGTATGACATCCGGACAGGGATCAAGCCGAAAAACTTTGTGCACCTGCGTGGCGAAGGTATGTTTAGCACCGTGCTTAAATCATCTGCCACGGCAATAACCGGAATCATCCACGACCGCGGTTTCACCACTGCAAATCCCCTGCGGTATTTCACATGCTCGGATCTAACGCTGGACGGTTCAAGCGTGGACGGCAGCCTGCGTAAAAATAAGGGCGTCGAATCCCATAATTGGCAGCACTGCACACTCTATCGTCTGTATGTTCACGACTGCACAGCCACAGGCATTGGCTGTGACAGTTTGGATCAGTGCCTGATTGACCACTGTATCGTAAAAGATTGCGGGGTGCCCGGGTGGACCGCGGGCCACAATGGGATTGGTATTGCCACCGGGGGCATGCCGAATGAGTCGTGGGTCGTATCAAATTGCATTACCACGGGTTCGGCCAACAATGGCTACCTGGCCGAACAGTACGGATCGGTTCCGCCTAAACCAGGGTCGCTGTATCAATTTTCTAACAATATTTCGCTCAATGACAACAAGGGTATTTCTAACGCCGGTGCGGCCAATGTATCTATTACCGGGAACATGGTGTACGGTGCCAAAAAGGTGAGTATTCGAGGTTTCCAGTACGTTTCCCATACCTCAGTCAATACGGTGATCAAAAATAACCTTGTAGGAGCTTCCGGGGGTACGGGTATCGACTGGGGCCGCGCCCAGACAGGAGCAATCATAGAGGGCAACATCGTTTGGAGCGGCGGGGCAGTAGGCATAAAAGTTGCCGGTGGATCCAGCCTGGTTAGCAACAATCAGGTCCACGATAACGCCCGAACAGGTATTTTGGTGACAGCCCCTTCAAAGGACGGCCTGGACCGTGTTACCCTGACTGCCAATCATGTATACAATAACGGTAAAAGCGTAGCCAACCAGGACGGCATTCGGCTCGATGCCTCCAGGGGCCCGTTGGCTAACGTTACGTGCGTCAACAATAGCTGTTTTGACAATCAAGCTGTCCCAACACAGCGGTATGGTATCTTGCTGACTCCGGGGGTCATGTCCAACATTCTTATTGCCCATAACAATCTGTCCGGTAATGCCGCTGAAGGTATAGCAAAGCAAAATACCTCGGCCAGCATAACGGTCGACAACAACATAGGCGTAAACCCGGATTGGGTATATGCCCAAGGAATTATTACTGGCGACACAACCTTCAACAGAGCAAACGGAAATATTATTCAGGCGACGCTTGCAGGCGACATTGCCGTAACCTTAGCCGCAGGCGCCATGCCGGGCGATATGCTTACATTGGAATTGACGCAAAACGCCAGCGGTTCGCATAGGGCTTTGTGGCCAGCTACTTTTAAAAAGTCAGGTGGTAACCTGGCCCTTTCATCCGACCCAAAGGCTGTGGACGTAATAGCTATGATGTGGACCGGTGTCGTGTGGCGCGAAGTCAGTAGAGCGCTTAACGTCAGATAGTTTTTGGGCTTTAGTTTGTCTGTCTGGTGCTTCCACTCGTTGCAAATAATAAAGAAGTAAAAGAAAGGGCTGACTCTTCAATGCCTGACCCTCAAAACCCATCATATGCACCGCTGTCATTGTCTGGCTTGACCAGACAATCCAGTTACTTTCTTTTTACTACTGGATCCTCCAGCTTGATTGGGGGTGACAGAACTGGGGGGGTTGAAAGTCAGTTTTTAATGCCTTGAATTCAAGTCTTCCTGGTTACTTTAGGGTCCGGGCATCGACAGTAATGTAGCAGGTTTCAGCTCTGATCGTTAGAGGTATCTCAGTCGTTGTGCTTGCGACGATAAGGGTATTCCCTTCCATTGTAAAATAGTTCTGCCGGTGGTATATTTCGGTTAAGGTTTAAAATTTACAACTAAGTGAGCACAGAGGGGCCAGGTGTTCTGTATGAAAAAACTCAAAGAACTTGCCAAAAGTAAGCGGCTGGGGTCGGCGTTTGGTCTTGCGCAGCGCAGAAAGCTGGGGTTGGTTTTTGTGGCGGCTTTTGCCGTGATCGGCAGCTATATGCTTTTTCAATCTCAGGCTGCTACCGGGAATGATCTGATAGTAACGAACGTAACGATGAATCCAGCCAGTCCTGGTGCCGGCCAGGCGGTGACCTTTGCGGCCACGGTTAGAAACCAGGGAACTACCCCTGTTCCGGCGGGTACGGCAGTGGGCGTGGGCTTCCAGGTAGACGGGCAGACGGTGACGTGGAACAGAAGCAATACCAGCGGCCTGGCGGCTGGGGCGAGCGTGACGCTCACCGCGAATGCCGGGACTTCCGGGACAACCTGGGCAGCCACCACTGGCCCGCATACCGTTGCGGCTACGGCTGATGATACTAATGTCATCCCGGACGAAGCAGACGAAGCCAACAACCTCCGCAACCTGACCTTTACCATTGGCAGCACGGGCAACTTGTACCTATCGCCGGCAACTACCTCAGTCTTAGTTAACGGCCAATTTACGGTAGCCCTCCGGCTAACCCCCGGCACTACCGTTGATGGCGTGGAAGCTACGCTGACTTATGACGTAGCCAGGCTGCAATTTGTCAGCATGAATGCAACCGGCTCACCGTTTGATGTCGAGCTGGGAGCGCAGGCCGGCGGCAGCGGCACGGTTACGATTTCGCGCGGCAATCTTAGCAATGGTGTCAGTAGTGATGCATTGGTTGCAAATGTTACATTCCGGGCGTTGGCGGGCAGCGGCAGCGCCACGATCCAGACTGCCGGTAACGTCACCAAAGGCGGTGCCTATACCAACCCCGCAACCGCCAATACGACCGTCACCTTCAGTGCGCCGGATACTGTCGTACCCAGTGTCAGTATAACCAGTCCGGCCAACAACACCTCGGCCTCTGCCAACCTGACGGTTACTGCCAACGCAGCAGACGCCGTCGGCGTTACCCGGGTCGAGCTATACGTTGACGGGCAATTAAAGGGAACAGATACTTCATCCCCCTACAGCTTTATAATCGACACCAAAACACTGACTAGCGCCGCACACACCTTCCAGGCCAGAGCCTACGACGCGGCTGGTAATGTCGGCACCAGCGCCACCGTGAATGTAACCGTCAAAAACTGGGCAGAGGATATCAATCAGGACGGCAAGGTAGATTTACTGGACTTCAGCTTGCTTGCAACCAGATACGGTCAGACCGGCACAACACTCGGTCGGTCGGACATCAACGGCGACGGCAAAGTAGACCTGCGCGACTTCAGCCTCCTGGCCTCCAAATACGGCAAATAGCAGATCAAACCACGCCCTGCTTCTGTAGAAAGGGCGTGGTTAGTATTTTATGGGAATGATGGTCTGCCCCCGGCTAGCTTCTCTGACTAAATGGGTAACTAACTATACCAGCTCAATTCATACTGATATACTCCAGGTATTCAGCATTTTAGTATGGGAGTGTAGGTATGTTGTTCCTGATCGTTTTGTTGGCGGTATGTGTCGTATTAGTATTTAGCGGGTTGTTTATTGTCCGGCAGCAGACTTCGGCTATTGTAGAGCGCTTTGGGCGGTTCAAGCGGATTGCGCCTGCCGGACTCAACTTCAAAATCCCCTTCATCGACCGTATTTCCGGCAGGCTGAGCCTGCGGATACAGCAGTTGGATGTCAGAATAGAGACCAAGACAAAAGACAACGTCTTTGTGGTATGCGTAGTCAGTGTGCAGTATTATGTGCTGCCAGAAAAGGTTGTGGATGCCTTTTACAGACTGCAGGACCCACAGCAGCAGATCACTTCGTTTGTGTTCGATACTATCCGGGCCCGCGTACCGTCAATCATCCTGGACGACTTGTTTCAAAAGAAAGACGACATAGCCCAGGCCGTCAAGAAAGAGCTGGACACGGTTATGGACGACTTTGGCTACGGCATTATAAAGGCCCTGGTCACAGACATAGACCCGGACGCAAAAGTAAAAACCAGCATGAACGAAATCAACGCCGCGCAGCGTCTGCGTGAGGCCGCCATTCAGCAGGCCGAGGCTGACAAAATTCGCGTTGTCAAAGCGGCAGAGGGCGAGGCAGAAAGCAAGGCTCTCCAGGGGCAAGGCATTGCCAACCAGCGCAAAGCTATCATTGACGGACTGAAAGAGTCAGTCGCCAACTTTAGCTCCAGCGTAGATGGAACCAAGGCCCAGGACGTCATGAACCTGGTGCTTATGACCCAGTATTTTGACACGCTGAAAGAAATCGGCCTGTCCGGCAAAAGCAACACCATCCTCATCCCGCATTCGCCGGGCGGTATGGGCGACATCAGCGAACAGATGCGCAATGCTATCATCACAGCAAATGAAGTCAGCTTTGGACAGTCTGCTGACTCAGACGTTTAAAAAGGACGTCTGCCGGGTTGAGCTACCTGGTTTATATGGTATTATACTGCAATGACTACACCTTCTGAAGTACCACCACTTCTTCAATGCGCCCGGGGCTTTGTTGCCGATCAGCCGGGGCTGGAAAAAATTACCTTGGAAAACGAGGGCGAAGGGTATCTGGTTACTGCGGAAGGGGGACCGAATAGGTTTACTTTTCGGTTTTTGGGTACCACCGGCTTGTTTGACGAGTCGCTGCCTAGAGGGGTAGAGGCAGCTTATAAGGAGGATAGGTTCTTCGCTGGCGCTCCGCGCACAGTTACGATAGAAGATGAAGGATTGGAACCTTTTGTGGCACTGCACCAGCAGTTGCAAGAGGGCGTTCAGCGCTCTGTTGGGCGAGTACTGGAATATGTGTGGCCAGATGCATCCGCCGAAAACCTGCATGTAACTGATACGCTTCGCCTTGGCGAGATTACCACCCACAGTACCACCCTGAAGTTTACTGCAGGCGATGACGCAATAACGGTCGACACTGCTTACCAGATTCCTGTGTCGCATCCTGACGGAACTTTCGTTTACCCGAGCGCATTTGTGTCGGTTAACGGCGTAGACGAACAGTATAATCAGGGAGCAGCACCGGCTGTTAGCGAACTGCACAGGGAAGTAGTTTCACTCTATTCCGACTACTTCAGAGCGTAACCGGGCTTGACCGCGAGGTGCAGGCGGTGTGTATGATAAGGGAATGATCAAAGCCGCTATATTTGATGCCGACGGGGTGATTGTGGTGCCCGAAAAGCTTTTTTCCCAGCAGTATGCAGAGGAATCCGGGCTTGACCCGGCTGTCCTGCAGACGTTCTTTAAGGGTGATTTTGTCGATGCCATCACCGGCCGGGCCGACCTCAAAGACCTGATCCGCAAGCATGCCGATACATGGCAGTGGGACCGCGACCCGCAGGAACTGCTGGACAGGTGGTTTGCGGCAGAACATGTCGTGGATCAGGAGGTGCTTGATGTCGTTGCCGGGCAGCGCCCGGCGGGAGTGCCGGTTTACCTGGCGACCAATCAGGAGCAGTATCGCGCCCGGTACCTCAGGGAAGTAATGTTCCCGGATGTATTTGACGGTACGTTTGTTTCCTCTGAAATAGGTTACGAAAAGCGCCATCCCGACTACTGGGTGCCCGTCCTGGGCCGGCTGGCGGCGGATATACCCGGCATTACGCCCGACCAGATCGTCTTTTTTGACGACAGCCAGGACAGCGTAGACGGTGCAGCCCAAGCCGGCCTGAACGCGCATTTGTATAGGCACATCAACCAAATCAAAGAAGTCTTTAGCTCCCTCTAGTACCCCACCCCCCCACTCCTACGGGTCTAACGGAGGCTTAGGCGTGGTACTAGGATAAAATAGTCAGCTTGTCGCCAAAGACTTCTGTAAATACTGCGAAGTCCTTGTCAAAAGTTACGAGTCTCTCATTTGTTTCGTGCGCCAGAGCGGCAATCCAAATATCGTTATGAGAAAGAGCTTTCCCCTTTTTCTGGCAAAGCAACTGCAGCTCTGCGTAGTGCCTGGTTGTCTGCAGGGTTGGTAGTGCAGTAGTGATTTGGGGTTGGGCCATAAATCTTTGCAAAAGCTGCTCGTTGCGTTCTGCTTGGGAGCCTTTTGCAAACCCATATCGCAACTCGGCTATCACCGGCAAGGGGAGCGTGAGTTCGGTGGTGTTGCTTACGAGTTCTGTAATGGCCGGCAGCCCCCGCGCCAAGGCGCTGTAGGCATTGGTGTCCAGAATCACTTCAGGAGTTCCCTGGCTGCCAATTCTTTTTGCGCTTTATCTTCTTTGTCTAGAGCCTGTAAGGTGGCGTCATCAATGCCGCTGCCGATAAACCAGTCAAGGGCGGTTCCTACGGTATCTGAGGGCATGGCCACTCTTTCGGATAGTTCGTCAATGATGACCTGATTTAGGCTTTTGCCGCTGAGCCGGGACTTTTTGCGCAGGTACTGGTTAACGGGCTCTGGAATATTACGCACGGTATATTGTGTAGATGACTTCATGCCTGCACATTAGCATGCATGCCTACATCTGTCAAGTTTTAGGATTCAGAACCCATTTCAAACTCTCCTCCCAAGTACGAAAAGCCTGTCCTGGTAGTGCGAGCTGGTCAGTTTTCGCGACAAAGCATATCCGTAGATATGGTACGAAGCGAAACTGCCAGCTCGTGCACCAGGCAGGGTTTGCAGTCGGGGGGAGGGTTTTGAAATGGGTTCTGATATCGCATGCTACCTGATAGTCTTACGGCAGTATTTTTAACTATACCTGATGATACCTATGACAATGCTGGTTTCTATGACGAGGTACAGGCTGTAGGCAAAAATGATAGGCCAAATGCGGTGGCGGATGCCGTAGGTCAGCCAGGCCACGCTGGACACGGCAAAGTAGCCCCAGGTCGCGACCGATACATCGCTGGCATCCTGCCGGGAATAAATGATGTAAGCCTGTGGCAGTTCAAATAGCGGCGTGGTAAAGACAAAGAAATACAGCACATAGTCCAAAAGCGTTTTTTGGTGGGTACCTTTTTTCTTTTGGACCGTCTTTTTGTTGGCCATTTTGATGTGATGTAGCACTACATTATGTAGTATAGCAGTGCTACAATGTTTACCATGCGGACCGATGGACAGTTGCCTGTTGATGCACTTGAGCGTATAGAGATAGTTGACGGGGTGGAGCGGCTCGACGGATGGCCCTTGCCTGCGGCCAATGATGCTGTCTTTGATCCCCATACTATTCGTCTAACGACTCATATGCTGGAAACCCGACAGAAGCTTGAAGCTGAAGGCGGCATGCCTGATGAGTATAGTAGCTTCCTTGTACCGGAAACAGGTAGTGAGTGGGTCGCGTGGGATGAAGTTAGCACATTTGAATCCACGCTAACTAATAATGAAGCTCGCGAAGCAAACATTCGTACCATCGCGAGTGGTGCTTTTCCCTTGTATATACGATGGGAAGATATTCCGTTACGCCACCCCCAGTCCTTTCCCCGGCGGGCGGCCGCAGCGGCCCTAAGACTGCTAGCGGACTGATGTACAAGCACCGTTTTCTGACAGGGTATCGGCTGGTTTTTGGGCTCTTGGGCCTGAGCGCGATTGCCACGGAAATTGTGGTGCTTATTGGTCGTGGCAGGTTTGCGCCTGCCAATTTCTTCAGCTATTTTACGATTGAATCCAATTTGTTTGCGGCGTGTGTCCTTATGCTGGGCGGCTTGATGCTGGCCCGCGGCCAAAAAACCAGCGGCCTTGGTATGTTACGCGGAGCTGCCACGTTGTACATGGTTGTTACTGGTCTAGTTTTTACGCTGCTGCTTTCGGGCATAGAGGGCGCTGAGTTTACGGCCGTGCCATGGGATAATATTGTGCTGCACTATATGATGCCTGTTGTTGTGTTTGCGGACTGGTTGGTTGACCCGCCCAAATCCCGCATTGCTTTCAAGAAAGCCTTGGTCTGGCTGGCATTTCCGTTGGCATATTTTGCCTACAGCCTTGTACGCGGGCACTTTACGGACTGGTATCCATATCCATTTATGAATCCTTCTGAAAAAGGCTATATAAGCGTAGCTGGTACAGGCATTCTGATAGCCGCGGCCGGCGTGGGGCTGGTCTGGCTTTTGTCGCGAGTGCATAGGTCAAATATCCGCAAGTAGACTTCTGGATACGACTGTCCTATGTACTTGTACTTGTGAGGAACTCGTCGTCCGGGGTTTCTATTTCTACCTGTATATGGTGAACCTGCGGTACGCTGTCCATGACGACTGACTTTACCGTGTCAACGACTTCTTCTATCTGGTTGGTCTCCAGACCGTCTTCTACATGCACTTCCACGATTACTAATAGTTTGGCAGATCCCAGGTACATGGTACGCAGGTCCAGTACTGACCGAATGCCTGTGACAGATTCTGTGACCCGTTTGATCTCATCTGCAACCTCTTGGTCTACTGACCGGCCGACTATCAGGTCGCGCACATCTTTGATAAGCAGGAGCGAAGCCACCATCATGGTCCCGCCGATTGCCATACTTCCCAAGCCGTCAAACTGTGCATTGTTTGTGAGACGGTATAGCGCCAAAGCCACCAGGCCAAGGAAGGCAGCCGTGGTGCCCATGAAGTCGATCAGCAGTGTTGCCTTGGTTTCTACAATGCTGGAGTGCGTCAGCTGCCGCCACCAGCTTAGTTTGGCGTCGACGCGGTGCAGCCGTTTGATGCTTAGGCTCAGGGCATAAAGGTTTGTGACAAAGCCGAATGCCAGCATTGCAAACGCCAGGGTAATAGTGCGCACAGGATCGGGACTAATAAGTTGCTGGTAGCCAAAGTAGAAAGACAGCCCGCCCGTTCCCATAAACATAAAAATGCCGCCCATCAGCACCCAAAAGAATATTTCGCGTCCGTAGCCAAACTGGTAGCGCAGATCGGCTTCTTTTTTAGAGCGCTTGACACCCAGGAACAAAAGCCCGCCGGTTATCAGGTCTGACATACCCTGTAGCGCCTGGGACAGCATGACAGTACTGCCGGTCAGGAAAGCTACCAGTAGATTAAGCAGTACATCAGATATGCTTACGACTAGAGAAGTAGATACCACTTGTACATCAGTTGGGGCTTTGGCGTGGCGACTCATATGTATGATTCCAGTGTAACAGTTTCCGTCTGCCGGGTACGTGTCCCATGACTAATAAAGTAACACGTATAAAAAGGGACCCCCGGAGGAGTCCCTTTTTATTTGGTAACGTCATTTTGGTAACGAATTACCAGCTGCGGTTGTTGCCACCGCCGCCACCGCCGCCACCAAAGTCGCGACGTGGGCGCTCTTCGCGCGGACGAGCTTCGTTGACCGTAATGCTACGGCCGCTGATCTCTGTCCCGTTCATTGCCTTTTCAGCTGCTTTGCCTTCGTCGTCGCTTTCAAACTCGACAAAGCCAAAACCTTTGCTGCGGCCAGTTTCGCGGTCAGTGATGACCTTTGCGTATGCAACTGTACCGTGGGCGCTGAACAGCTCGGAGAGCTCTTCATCGGTGGTCGAAAATGGTAGACCACCTACAAATAGTTTGTACATTCAATCTTCCTTGATTAAAACTTGTAGCAAGGTACGACCTCTTACTGTCTGTGCTACCGAACCGTCGAACATGGTTTTAACCACGAAACATCGAACATTTCTTTGCTTAACAGATAAGTTCCTGCCCAGGGATTTAACCACAAACGCTGAATAATAGCAATGACAAATGTAATAACATTGACATATAAGCAAAAGCGTGTATAATTGTAACTGTTGATGCATCAAAACAAACAATCACATTAAAAGGGAAAAGAGCAGCCCGACCCGGCAAGCTATTCCTTATAAAACAAACCAGAAAGGTGGGACCAATGTCTTTACTGCGCAAAAAGTTAGCATATGAATTTGTGCCAACAAGCAACAAAAAGATTCTGCAAATCGACGCCGTTTTAAAAGGTTAATAAAAAACAAAAAGGACTTAAAAAAGTCAAAACAATGATCATTCAGGATATCACTCCAAAGGTACGGGTCAGGCCCAAGGCCAGAGCCGGACCAAAAATAAGGCTAAGCGGACGTGTGATAACCATCATCTCCGCCTAAGCAGCAGCAGGAATCCCCCGGGCCCGGGGGATTCTTTGTTGTAGTTTGTGCAGCTATGTCATAGCCGCGTCTGCTGCGGCTGGGTTCCCTAGGGCCAGGGAGTTGGCGTCCGACATCCAGAATGGCAATCCCCAGACTGTCTTCACTGCTTTGCATGCGAAAAGCAGTTGGAGTCAGTGGAAAGATCCGGCAGAGGGTCCTAAGAGCCTATTCCAAATCTTCTCCTCTGACTCCGACTCTCCTCCGTATAGAAGTTCGCATGCAATCCACCTGCCTTCTGATATGACTGTCGCTCCGAAAGGTACCTACAGGTACCTTTCAAATCAAAAAACAGCCGGCTCACACCCGAAAGGTGGTCTCGGCAAGGAGAAAAGATTTGGAATAGGCTCTAAGCCGGTACCTCTTGCCAAACAAAATAAGTTGTCTTTGTTGGCTGTACCTCCTGATAGCCGTCAGGATTGTAATCCCCGGGCGCGATGCTGGCGGTAGCTAGATGGGCGGTAACATCGGTTGGCAGGCCCGGATAGCTTTCTGATACTGTCGAGCTGGTTTCTGTTCCACTATAGATAAGCGTATGGGGCTGGAGTTTCAGTTCCTCCGCCAAGGCGCGGCGAAAGGCGGCAAGAGGGGCTTCGCCTGATGGCATCTTTTCCCCTATAGATCGAGGTAGATTCCGCTGCCGCACACCGTTGGTGAATTCTTGCCTGTCTTCCTGAAGCCGATAATTCCGTCCTTCTTCGTCGGTATACAAAACTTCGATGCTTGCTATGGTAGTGTGTCGCCTGAGCCCATCCGGCCCAACGACCAGCGTACTTTCGCCTGCCTCTAGTTCACCCAGGAGGTCGTCAGTTGTTTTGGTGGCACCTACACCCCATCTGTCCAGGGGAATGCCATGCCGGCTGAGTATACCGGGATAGTCTTGCACGATGTCCGCCAAGGGGATGAGCTTTATTTCTGCTGGATGAGGTAGCTGGTCCATAATTTTAAAGGGAGTATTGTCTAACTCCCTGTCGTTAGATTCTTGTGTGGTAGCTATAGATAGAACTACTTGGAACATTATAAAGACTGAACTGATTAGTATGCACAATATTGTTAAGATGTACGATAAACATTATCAGAGTGTAGCCTAAGCGAGCGTACTAGAACCAGGGGTAGGCGTAATTATTTGCTTGCTGAGCTTATCTCGTACTTCCACAAGCCTTGATGTTCGTAAAACTCTACAGCAGACATGACGTCAATAACTTCTCTACATGCATTACTCAGAATAACTCGTAAGGTAGCCGAGCTTTATCATGAAACGTTTTTAAACATAGGTGGCATTCTACAAAAACACAACAAGATTATTATTGACATGACATCCAGTCATGACTACTATGCCATAATTATTAGTAAAGATTTAAGGGGTTTTATAATGGCTCGAGATTTTGAACGTGAACCTACAACAAGTTTAGGATTACCTATCGTAGAAGGGGTAGTTGAGTCTCCGCAATTTTTATACATCCCTACTCCAGATGGAGAGAGCTGGTATAAAGCTGAAGCCAAAACGTTAGGTGGATGTGAAGATAATGGGTGGAGAACTGATAAAATTAATGTATGGCAAGAGCCAGACCGCCGTGTTGAGGGTGTCGAAACACCTCATAATCATCCTTGGCCTTTTGAAGCAGATGTATTATTCGGAGCATATGTGGAGCAACGCTACTGGAAAAACCTATCTGGTGGTGTAAGTTCAGAAATCGTTGAACACAAGGAAGGCGATACTAATGTCGTGGGAATGGATATCTACCATGAAGTAATCGATGTAGTACCTGGTACGCTTACACATATGAAGTGTGTTGGACAACCCGAGCCGTGGGGCTACTTGGATGTTGATAGCGGAGAAACTTGGGATAGCAATGACCCAACAAGAGTAACCTATGATTCGAACTATTTTGGGCTTTTAAAAGACATGAACCCAAATCACCCATTATTCAAACCTAAAGAAATTTAATCCAACAGCAATTCCCCGAGCGGAAGCTCGTGGGATGGAGTTGCCTCCCCGCATCTCTCTAGGTGCGTCCGGGCGTTCACCTAAGTAGCATATACTGTACTCATGCCCGTGTATCGACGAATGAGCCACTGTGTTTTTCTGTGCGACTTCCACTTAGTGTGGCCGACCAAATACCGACGCAAGATCTTCAATGAGGGGGTTCAGGGCTACCTCAAAGAATTCCTGGCCTCCTGGCCCGAGCACCATCCCGACATCATCCTGAAGACAGTGAACACTGACCAGGACCATATCCATTTGCTTGTCTCCATTCCTCCCACCAGATCAGTCGGGATGGTCGTTGGAACCCTGAAAAGCGTGACAGCAGCAGCCCTGAACGACAACTTTCCGCATCTCAGAAAAACCTACTGGGGTACCAGAAGTATTTGGTCGGCTGGCTACTTTGCCAGTACCGTCGGCATCAACGAAGAGGTCATTCGTCGATACATCGAAAACCAAGGCAAGGATGATGCGGGGCACACTAATCTTCGATTAGTGTGAATAACACGATACCCCGAGCGGAAGCTCGGGGAGGTTCATTAAATCGAGTCTGAGCCCAGTAAGTTCAGAACGTAGAATGTAATATAACTAGTATGGCTATATTCTAATGATAGTTTGGTAGGGCTATTCCTAACAGCCACATTCTAATTGTCATGAAGGGCTAGTAGCCGTTGGGGATTGTAGACAAGAGTAAAGTTAAATGTTCTTACAGTTTTAAACAGCCAACAGGGGCAGAAGTCCAAAACACTTGCTTCGTCTATGCGTGTGTGTACCCCCCCGGGGGGGTGGATATTTCCAAGCGGATCAGGACCTGACTCTCAAAACCCTCCCCAATAGTCCGAAAACGTAAAAGACGCTACACTTTTCTCTGTTCCATTCGCAAAAACAAACAGGAGAAAAAGTATGCGTCTTTTACGTCAACATCATATCGTTAA
>Ga0193742_1000155_pt1 | contig 49549 bp, 43 predicted proteins | sample L2c1metaG_FD_165511 | JGI IMG/M metagenome (GOLD analysis project Ga0193742, IMG submission 165511) | Soil microbial communities from a riparian zone of the East river system, Colorado, United States - L2c1 | ecosystem: Environmental > Terrestrial > Soil > Riparian zone | place: USA: East River... | reverse complement strand
CGCCGCCGCCACCGCCGAAGGATCTGCCCCCACCGCCGGCGCCGCCGCCGCCGAACCTGCCGCCGCCTGGTGGGTTGCCCGGCGGGCCGCCGCCGGGTGGGCTGCCTGGTGGTGCGCCGCCGCCCGCGCCGCCTAAGAACCTCAGCGCGTTGCCACCCCCGCCCGACGGACTGGGCGGACTGAACGGGCTGGGCGGCGAGAACCTGCCGTCGCTCCCCAACGGCCTCAATCCGCTGGGCGCCGGCGGGTTGCTGCCACCGGGCGGACTGGACGGGTCCGCCGGCGAGCTGACGCCGCCCTCGCTGAACCCGCCGAGCCCGAGCCTCGGTGGGCTGCCGGCCGGCCCGCCCGGTGGGCTCGGCGGCCTGCCCGGCGGGCTGCCGTTGGGCAAGCCGGGTGGGCTGCCTGGTGGTGCACCTGGCGGCAAACCCGGTGGGCTGCCGGGTGGGGCGCCGGGCGGGTTGCCGTCGGGTCTCGGCGGCGAGGGAGGCCTGCCGCTGTCGGAGCGACCGGGGACCGAGGTCTCCGGTGTCGAGGACGCGTTGAGTCCCGTCACCGGCGGGCTGCCCGGCCTTGACCAGGACGAGCGTCCGCTCGGCACGGGGATGCCGGGTATGCCGATGTCGCCGATGTCGCCTGGCTCGCAGGGCGGTGGTGGCGCGGAGCGGCCGGACGCCGCGGGTCTGTTGGCGGGGAGTCCGGAGGAGTGGGAGTCGGTGGCCGGTCCGGGGGTTGGCGACCCGGTCGGGTCCGACACGCCCGCGGTCACGCCGGCCGAGTGGGCCGCCGACTCCGAGGTGGATGGCACGCCCCGAGTGCCTGGCATGCCGATGATGCCGATGTCGGGGTCGCCAGCGTCGCAAGGCGGTGGCGGCTCGGAGCGGCCGGACGCGGCCGGTCTGTTGGCCGGGGATCCGGAGTCGTGGGAAGCCGTTGCCGGTCCGGACGTTGGTGACCCGGTCGGGTCCGACACGCCTGCGGTCACGCCGGCCGAATGGTCCGCGCGGGAACCGGTGAGCCAGGTCGGGCCAGTGATGCCGATGATGGCCGGGCCCGTCATGCCGCCGCGCCCGCCGGCCCCGCCCGCCGCGCCGCAGCGGGCAGTTCCGGCCGGCCAACCGAGCGACGTCGAACCTACCCGGTCCGAAGTGGTGGAGTTGCCGGACGAGAACGACTTGTTCGCGCCGTCGGCGGGCTCGGTCGGATCCGCCGGCTTCGGACCCGCCGGGTCCGAGGTGGTGGGGCCGTGGGACGAGGATGTCACGCCGTTCGAGTCGACGGGTTCGATCGGCGCGCCGCGCGGGTTCGAACCCGTACAGTCCGAAGTAGACGGTTCGCGGGACAAGGACGAGGACCCGTCGTTCCCGTTCGCTCTCCCGCCGGTCGGTCCCCGATCTCGGCGGCCGGCCGGGCGGGACGACCGCGAGCGCCGCGAACCCGGTACGGATCCCGAGCAGTCCGAAGTGGACGACTCGGCGGGTCGGGTCGCCGTTGTGCGGCACACCGACGCGGAGGACTTCTCCGCGTGGGACGCGCCGTCGCCGATCTTCGGCGGCGGGCCCGCCCAGCCGGCGGCCGGCGGGCAACCGGTGGCGGCCACGCCCGCACTGTCCACAACGGACGACGTCGACGAGCTGCCGGCCCGCTACCGGCGTGGCGCCAACCGCAATGGCGAGGTCACACACCACAGCGACGAGCCGGTGCTGTGCGGGGCAGACGACGCGCCGCCGGTCGACGAGGACGCCGATGAGGACGCCGACGACGAGCAGGAGGAACCGCGCACCATGGCCGATCTGCTGACCCTGCACAACTCCGCGTGGAGCAAGGACAACAAGACGCCGAGCGGAGTGTTGGACTGATGAGACGCCTTCTGTCAACCACATGCCGCATGAGCCGCACGGCTCTCAACCGCACCTCAGGGGAACGTGACGCGACCCAGCCACAAGCACGTGACCAAACAGAACTATTCGTCCCCAACGCAACCAACACATCGAATTCCGGGGAGGCGGAACTATGAGCACTGTCACCATCAAACGGGGCGGCCGCGCCGCGAGCCCGGACCTGCCAGAAGGTCAGATCGAGTTGCAGGAGCCGCCCGTTACGGCGGAGCCCGCGGCCAGGGACGTCAGCTCGGTGATGATGATGTTGCCGATGGCGATGGGCAGCGTGGCCATGGTCATGATGTTCTCGCTCGGCGGCAACGGCGGGGTCATGATGTACATCGTCGGCGGCGGGATGGCCGTCGGGATGGTCGGCATGAGCCTGTCCCAGCTCGGTCGCGCCGCCGGGGAACGCAAGCGCAAGATGCAGTCCGAGCGCCGGGACTACCTGCGCTACATCGCGCAGCTGCGCAAGCAGGCCAGGGACGCCGCGAAGGAGCAGCGCGCCGCCGTCGCGTGGGACAACCCCGACCCGGCTGGGCTCTGGTCCCTCGCGACCGGCCCCCGGTTGTGGGAACGGCGTTCCAGTCACGCCGACTTCGGCAGGGTCCGCATCGGGCTCGGCCGCCAGCGTGCCGTGCTCGACCTGGTGCCGCCGTCCAGCAAGCCGATCGAGGACCTCGAACCGCTCGCCGCCGTGTCGCTGCGCCGGTTCAGCGAGGCCTACCAGGTGGTGTCCGGCATTCCGACCGCGGTGGGGCTGCGCAGCTTCACCAGCGTCGAGTTCGCCGGCGAGCTGGAGCCGGCGGTCGAACTGGTCCGCGCGATGCTCGGCCAGCTGGTCACCTTCCACGCGCCGGACGAGCTGCGTGTCGCCGTGCTGACCACGGAGCCGAGCATCTCGGCGTGGGACTGGGTCAAGTGGTTGCCGCACAACGCACATCCGAGCGCGACGGAGTCCTCCGGCGCGGTGCCGATGGTCGCGGGCGACCACGACGAGCTGATGGACCTGCTCTCCTCCGAGCTGAGCGACCGCGGCGACCACGACAAGGAGAGCGTGCCGAGCACGACCGAGCCGCTGCTGGTGATCGTCGCCCACCTGGCGTCGATCCCGGAGTCCTCCCGGTTGCTCGGCGCGGGGATCCGCAACGTCGTGCTGCTCGACGTCACCGGCGCGCTGCCCGGCGGGCCCAAGGTGCTGCGGCTGACCATGGCCGAGGACCGGGTGGAGTATGAGGCAGGTAGCGGAATCGGCGCGGCACGAGCGGACACGCTCAGCCTGCCGAAGGCCCGCGCGCTGTCCCGGCTGCTCGCGCCCAACCGGACCTCGGGCACGGTCGACCTGGTCGACCGGCCGCTGGAGTCGGACTTCGAGCTGACCACCCTGCTGGGCATCCGGGACGTGCACAACGTCGACGTGCCGGGCCTGTGGCGCGGCCGTTCGGCGCAGCGGGCGCGGCTGCAGGTGCCGATCGGCGTGACCGAGGACGGCGAGGTCGTCGAGCTGGACATCAAGGAGTCGGCCCAGGGCGGCATGGGGCCGCACGGGATGCTCATCGGCGCTACCGGCTCCGGCAAGAGCGAACTGTTGCGTACCTTGGTACTCGGCCTTGCCGCCACGCACTCCTCGGAGATCCTCAACTTCGTACTCGTCGACTTCAAGGGCGGCGCGACCTTCCTCGGCATGGACCGGCTGCCGCACACCTCCGCCATGATCACCAACCTGGCCGACGAGCTGCCGCTGGTCGACCGGATGCAGGACTCGCTCAACGGCGAGCTGACCCGCCGCCAGGAACTCCTTCGCGCCAGCGGCCACTCGTCGCTGTTCGACTACGAGAAGGCGCGGGCGAGCGGCGAGCAGCTCGCGCCGCTGCCGTCGCTGTTCCTCGTCGTCGACGAGTTCAGCGAGCTGCTGGCGAGCAAGCCGGAGTTCATGGACCTGTTCGTCTCCATCGGACGGTTGGGCCGCAGCCTCGGTGTGCACCTTCTGCTTGCCTCCCAACGACTCGACGAGGGTCGCATCCACCGCGTCGAGGGCCACCTTTCCTACCGGATCGCACTGCGCACGTTCTCCTCCATGGAGTCGCGCAGCGTGATCGGCGTCGCGAAGGCCTACGAGCTGCCGTCCGAACCGGGCAACGGCTACCTCAAGATCGACACCACGAACCTGGTCCGCTTCAAGGCCGCGTACGTCTCCGGCCAGTGCCCCGCCGGCGCCGCCGAGGTGCCGAGAGAGGTGGTGCGCGAGCAGGTGTACCGCGCCGTCGTGCCGTTCTGCGTGCACTCCACCCCGTCGCTGTTCCGCGAGGTCGTGCCGGCGCGGGACGAGCGATCCGCCGAGCAGGTGGCGCAGGAGACGGTGGCGGCCAACGGGCCGACGCTCGCCGACGTGTTCATCGACCGCCTCGCCGACTCCGGCCCGGCGGCCCGCCAGGTGTGGCTGCCCCCGCTGTCGGTGGCGCCGAGCCTGGACACCCTGCTGCCCACGGTGATCCCGGACCCGAACCTCGGGATGATCGTCGAGGGCGCGAGCCGGCGCGGTTGGCTGAAGGTGCCGGTCGGCATCGTCGACCGGCCCTACGAGCAGCTCCGCGAGCTGCTGGTCGCGGACCTGGCCGGCGCGGACGGGCACGTCGCCGTCGTCGGCGCCCCGCAGACGGGGAAGTCGACCCTGTTGCGCACGCTCATCCTCGCGCTGTCGGTCACCCACACCCCGCGGCAGGTGCAGTTCTACTGCCTGGACTTCGGCGGCGGCGGCATCATGTCGATCAGCGGCCTGCCGCACGTCGGCTCCGTCGCGAGCCGGCTCGACCGGGACCGCGTGGTGCGCACCATCGAAGAGCTGCTGCAGATCATGGAGCGGCGGGAGACCACCTTCGCCGAGCGGGGCATCGAGTCGATGGCCGCCTACCGCGCGCTGCGCGACGCCGGCGAGATCGACGACCAGCACGGTGAGGTGTTCCTCGTCGTGGACGGGTGGTTCAGCCTCAAGCAGGACTACTCCGACCTGGAGTCGAAGATCAACGAGCTGGCCTCGCGGGGGCTGTCGTTCGGCGTGCACGTGGTCGTCGGCGCCACCAGGTGGTCGGAGATCCGGCCGTGGCTGCGGGACCTGATCGGCACCCGGTTCGAGCTCCGGCTCGGTGACGCCATGGAGTCCGAGCTCGGCTCGCGCAAGGCGGCGACCGTGCCGTCCCAGCCCGGCCGCGGCATCGTCGGCGATGGCAGCCACTTCCTCGGCGCACTGCCCCGGCTGGACGGTTCGTCCGAAGTGGACGATCTGGCCGCGGCGACGAAGACCGTCGCGGAGGAGGTGGCCGTGTTCTGGCCGGGCCGCACCGCGCCGCCGGTCCGCCTGCTGCCGACCGTCCTGCCGGCGAACGAGCTGCCCGCCCCGGAGGGCGACCTGAAGCTGTGCCTCGGGCAGGACGAGCAGCGCCTGCACCCGGTGTGGCACGACTTCGGCGTCACCCCGCACCTGATGGTCTTCGGCGACGCCGAAACCGGCAAGACCAACCTGCTGCGACTGGTGCTCGACGGCGTGATCCGGCGCTACCAGCCGAGCCAGGCGCGGATCCTGCTCGGCGACTCCCAACGCCACCTCGACACCGCGGTGCCGGACGAGTACCGCATCGGGTACGGCATCACCACCGAGGCGGTGCGTGAGCTGTGCGGCAAGGCGTCGGTGTCGCTCGCCAAGCGGGTCCCCGGCGAGAACATCGCCGCGGACCGGCTGCGCGCCCGCGACTGGTGGGAGGGCCCGCAGCTGTACCTCGTGATCGACGACTACGACCTGCTCTCGGGTGGCCCCGGCAGCGTATCCGCCCTCGACCCGCTGCTCTCCTTGCTGGCCCAGGGTGTCCACATCGGACTCCACCTCATCGTCGCCAGGAGCACGTCCGGCGCGATGCGCGGCATGATGGATCCGGTGCTGCGCAGGCTGTGGGAGCTCGGCACCCCGGGCGTGTTGCTGTCCTACCCGAAGGAAGAGGGCAAGTTCCTCGGCGAAGCCGCGCCGCGCAAGCTGCCGGCCGGCCGGGCGCAGCTGGTCACCCGTCGCGGTGTCCGCCTCATCCAGACCGGGTTCGTCCCACCCCAGTCGCCCGCGAGCCCAGTGCTCGCCGGCGCCCGTACCAGTCAGGAGACCTTCTCATGACCAGCGCTCTGTCTGCCGCCGAGTTCGTGCGGATCACCGTGCACGGCCCGGCCGGCCGCGCCGACCTCGCGGTGCCGGTGTCGACCACCGTCGCCGACCTGATGCCCGTCCTGCTCCAGCACACCACCGACTCGGCGGCCGGGGCCGCCGAGTCGCTGACCGGGAACGGCTGGGTCCTGCAGCGGCTCGGCGGCCCGCCGCTGGACCAGGACGGCACGCCGGAGACCCTGGACTGGTTGCACGGCGAGCAGTTCCACCTCCGGCCGGCCGGCGACACGTTGCCGGAGCTGGACTTCGACGACATCGCCGACGGCATGGCCACCGCGGTCAGCGGGCAGCGGGACCGGTGGCGCCCCGAGCTGAGCCGGTGGCTGTTCCTCGGGATCGCGGCGGTCGCGGTGTTCGCGGTGGTTCGCGCGGTCGCCTTCGCCGGCACCGGGGTCGCGTCGGTGTGGTCGGCGGGCGGGCTGGCCGCCGGGTTCGCGGTGGCGACCGTCACCGCGGGCCGGCTGCGGAGCGACCGGGCGCTCGTGGTGCTGCTCGGGCTGTCCTCGGCCGCGTTCGCGTGGGTGGCCGGCGTCGTCGGTGCCGACCCGGCGGGGAGCCTGGCCCACCCGGGTGCGGCGGCCGGGCTGGCAGGCGGGCTCGCGGTCACCGCCGTCGCGGGCGTGGTCCTCGGTGGCCGGTCGACGCTGGCGCCGGACGTGCCCATGCTGCCGTTCGCCGTGCTGGCCGCCGCCGGCGTGACGCTCACGGCCGGCACCTACCTGCACCTGGCCTTCGGACACCGGCCGGCTTCGGTCGTGGCCGTACTGTCCACTGTGTACATCGGGGCCCTGATGTTCGCGCCACGACTGGTGTTGCGCGTCGCCCGGCTGAACGGACCACAGCTCCCGCGCACGGCGGAGGACCTGCAGGAGGACACCGACCCGCTGCCGGCGGACCAGGTGATCCGGCGGACGGCGCTCGCCGACCGGTTCCTCAGCGTGCTGGCCATCGGCACGGCCGCCGTGCTCTGCGCGGCGTATCCGGTGCTGCTCGCCGAGCCGGGCTGGGCGCCGGTCGTGCTCGTCGGGCTGTGCACCGTGACCGCCGGACTGCGGGCCAGGGTCCACCTGACCGTGGCGCAACGGCTCGCGCTCGCCGCGGCCGGCGTGTTCGGGGGCGTGTTGCTCGCCCAGGAGTTGGCCCGTGCCATGGCGGGTGCCGACCGCCTGCCGGTCGTGCTCGGACTGGTCGTGGTGTTCGGGGTGGCCGTCGCCGCGGCGCTGCGGCCCGCGTCGCGCCGGCTGCGCCCGGTGTGGGGGCACGTCGCCAACATCGTCGAGACGGTGGCCGCGCTCGCGATCGTCCCGGTCCTGCTCCAGGTGCTCGGCGTCTACGCCTTCGCCCGCGGCCTGGCCGGCTGAGGGGGCGGGCGACATGCAGACGCAACGCGATCATGTGCACGCCTACCAGTTCATGGTGCGGCGGATGACCTCGGCGCTGGTGGCCGGCGACCCCAGCGCGCTCGAACCGCCCGCGCGGCGGTCCCTGACCGGCCTCGTGATCGGTCTGGTCCTCGCCTTGCTGGTCGCCGTCGGCTTCGGGGTGTTCGGGATCGTCGTGCCCGGCGGCAACTACGTCTGGCAGGAGCCGGGCGCGATCCTGGTCGAGGAGGAGACCGGGACGCGCTACGTGATGCTGGACGGCACGCTGCACCCGACGCTCAACCAGGCGTCCGCGATGTTGTTGCAGGGCAAGGACGCCGCGGTGCACACGATCTCCCGCAACTCGCTCGCCGGCCTGCCCCACGGCGCGCCGGTCGGCATCCCCGGGGCGCCCGACCCGCTGCCGGGGCCGGACGCGTTGTTCCGCGGCCCACTCCTGCTGTGTCTGTCCATTTCGGACGGTGCGGACGAGGCGAGCGCGACACTGCTCCCCGCCGGACCGGATGCGGCACTCGCCGCGCCGACCGAACAGGACTACCTGCTGGTCCGCGGACCCGACGGGGTGAGCTACCTCGCGTGGCGCGGCACCAAGCACCGCCTCGCGGACGACGCCGTCGCGGTCGCGCTCGGCCTGCCGGCTGCCGTGTCGGTGCCCCGGCTCTGGCTCGACCTGCTCCGGGACGGGCCGGAGATCGGGCCGGCCGACCTTCCGGGCGCTGGCGAGCCCGGCCTCGACGTCGGCGGGGTGCGCCGCGACGTCGGGCAGCTGTTCGAGCAGGCCGCCGGGGGCGGAGCGCAGTTCTTCGTGCTGATGCGCGACGGGCTGGCCCGGCTGTCCGAGACGGACTTCACCCTGCTCGCCGGGCGGGCCGACGCCCGCAAGCCGCTGCCCATCACGTCGGCGGAGGTGGTCGCCGCGCCGGAGTCCACGGACACCTCGCTGCGCGACCGGCTGCCCGACCTGACCGGCGTGCGGCCGATGCGGACCGCCGACCACTCGGTGTGCGTGTTGCAGGCGCCGACTGGGACCCGGGTGGTGGCCAGCATCGTGCTGGCCAACCGGGCGCCGGCCACCGCCGCGCCCGGCGAGGTCGGGGTCCGGCTGCCGCCGTCCACCGGGCTGCTCGTCGGCGCGGTGCCCATCCCCGACGGGCAGCGCCAGCCCGACCGCTACCTGATCACCGACCAGGGCCGCAAGCACGCCGTCCCGGACGACGACTCGATGGTGGCGCTCGGCCTCGGCGGCGCCAAACCGATCGCCATGAACACGCGGCTGCTGTCCGCGCTACCCACCGGTCCGACCCTGAGCCGCTAGTCCGCCTCCCCGGAATTTTATGTGTGGGGTGCGTCCCGGCGTCGGTGCGGTTCTCGAGGTTGATTGTGGCTGGGTGCCGTCACGTTCCCCTGAGGTAGCTGTTGGTCGGGCGCGGACTTCCCATCAAAGATCCAAGTGACAGGCCCTAGTACAGAAAGGAAGCCCACGATGACTATTCTCGCCAACAAGCGGACCAGGAAGCGCGGTGTGCCGCCACTGGCCAAGCGCGTCATCGGCAACGCCACCGTGCTGCACCTGCCAGGCAGGCTCAGCCCCCAGGCCCACGCGCTCGCCATGCGGGTCGCCAAGGACCCGCACCACGACCTCGTCATCCTCGACCTGCCGCCCGGCGGCCCGATGAGCATGTGGGACGCCGTCGCCGACCAGTTGCCGAGGAGCCGGCGCGGGGTCCGCATCGTGATCGGCGGCCGGGCGCGGGAGACCACCGCGCTGGCCGGGCAGTGGCTCGCCGAGCGGCTCGGCCGCTCGGTGGTCGCCCCGGACGGCGCCGTGCTGACCGGCGCGGGCGGCTCGCTGTTCGTCCACTCCGGACGGGGCACGGGTTGGGTCCGGTTCCGGCCGGGCAAACCGGCCCGCTGGGAGGCGAAGCGGTTTCCCCGACCGCAGTGGGACTCCGCGGTGTTCGCCGAGGAGTGGTCGACGAGCGCGCGCGGCATCGCCGAGCCGGTGCCCGGCGGGATGTGGATCCACCCGGCCGTCCTCGACGCGCGGCAGCGCGCGCACCGCAGGCTGCTGATCGAGGCCATGCCCGGCCAGCATGACCTGATCACCGTCGTGGTCGGCTGCCCGGACGCGCCAGAGCAATCCGTCGACGACGTCGCCCGGCTGTGGGTGCGGCTCACGCCGGAGGACCGGGCCAGGGTGCGGTTCGTCCACTTCGGACCGGTGGCCGAGGCGCGGGACATCCCGCTCGGACAGGCGATCGCGGACTGCCTCGGCGAGCGGGTGGCGTGCTACAACGGGATCCCGGTGGCGACGCCGGGGGCGCCGGACGTCTACACCCTCGACCACCATGGCGGCCTCGGCCGGCACAACCTGGTGCGGGAGCTGGGTTACCTGCCGGGCAAGGACGACGACGAGCCGGAGCCGCCGACGATCCTGAGCCACCGCGCGCCGGTGCCGGGCCTGCCGGAAGTCTCGCCGGCGGTGTACTGGTACGCGCCGGACGCGGTGATCGAGGTCGTGCAGTCCGGGCTGTGGATCCGGCCGCCCTCCGGTGGCGCGAACGGTCGCGCGATCCGGTCCGCGCCGTCCGACCGGGCCGTGCACCACCTCATGTACGACGCCCAGCCGGGCCAGGCCGGGGCGCGGATGCGCGCGCTCGCCACCGATGTGCTCGCCCGGCTCGACCCGTCGCTCCGGCAGGCCAGCCGGTTGCTGCCGGCCACTGCCGAACTCACCGCCCCGGAACAGGTCCGAGGCGGTGGCCGGGCACTGGCCGCACTCGCCGACGACGAGCTGGCGGTCACCTCGGTGATGCCGTCGCCCGGGCCGGCCGAGTTGTCCGCAGAGCCGGTCGCACCGGACTCCATCGAGGTCGCCGGCTTCCGGCTGGAGTCGGGCACCCTGCTGCCGGACCTCGAACCGGACCTCGTGTCGACCCCGACTCCGGAGCCCGAGCCGGCCGCCGTCTCCGTGGCCGGCGAGCCCGAGCTGCCCATTCTGGGGCCGCCGGTCGCGCCGTCCACTGTGGACAGTGCGGAACTGGTGGACAACGCGATGTTCCAGCCGACCCCGGTGGCGTCGGCGTCGGCCCTGCTGCCGGCTCGCGGCATCGACGAGGAGCGGGCGTGGCTGCGCCGCACGTTGGGCCAGGACTACGGCACGCACGCGAACGCCGTGGCCAGGGTGCTCTCGGTCCACCCCGGGTTCCACGGCGCGCTGAAGGGCTCGTCGGCGGACGCGCCCGCCGACGTGGTCGCCGACGCGGTGGCCGTGCGGCTGCACGTCGCGACGCACGGCGAGGCCATCGACCTCGCACTGCGCACGGCGACCGTCGGCCCGCACGTCCCGTTCGCCCGGTGTGTGGTGTCCGGCCTCGGCAAGCTGCCGTCGCACCGCGGCGCGACGGTCTTCACCGCCTCGCCGACCCCGTCGCAGCTGAGCCTCTACGAAAGCCGCAACCTGGTGACGGAGTGGGGCTTCATTCATGCCCTCACGTCCCCTTGCGCCAAGCAGACGGGCAGCACCGACGTCCTGATCTGGTCGGTGACCGGGCGACGCACGAAGCTACTGGAGTCGGACGAATGCCGGACCGAGGACCGGGTGCTGTTCGTTCCGGGCACCAGCTTCAAGGTGCTGCGGATCCAGGCGCCCACCGACGACCGGCGTGGCCAGATCCTGCTCCGCGAGCTCGCGGCGGGCGAGATCGACGCCACCGGCCGGGTGGACGCCGGCCGGGTGGGCATCGACGACCTCGCACTGTCCTCATTGGACAGTCAGGTCGCGCGATGGGCGGCGGCCGACCAGGTGACACGTGTGACCGCCGCGGCAGCCAGCCGGTTCGGCGCACTGCCGGGATTGCTCTAGGAGGAGTCATGTTGGACGCGACGACGGGCGGTCACCGATGAACCGGCAGTTGCTGCATGTCGGCGGTGGCCGGCCTGGGGCGTACCAGACGATCTCGGCCGCTATCGCCGCCGCCCGGCCCGGCGCGATGATCAGCGTCGCGGCCGGCCGGTACGAGGAGAACCTGCGTATCGACAAGGTTGTGTCCATCGCCGCCGAGTCGGGCCCCGGCTCGGTCGAGGTACACGCCGCCACCGGGCCGGTGCTGCAGGTGGCCGCCGAGAGCGCGCAGCTCTCCGGCCTGCGGTTGGGCACCACGGACGGCCAGCAGGTGGCCATCGACGTCGCCAGGGGAGAGGTCGGCCTCGACGCGTGCGGCGTGGCGGGCAACGCGTGGACCGCGGTGCTCGCCAGACTGCAGGGCGCTCTGGCACTACGCGGCTGCACGATCACCAACGCGGGCGGCGCGGGCGTGGTGATCACCTCGTCCGCGCAGAGCAGCATGGAGGACACCGAGGTTCGTGGCACCGGCTCGTCGGCCGTCGTGGTCACCGAGCGCGGCTCGTTGGTCATGCGCCGGTGCGTGGTGCACGAGCCGAAGGGCAACGGCGTGTGCGTCAACGGAAACGGGCACGCCGTCGTCGAGGGCTGCGAGATCGTCGCGGCCGTCAAGCCGTCGGTGGTCGTCGAGCAGGAGGGCAGCGCGACGATCTCCCGCCTGCGGGTGCGCGACTGCGGCAACGTCGACCTGTACCTGACCGGCAGCGGTCCGGTCACCGTCACCGACTCCACGTTCACGGCGGCCGCCGTGCAGTCGGTGCACGTCGCAGGCGGCGCGAAGCCGACGTTGCGCGGGTGCGCGTTCACCGGCGCCGGCCGCAACGGCGTCCAGGTCTCCGGCGGGTCCGCCCCCCGGTTCAAGGACTGCACGGTCGCCGACACCCCGGTCGGGCTCGTCGTCGACGGCGGCGCCACCCCTACGTTCGAGTCGCTCGAGATCACCGGCACGCAGCAGAGCGCGGCCCTTTTCGACGACGGCGCCGCGGTGGCTGCCACCGGTCTCACCACTCACAGCGAGTCGGGCACCGGCGTGGTCGTGCGCGGCGGGAGCAGGCTGGAGCTGCGCGACGCCGACCTTCGTGTCGGCTCGACCACCGCGGTCGACGTGTCGGCCGCCTCCCAGGTGACGCTGACCGACCTGCGGGTGAGCTGCTCGGCCGGGACAGGTGTCGCGCTGGCCGGCGGTGCACGTGCGGCCTTCACCGCCGCGCTGGTGCGGGGCGGCGGGATCGTGGTCGGCGACGGCGTGACGGCGACCTTCGCGGACTGCGAGCTGGTGGACGCCCCGGCCGACGCGCTGCTCGTCGGCTCCGGCGGCACGGCCACCGTGACCAGGATCCGGGTGCGCTCGGCCGGCCGGCACGGCGTCAGCGTCGAGGACGGCGGACGGGCCTCGCTGCGCGAGTGCGAGGTGGCCGGCAGCGCGGAGGACGGCATCCGGCTCGACACCCGGGAGCCGGTCCTGGTCAGCCAGTGCGTGGTGCGGGGCAGCGGCGGGGTCGCGCTGAACCGGCTCGCCGACGCCGACCGGGTGTCGGTGGACAACCTGGTCGCCGACGACACCCGCCCTGCCAGCCCGCCGGACCCGGTGCGCCAACTCGATGATGACGGTGCGCCACCGGCACCCGGGCTCGCCGGCGCCGAGCTGAGCGGACCGCTCGCCGAGCTCGGCACGCTCGTCGGCCTCGACGGGGTCAAGGGCGAGGTCACCGCCCTCATCAACCTGATCAAGATGTCCCAGCTGCGCCAGGAGATGGGACTGCCGATGCCGCCGATGAGCCGGCACCTCGTCTTCGCGGGCCCGCCCGGCACCGGCAAGACCACGGTCGCCCGGCTGTACGGCACCGTGCTCGCCGAGTTGGGTGTGCTGTCCAAGGGACACATGGTCGAGGTGGCCCGCGCCGACCTCGTCGCGCAGTACATCGGCGCCACCGCCATCAAGACGACCGAGGTGGTCACGAAGGCGCTCGGCGGCGTGCTGTTCGTGGACGAGGCGTACACGCTGACCGCCCAGTCGGGCGGCTCCGGGCCGGACTTCGGCCAGGAGGCCGTGGACACCCTGATGAAGATGATGGAGGACCACCGCGACGAGCTGGTCGTGATCGTGGCCGGCTACTCCGAGCTGATGGAGCGGTTCCTCGCCTCCAACCCCGGCATGGCGTCCCGGTTCACCCGCACCATCGAGTTCCCGAACTACAGCGTCGACGAGCTGGTCACGATCACGACCAACCTGTGCCGCAAGCACTACTACGAGCTGACCGACGACGCGACCGCCGCGCTGGTGGAGTACTTCGAGCTGGTCCCCAAGTCCGACACGTTCGGCAACGGCCGCGTCGCCCGCAAGCTGTTCGAGTCGATGGTGAACAACCAGGCCTCCCGGTTGGCGCGCACGCCACCGGCCAAGGACTCCGAGCTGAGCCGGTTCACCGCGGCGGACCTGCGAGCCGAGCTGGAACCGTTGCGTGCCGGCGGCTCCGCGGCTCCGACCACCGCCGCACCGGCCGTCGCCACCGACCCCGCCGGCGCGCTAGAGGCGAGCACGTCCTGGCGCCGGGTCGCGGATCTGATCGGCCAGCGGCCGGCCCGGGAGGCGCTCGGCGCCACCGTGCTCCGCCTCGGTGACGCCCGCCGGCAGAACCGTCCAATCGGGACACAGGCCAACGTCGCTGTCGCGGGAGTCGCCGGGTCGGGCCGCGCCGAGCTGGTCCGGCTCTACACGCAGTGCCTCGCAGAGCTCGACCTGGTCGGCGTCGGGCATCTTGTGCGGGCCCGTCTCGACGACGACCTGCGCGCGGAGTGGCCGGGGCAGGCCGGCCGCCTGGTGCGCACCGCGTTCGACGACGCTGCCGGCGGCGTGCTGATGGTCGACGTCGACGGGGTGTGGCCGACCGACCCGCGCGAGTACGGCGTCGACGTGCTGGAGGAGCTGGCCGCCATCATGCGCCGCGCCGCGGGTGACCCGGTGGTGGCGCTGGTCGGCGAGCCCGACCGGCTGGCCGCCGTGTTCGAGCGGGTGCCCGCGCTCGGCGAGGTCGTCGGCGAGCACTGGGCGCTGGCCGGCTACGCGGTCGAGGAGCTGGCCGACATCGCGGTGCGCCTGCTGCTGCGGCGGGGCCACGAGGTGCCCGACGACGTGCGCGAGGCGCTGCGGGCCCGGTTCGAGGGCGGCGCGTCCCGCACCCTCGACGCCGTGCGCCAGCTCGATAGCCGGCACGGCCGCTTCACAGACCCTGACCGCAGAGGACGTGCGTGCCACCGGCGCCCGCGGCCTCACGACGGTGGGCTAGTCCGCCTCCCCGGGATTTTAGGTGTGGGTCGCGTCCCGGCGTAGGCGCGGGTTTCGAGGTGGATTGTGGCTGGGTGACGTCACGTTCCCCTGAGGTAGCTGCTGGTTGCCCGCGGATTTCCCCCGGAGATCCAAAGGACAGGTCCTGGTTCACGTTGTTTTGGATGAGTGGAGGTTTGTTATGGGATCGCAGTACGAACAGCAGTTGGAGGAGTCGCTGGCGCTCTACCACCGGCGGCGCGAGGAGCTCGCCGAGTTCCAGAACGGGATGGCGGCCATCTCGGTGACCGTGGTGTCGCCGCGCAAGGTGGTGAGCGTGACGATGGGCAACGCTGGCGAGCTCAAGGAGATCAAGTTCCCGACGACCGCCTACCGCAACCTGACCCCGAGCGAGCTGGGCGCGGTGCTGACCACGACCATCGAGGACGCCCGGTCGCAGGCGCTGGACCGCGCGGCGGAGTTGCTGTCCGCGATGTTGCCGCCGGGTCTGGACGCGAAGCAGCTCGTGCGCGGCAAGGCCGATCTCGCCGCGATGATGCCGGACGACCCGGCCGCGCCCAACCCGCTGTTCGACCGCGCGGGCCAGGAGGTGGCGTAGCCGATGGCACCCGACCCGGTCGACATCGACACCGACCCGCTGCCCAGGGTGGCGGCGAGCTACGTGTCGAAGGCCCAGCAGATCCGGCGAGTGGGCCTGGATCTGTCGAACGTCGTCTCCGACTACTCGTATGCCTTCGGCAACGACGACTCGGGCCAAAAGGTCAGCCGTCAGTTCCGCTCGCTGCTGTCCGGTTTCCAGCAGAGCGTCCAGCTGCTCGTCCGGGTGGTCGACGGCACCGCGGACGGCATCGACGCGATGTCGAAGCAGTACAACCGCGTTGAGGAGCACAACACCGACCTCGCGAAGCGCATGGGCGAGGGGTCCCTCACCGACTCCTTCGACGCGACGCCGCCGAGCAGCAGCAACAACACCCCGTCGAATGGCGGCGGTGGCGGCGGCGGCCCCACCAATGGCAACAACAATCGTCGGCGCTGAGCCCGGCAGAGAGAACGGCCACTAGATCGAATGTAGATGCTATGAAGGACCCCTTCATGTCGTTGAGTGACATGAAGGGGTCCTTCATAGCATTTGCCGACCGTCCCGCGCGCTAGAGCACGCCGGCCTGCATGGCGTAGGCCACCGCGTGGACGCGGTTGCGCAGCTTGAGACGGTTCGTCAGCGTGTAGACCACGTTCTTCACCGTCCGCACGGAGTAGCACAGCTTCTCGGCGATGTCGTTGGTGTCCCAGCCGTCGGCCACCAGGCGCAGCACGTCCACCTCGCGCGGGGTGAGGCCCGACGCGTTGAGCCTGCGCGGCGCGAGCACCTCGCGCTGCAGCCGGCCGACGTGGGAGAGCAGGTTGCCGAGCAGGTCCGGCGGCAGCATGCCGCCGCCCGACGCCGCCACCCGCACGGCGGCGAGCAGCCGGTCACCGGTGGCGTTGCGGCGGGGGATCACGGCGACCACCCGGCACTCGACGGCGTTCATCAGGTCGGACTCGACCAGCTCGCCGGCCACCAGCACCACCGGGACCGTCGACTCGGCCAGCCACCGGCGCAGCACGGCCAGGGTCTCCGCGGTCATCCGGTCCACCGCAGCGACCACCACGTCGCAGTCGGTCGGCGGCGGGGTCGTGGACACGGTGACCTCCGGCAGCGCGGCGAGGCGCTTCGTCAGCCCCGCAAGGCTGATCCGGTCGGATGCGTGGATCGCGACGCGAACGGTCTCCATGGGGTCCTCCACTGGCTGCGGTCGCGGGCCGAGCGCCCGCCGCTTTCGTTGGTTCGATACTGACCGACCGATCTCCGCGCAGACTTCAGTCGATCTTGACGGCGACCGGTGATCGGGCCCACGAAACTCACCTGAACCTTTTCGATGGGTGCCGTCGTGTAAGGGGCGGATCTCTCCGGAGAGCGATGCGAAGGGTGGAGGCGAACACGATGCGGCAGCCAGTGCGGAACCTGCGGGTCGAGCTTCTCGGACCGGTACGCGCGTGGCAGGGCGACGAGGAGCTCGACCTCGGCTCCGCCCGGCGCCGGGCCGTGTTCGCGATGCTCGCCATGCGCGCCGGTCGCACCGTGTCCCGCCACGAGCTCATCGCCGGCGTGTGGGGCGAGGACGCGCCGGCCACGGTCGAGGGCAGCCTCTACACCTATGTCTCGGGGCTGCGCCGGGCCCTCGACCCGGCGCGCACCCTCTGGTCCGGTGGCGACGTGCTGGTGTCGGTCGGCGCCGGGTACTCCCTGCGCGTCGAGCCCGACGCGGTCGACGTCCGCGTCTTCGCCGAGCTGCGCGCCACCGCCGCCGGCCACAGCGGCAACGGTGACTTCCGCGCGGCGGCCGACTGCCTGACCTCGGCGCTGGAGCTGTGGCGTGGCGACGCGCTGTCCGGTCTCGCCGGCCCGTTCGCCGACTCGACCAGCACCCAGCTGGCCGAGCTGCGCGTCGCGACCCGCGAGCAGCGGGCGGAGGCGAACCTCGCGCTCGGCGAGCAGGCCGACGCCGGCGACATCGTCGCCGAGCTGACCGGTCTGGTCGGTGCGCACCCGCTGCGGGAAGGGTTGCGCGGCCTGCTGATGCTGGCGCTGCACCGGTCCGGTCGGTCCGCCGACGCCATGGACTCCTACCGTGCCGCCCACCGGTTGATGGTCGAGGAGCTGGGCATCGAGCCGGGGCCGGCACTGCGGCAGCTGCACGACAAGATCCTCGCCAACGACCCGAGCCTGGAACTGAGCCCTCGGCCGGTCGTGCGGGCGCAGGCGCCGATCGTGGCGTGCCCGGTGCCGCCCGCGCCGTCGTCGTTCGTCGGCCGGGAGACGGAGCTCGCGGTCCTCGACACCAGGCTGCGCGCGTGTGGATCGAGGGCGAGCCCGGCATCGGCAAGTCCGGACTGGTCGCCGCCGCACTGTCCACTGTGGACACCTCGACCACGCAGGTGCTGTGGGGCGCCGCCGACGAGCTGAGCGCGCGGTCGCCGCTGCGCGTGTTGCTCGACTGCCTGCTGGTGGAGCCCAGCTCGCCGGACGAGCGGCGCGCGCGCCTCGCCGAGATCCTGCGGGAGGACACCGCGTCGGTGCCCCACTCATGGAGCACCAGCGACCCCGTGCTCGCCGCGGTCGACCGGGTGCGGAACCTTGTCGAGCAGCTCTGCGCCGACGGCCCGGTCGTCATCGTGGTCGACGACATGCACTGGGGCGACGACGCCAGCCTGACGTTGTGGCAGCGGCTGACCCAGGCGACCGGGCGGCAGCCGTTGCTGCTGGTCGCCACGAGCCGCCCGGTGCCGAGGCGGCCCGAGCTCAACCGGTTGCGCGAGGCCGTCCTCGGCGCCGGTGGCGACGTGCTCACGCTGGCGCCGCTCGCGGACGACGAGGTCACCGCGTTGGTCGCCGACGTCTTCGGCGCCCGGCCCGGCGCCGGACTGCGGGCGCTCACCAGCCGGGCCGGCGGGAACCCCTTGTACCTGCGGGAGGTTCTCGACGCGTTGACGCGTGACGAGCTGGTCGACGTCGACGGCGGCACGGCCGAGGTGAGCGACGACGCGCACGAGCTGGCGCCGGCCACCATGACCGCCGCCATCACCAGGCGGCTCGGGTTCCTGTCCGAGCCGGCCACGTCGGTCCTGCGGTGGGCCGCGCTGCTCGGCGGCGAGTTCGACCTCAGCGACCTCGCCGTCGTCGTCGGCAAGCCGGTCACCGATCTGGTGCCCACCCTCGACGAGGCCACCGCCGCCGGGGTGCTCACCGACGCGGGGCCCCGGTTCGCCTTCCGCCACGCGCTGGTGCGTGACGCGATCTACGCGACGATGCCGGTCGCGGTGCGGGTCGCGCTGCACCGGCAGGTGGCCCAGCTGCTCGACGCGGCCGGCTCCGACGTCGAGCGGGTGGCCGGCCAGCTGCTGGCCGCGCCGACCACCGTGGACCCGTGGGTGATCGAGTGGTTGCTGGCCAACACGACGGTGATCGCCGGGCGGATCCCGACGGCCACCGCGGAGCTTCTCGCGCGCGCCGTCGCCAGCCCGGCGTTGCGCGGCGCCGCCCGCGAGCGGCTGACCGCGCGGCTGACCCGGCTGCTGTTCTGGCTCGGCAAGCGGCCGGAGGCCGAGGCCCGCGCCGTGCTCGCCACGTCGCAGGACGCCAACCTGATCGCCGAGATGCGGCTGATCCTGGCCTACCTCGTCTACGCGAGGGGCGATGCGCACGGCGCGGTCGAGGCGCTGCGCGCGGTCGTCGCCGACGAGTCCGTGCCCGAGGTCTGGCGGGCCCGGCACCAGTCGCTGCAGGCGATGATCGAGCGGTGCGGCCTCGACGACATCGAGGCGGCCGAGCGGACGGCGCGCGGCGCGCTCGCCCGCGCGTCCGCCGAGCACGACGCCCGTGCGCAGGCGCACGCCCTGCAGAACCTGTGGCAGGTCGAGTCGGTCGAGCGCAGGCACGTGTCGGCGCTGAGCTTTCTCGACCGCGCGCTCGACGCCGTCCGCGACAACCCCGACCTGACCGACCTTCAACTGTCCCTTTTGGACAACCGGGTGTTCACGCTGCAGAACCTGGACCGGCTCGACGAGGCCGACCACACCCTGGAGCTCGCCAACGACCTGCTCGGCCGGCGCGGGGTGCCCGGCGGCCTGCACATCCCGGCGGCCGTCAACAGCTACTGGCGCGGCCGGTGGGACGGCGCGGTCGCCGAGCTCCACGCGGTCGTCCAGGACGGGCCGGAGATCACGTTCTACGGTCTGCGCCAGCGCGGCGCGATCCTGTTGCTGCACGGGGCCGCCGCGCTCATCGCGGGTCACCGGGACGACACCGAGGAACTGGCGCGCCACCTCGCCGCCGCCGACGACTTCCCGCTCGCGACGACCGCGGACAAGGAGCACTGCGACTTCCTCGTCGAGGCGATGGCCGTGGCCGCGCTGCGGGACGGGCGGCCGGAGCGGGCCCTCGCCGTCTACCTGCCGATCCTGGACCGCAAGTACGCCAAGATGATGCTGCGCCACCAGTGGCTGCCCTCCGTCGTGCGCATCGCGTTGGAGCTGGGCCGCACCGACGTCGCGCACACGGCGTGGGAGGTCTGCAAGGCCGAGCGGGACCTGGAGGTCACGCCCGCCCGCGCGGCCGCCGCGGCGATGTGGTGTCAGGGGCTCATCGAGAACCAGCCGGGGCTGCTGCTGTCGGTGGCCGAGGGGTTCGCCTCGGCCGGGCGGGTGCTCGAGCGGGCGTTCGTGTTGGAGGACGCCGCCGTCGCGCTCGCGGCGCGGGGTTGGCTCAAGCCCGCGCGGGACGCGTTCGACGAGGCGGTGCTCACCTACACCGAGATCGGCGCGGCGTGGGACGTGCGGCGTGCCGAGGCGCGGCTGCGGCCGCACGGCCTCGGGGCCTGGTCGGTCGAGCCCGCCGCGGAGCCGGACACCGAATGCCTGTCGCAGAGCGAACTGCGGATCGCGGAGCTGCTCGCCGCGGGCTGGCCGGTGTCGGACATCGCCGCCCGGCTGTCCCTCTCGGACGACACCGTGCGCACCCGGACCGCCGGGGTGCTGCGCAAGCTCGGCACGGGATCCCGCTTCGGCGTGACCCCGAACCTGGTGCGCAGGCACGCTCCGGACGACGTGATCACCACGATCCTGGCCGGCTGACCGTCAACTCGGACCTACGGGAGAAACCATGGAGCGCCTGACAATCGCGGTCTGCTCGGCCGACCTGCTCATGCTGCCGGGCATCGCACACGTGCTCGGCGACGAGCCGAGGATGACGGTCGTGCCGGCCGAGCAGGTGCCGGCGGCCGACATCGCGCTCGTCGTCGCCGAGGAGTTCGACGACGCGACACGCGACGTGCTCGCCAGGATCGTCCGGTCCTCGCCGGCGCGGGTGGTCCTGATGGTCGACCGGTTCGACAACGCGAGCCTCCCGGAGCTGGTGCGCTACCGGGTCCGGCAGATCGTGGCCCGGCACGCCGCCGACGACCTGATCGCGGCGATCGACGCAGCCATGGAGTCCACGGTGCCACCGGGGGAGCCCACGGCCCACCTGCGCGCCCAGCTCGCGCCCGTCACGATGAACCACCTCGGCCCCCGCACCGACGCACGGACCCTTGCCCCGCGCGAACGTGAGCTCATCCGCCTGCTCGCGGAGGGCTACGACACGGCCGAGATCGCCAGGTCCCTGTCCTACTCCGAGCGCACCGTCAAGAACATCGTGCACGGCCTGCTGAACCGCCTGCGGCTGCGCAACCGCGCGCACGCCGTGGCTTTCGCCATGCGCGCCGGCGTCCTCTGACCGGCGCCGGGGGACCGGTCGGCCGTGCCGCTCGTCCGCTCGTCGTCGGCGATCCCGCGCTCATCGACCTCGGTGCCACGGCCTGAACCTCGGACCCCCGCCCTGGCGTGCTCCATTCGTACATCGAGCACTCCGAAGGCGAGGACGACATGACCGGCGCACTTCTCCTGCCGAACACGGACATCGACACCGACACCGACAGGGACACGGACTCCGACTCCGACCTGCGCCGTGCCGCCCGGCAGCTGCGGCTCGACTTCGGCTGGTCCGCGGTCGTGCGTGGCGGTCTGCTCCAGGTGGAGCTCGACGAGGACCTGAGCGCGATCGAGCTGGACCGCGACCACGTCGTCGACGTGCTTACCCGGCTGCGCGCGCAGGGGATGGACTGCCCGGTGGTCGCCCAGCCCGGCGGCGACCGCGACCGCTGCGTCCTGTTCTTCCGCCAGGACACCGGAGGGTGCCCCGAGTTCCCGGCCGAGGTCACCGTGCTGCCGGCCGGGCGCACCGTCGTCGTGCCGCCCTCGGTCACCCTGCCCGGCCGCGCGCACTGGCTCAGCTCGCCGTGGACCGAACGGGTGGATCTCCCGTCGGCCCGCGTGCTGGCCGCGGCCATCCACTGAGGACGTTTCGGTTCCGCCGCTGGCCCATTCGTCGTGCGGAATACCCCGCTGGTCGCAATACAGGTACCGCCCGTTGTACTGCGTTCGCCGACCCCGACCGCGGGCCGCGACCCCTTCGTAGCCTTGGCTCTGCGCGGATGAGCGGAGCGACCAATTCAACGCTGGGAGGGTGCATGGTCGACGGAGGGCCGTGGTGGGAAGCGGTCGAACCGGTGACGACCGCGAACCCGGGCTGCACGGACGAGCTCGTGGCCGTCCTCGACGAGCTGGCCACTTTCGCGTCCAGATGGTCGGACCTGCTCGAAGAGTTCCGCCAGGCGACCCACAAGTTCGGCGGCGTGTCCGCCGGCCTGTCCTATGACCTCGCCTGCCGGCGGTCCGAGCAGGCGTTCATCGAACTGGAGATCGCGCGGCGCAGCGCGCGGGCGGGGGCAGACAACGATCCGCTCGCCTGACCGACCTTCGGCCGGCGACCTATTGGGTTCACAGAGCGGGATCCGTAAGCTCTGAGCGGTGAGTGACTCAACGGAGAGAACACTCGTCCGGCCCGGTACGTTGCGGGTGCTCGCCGTGGACGACGAAGCGCCCGCGCTGGAGGATCTCGTCCACCTGCTGCGCGACGACCCGCGCATCGGCAAGGTCGACGGCGTCACCGACGCCACCAAGGCACTGCGGTTCGTCCACCACGCCCTGGAGATCGACGAGCCACTCGACGCACTCTTCCTCGACCTGCGCATGCCCGGACTCAACGGTCTGGACCTGGCCAGGGTTCTCACCCGGTTCGCGGACCCGCCGGCGATCGTGTTCGTCACCGCCTACGACAACCACGCCGTCGAGGCCTTCGATCTCAAGGCTGTCGACTACATCCTCAAACCCGTGCGCCCGGAACGGCTTGCCGACGCCGTCGACCGGGTCATGGAGCGGTTGGCGAAGACGCCCGCGCCGGCGTCCGCCGAGGCGCCGAAGGTCGCGGACCTGGTCAACCCGACCACCGACGCCGGTGACGAGACCATCCCGGTCGAGCTGGGCGGCGTGGTCAAGTTCGTCCGGCTCGGGGACGTGCGCTATGTCGAGGCGCAGGGCGACTACACCCGCCTGCACACCGCGGCCGGCGGGTTCCTGGTGCGCATCCCCATCTCCATCCTCGAGCGGCGGTGGGCGCCGGCCGGGTTCGTGCGCATCCATCGCAGCCATCTCGTTGCCGTGAAACACATTGAGGAGCTGCGGGTCGACGCTGGTCAGATGTCCGTCCGGATCGGCGGGGAGACGTTGACGGTGAGCAGGCGGCACGCCCGCCAGGTGCGTGAGCTGCTGGTCCGCAACGCCCGGCCGGGCTCGGAACCCGTGCGGCATCAGCAATGACGCCCCGACCGCGGCGAGTCGCGGTGACGAGGCAGACCGTCCGAACCGGGAGCTCCGGCGCCGGGTTCCGGGTCGCCGCCGAGATCGACGACGACACCGAGCTCGGCGACACGTACATGCGGGCGCTGATGGGCGCGCAGCTCCGGCTCGGTCTGCTGGTGTGCCTGACCGTGTGCGGTGCGCTGGCGGCGTTGCCCATCGCGTTCGAGCTGTTCCCGGCGCTGGGTGCGGCGAGCCTGTTCGGCCTGCGGGTGCCGTGGCTGCTGCTCGGTGTCGTGGTGTTCCCCGTGCTCGTCGCCGGTGCCTGGCTCTACGTGCGGCAGGCCGAACGCAACGAGCGGCGGTTCGTCGCCACGGTGGACGCCACCGTGGACGAGGGCGACCAGCCATGAGCGTCGCTGGATGAACAGCACCTACAGCGTGATCGCCGTCGCGATCGTGGTGACCGCCACCGTGCTGATCGGCGCCAACGGGCTACGGCTTTCCCGCACCACGTCGGACTTCTACGTCGCCTCCCGGACGGTGTCGCCGTGGTGGAACGCGTCCGCGATCGGCGGCGAGTACCTTTCGGCGGCGTCGTTCCTCGGCGTGGCCGGCCTGATCTTCGCCTACGGCGCGGACATGTTGTGGTTCGCCGTCGGCTACACGGCCGGCTATCTGGTGCTGCTGACGCTCGTCGCGGCCCCGCTGCGGCGTTCCGGCGCGTACACCTTGCCGGACTTCGCCGAGGAGCGGCTGGCGTCGGTGCCGGTGCGGCGGATCGCCAGTCTGCTCACGGTCGGCATCGGCTGGCTGTACCTGTTGCCGCAGCTGCAGGGCGCCGGCCTGACCCTGTACACCGTCACCGGCCTGTCCCCGTTGGTCGGCGCGGTCGCGGTGGCCGTCGTCGTCGTGGTCAACGTGATGGCCGGCGGGATGCGCAGCATCACCATCGTCCAGGCCGTCCAGTTCTGGCTCAAGCTCGCCGCGATCACCATTCCCATGGTGTTCCTGTTGCTGGCGTGGCAGCACGACGGTGCCCCGACCCCGACCGGCCCGACCCCGCCCGCGTTCACCGAGCGGACCACGGTGCGCGTCAACTCCGCGGTGACCGTGCGGGTGAACGAGCCGGTACGGGTGACCGTGACCGGAGTCGTCGACGGGCACCGCCTTCGCGAGTCGCCGGTTCGATTATCGACCGGGACCCACCGGATCGACCAGGGCACGAGCGTGACCTTCAGCGCCGGGGCCGTGGTGCCACAGGTGACCAGCATTCCCGCGACGACCGGCGATCAGTGGGCGCTGCCGCTGTCGGGCACCTCGGGGGACCATTCGCTCTACGTCGTCTACTCGCTGATCGTCGCGACGTTCCTCGGGGTGATGGGCCTGCCGCACGTGATCGTTCGGTTCTACACCAACCCGAACGGCTGGGCCGCCCGTCGCACGACCGTGGTGCTGCTCGTCCTGCTCGGCGTCTTCTACGTGCAGCTGCCGCTCTACGGCATGTTCGGCAGGCTGTACACCCCCGAACTGCTGATGACCGGGCGAACCGACGCGACGATCCTGCTGCTGCCGGCCCGGTTGATCGGCGGCATCGGCGGTGACCTGCTCAGCGCGCTGGTCGCCGGCGGCGCGTTCGCGGCGTTCCTGTCCACCGCGTCCGGGCTGACCGTCGCGGTCGCCGGCGTGATCTCGCGGAACACGTTGCGGCGCTTCGGCATCACCGGGTTCCGCGTCGCCGCCGTCGGCGCCATGACGGTGCCGCTGGCGATGACGCTGGTGTCGTCGCGGCTGTCGGTCGCCGACGTGGTCGGGCTGGCGTTCGCCGTCGCGGCGTCCTCGCTGTGTCCGCTCGTGGTGCTCGGCATCTGGTGGCGCAGGCTGACGTCAGTCGGCGCCGCCGCGGGCATGACCGTCGGCGGGGGTCTCGCGTTGACCGCCGGGCTGCTGACGCTGGTGGGCGCCGCGCAGCCGGGGTGGTGGATGGATCTGCTGCGGTGGCCGGCCGCGTGGACGGTGCCGATCGGCTTCGCGGTGATGATCGGCGTCTCGCTGGCCACTCCCGGCTCGACACCGCCCGGGGTTGCGCGACTGATGGCTCGGTTGCACGCACCGGAGTCGCTGGGACTGCGGTCGACCGCCGACCGCGAGGAGGCAGCACAGTGAGCACGGTCGTCTCGTTTCTCGTCGGGGTTCTGGTCGGGTTGGCCGGCCTGGGGATCGTGGTGCTTTCCCGGCGGGCCGGCACCGCGCGCACGCGGCGGGACCTGGGCACGGAGGCCGAGCAGGTCACCTACGAGACCCTGCACACGGCATGGTCCGCGGCGCCCCCGCTGCGTGCCGGGCTCAGCCAGGACACCGCACGCAAGGCTGCCCGCCACCTGCGCGGGCTGCTGCGCGCACCGGCGCTGGCGATCACCGACGGCGAGCACCGGCTGGCATGGGACGGCACCGCCGACCAGCACGCCGATGCCGCGGTCGCCCTTGCCGCCACAGCGTTTCGCACCGGCAAGGTGAGCGTGCTCGGGCCGGACCGGGTCGCGTGCGCGGACCCGTCGTGCACCCTGCGGTACGCGGTCGCCGCGCCCATCGCGGTGGAGGGGGAGGTGCAGGCGGTGCTCACCGCCTACAGCGCGGAGGAGTCGGCCGGGCTGGCGCGGGCCGCCGCCGAGGTGGCCAGGTGGGCGTCCGGGCAGCTCGAGCTGGCCGAGCTGGATCGGTCCAAGGCACGCCTCATCGAGGCCGAGGTGCGCGCGCTGCGGGCGCAGATCTCGCCGCACTTCATCTACAACTCGCTGACCGCGATCGCCTCGTTCGTCCGCACCGACCCGGCGCGCGCCAGGAACCTGCTGCTGGAGTTCGCGGACTTCACCCGGTACTCGTTCCGCCGGCACGGCGAGTTCACGACGCTCGCCGAGGAGCTGAACTCGATCGACCAGTACCTGAACCTGGAGCGGGCCCGCTTCGGGGAGCGCCTTTCGGTCACATTGCAGATCTCGCCGGAGGTGCTTCCCGTCGCGGTGCCGTTCCTGTGCCTGCAGCCGCTGGTGGAGAACGCGGTGCAGCACGGCATGGAAGACCGGGCCGACGGTTGCCACATCACGATCCTCGCGCAGGACGGCGGCTCGGAGGCGTTGATCAGCGTCGAGGACGACGGCGCCGGCATGGATCCAGAAGCGTGCCGCCGGATGCTGTCCGGCAAGGGCGACGCCGGCGGCGGGATCGCGCTTGGCAACATCGACGAGCGGCTCCGGCAGGTGTACGGCCACGAGTACGGGCTCGTCGTGGAGACGGCGCTCGGCGCGGGCACCAAGGTCAAACTCCGGGTGCCGAAGCACCGCGTGGGCGTCCACGCGACCTGACTCCCGCAACCGTTGGCCGGTCGTCGATGCCGCTCGTCCGTTCGTCCCGGTCCGGCCGACCGTTGACCGGACGCGCCGCTCGCCGCTCGCCGGTCGGCGGGCGACGCGCGTCGTGTGATTCGCGCCGCTGGGCGCGACCGCCGCCGGAACCGGTGCCGGAACCGGGACCGATTCCTAAATTCACTGTCATGTCCGTCACAACTCTTCTCCAGCGGCCAGTCTCCGGCACCGGTTCCGCCCGGATGGCCGACGGGGATCTCGACGAGCTGGTCCGCCTACACCGCAGGCCGCTGTTCCGCTACGTGCTGTGGCTGTGCCGCGGCGACCAGCACGTCGCCGAGGACATCGTCCAGGAGACGCTGCTCAAGCTGTGGCAGCACCCGGAAGCGTTGGCCACCAAGCACGAGTCGATCCGGCCGTGGCTGTTCACCGTGGCCCGCAACCTGGTCACCGACCACCGGCGGCGCAAGGCCCGGGCCGGCGAGGTCTACGACACCGCGATGGACCGCGCGCAGACCGACAGCCGGATCGACGCCTCGCTTGCGGCGCACGACATGCTGGTCGCCCTGTCCCGGCTCAGCGAAGAACACCGTGCGGTGCTCGTGGACACCTACTACCGGGGCCGGCGGCTCACCGACACCGCCGAGGCGCTCGGCGTCCCGCTGGGCACCGTGAAGTCGAGGATCTACTACGCGCTGAAGGCCCTGCGGTCGGTCACCGAGCAGCTCGGCATCGTCTAACCCGCGTCGACCGCACGAAAGGCGAGTCCCATGCGCACCATCTCCCCACCGCTCAGCCACCGGGCGAGCGCCATGCTGCGCGCCGTGGCCGCCGACCGCGCCGAGATGACGCTGAGCGCCGAGCCCGACCTGCGCATCGACGGACTGCTTTGCTGCGACCAGGCCACCGCCCACGATCTCGCCCGCGCCGGCCTCATCCGCCCGATCGGCCCCGGCCTGCCGCGGCAGTGGGTGCGCGCCGTGCTCACCCCGGACGGTCACGTCGCCGTGAGCCACACCGCACCCGCCGCGTGACCGACCTGACCGACGCGATCCCCGCTGTCCCAACGTGGGTCGGGCACTGAGCGTCCGTCTCTCAGTTGTAGGGCATCGTCGGGAACCAGCCGACGCCGAAGATCGCTGGCACCCGGAGGTCCCAGTAGACGACCGTGAACACGCCGAGCCCGAGCAGCAGCGTCCCGCTGACCAGGCTCATCCGGCGTGGGTTGCCGGCCAGCCAGGTCAGGAACCGGCCGCGGGTGCCGAGGATCAGCACGGCGAACAGCGCCGCGACCAGCACGATGTTGCCGATCGACTGCAGTGCGAACGTCGCGGCGCCGTACAGGGGGTTACCGGTCTCCGCCGCCCACTGGAACAGCTTGACGAACATGGGGTACGGCCGGCCGATGAGGAACGCGCCCACCAGAGCGCCGAGCACCACCACTCGCGCTGTCGGCCGGTCCTGGAAGATGTCCCGCACGACGCCGAGCGCGGCCAACCCGAGGTAGCCGAGGGCGATCCCGACGACGCCGAACACGACCGACGACTGGATCAGCCGCACCGGCATCGTGCCGACCAGCTCGGTGGACAGTTGGGGAAGTCGGTCGCCCAGCAGGACGCCGATGAATCCGTACACCGCCGACACCGTCACCATGCCGAGAGCGAACGCGCCGAGCGGGCGGAGCAAGGCCCGCAGCGCGTTCGTGCGCTGGCCGCGGCTCGCCTGGCCCATCGGCCCGATCGACGCGGCCATCGCGATGTTGCAGGCGGTGAAGGTGCCCGCGAACCCGGAGATGAAGGCGAACACCAGCCCGGCGCCGGTCCCGGTGATCGGCGCGGACTTCGCCTCGTGGCCGAGCAGCGTGCTCGCCACGTTGTCGCCGATCACGCTGTCGACGAACTCGTAGGACCACAGGACGGCGAGCAGGATGCCGGCGGCCACGCTGGCGACAACCGGCACGCCGGTGCGGGTTGTCTGCTTCGGCTCGGTCGTGCCCGTCGATGCGTCTACCACGTGATGTCTCCACCCCTCGGAATGAGCGCGTCCTTCCGATGATCGACCGGTGAGGAGGCGGTCACAATCCGCCAACAGCCCCAATCCAGTCGGTGTCCAGCAACCCGACCAGGGCGAGGACTGCGGCCCGGCGAGTGTGGTCTCGGCCCTTCGCCGGTGGCGACACTGGCGTTGGCGGCGCGCTAGGGTGCGGTTTGTGAAGATCGCCACAGTTGTCGAGACAAGGCCTGGTGAGCGGCGCGTGGCGCTCGTGCCCGGGCTGGTGTCGCGCCTCACCGACATAGGCCAGGAGGTCGTGGTCGAACCAGGTGCTGGTGCGGCCGCGGGGTTCACCGACGACCAGTATCGAAGCGCCGGCGCCACGGTGGCCGCAGACGCTCTGGACGGCGCAGGCGTGGTGCTGTCCGTGCAGCCGCTCGCCGCGCACCGGACGGGTGGGCTCGCCGCGAACGCGATCACCATCTCCTTTCTGCCGACCGCGCAGGAGCTGGACCTCGTCCGTGCGCTGCGCGACGCCGGGCACACCGCGCTGGCGATGGAGCTGGTGCCGCGCATCTCGCGCGCCCAGGCCATGGATGCCTTGTCCTCGCAGGCGTTTGTCGCCGGCTACCGGGCCGCGCTGGTCGCCGCCGAGCGGTTGCCGAGGTTCCTGCCGCTGTCCATGACGGCGTCCGGCACCATCCGGCCGGCAATGGTGCTGGTGCTCGGCGCCGGGGTGGCCGGCCTGCAGGCCATCGCCACCACACGCCGCCTCGGTGCGGTGGTGCGTGCCTACGACGTGCGGGCGGCGTCCGCGGAGGAGGTGCGCAGCCTCGGCGCGGAGTTCGTCGAGCTGGAGCTGCCGAGCCTGGAGGGCGCGGGCGGCTATGCCAGGGAGATGACCGAGGAGCGGTCCCGGCGCCAGCGCGAGCTGCTCGCCCCGCATGTGGCCGATGCCGACATCCTGATCACCACGGCGGCGGTGCCCGGCCGGTCCGCGCCGCTGCTGGTGACCGCGGAGATGGTGGCCGCGATGCGGCCGGGCTCGGTCGTGGTGGACCTGGCGGCCGAGTCGGGCGGCAACGTGGAGGGGGCGAAGCCGGGGGAGGAGATCACCATCGGCGAGGCGCTGGTCTGGGGTGGGCACAACGTGCCAAGCCAGCTGCCGGCCCAGGCGAGCCAGCTCTACAGCACGAACGTCGTGAACCTGTTGCTGCTCATGCATTCCGACGGTGACCTGCTACCGAACTTCGACGACCGGATCATCGCCGGCTGCTGTGTCACCCACGCCGGCGAGGTCCGGCACGCGCCCACCCGCGACCTGCTCGAAGCCGAAGAGTCCTAAGTGGACGATAGCTCACTCGGCAAGCTCGTCGCGGCGGTCACGAGGTTGTGAGCCGGTGTCGGGCGAGTGGCGGTGTAGCCACGCCCGCGCCGCCACCGCCACGGGAAAGCTCGCGGTGACGGCGGCGCCGAGCGCGATCAGAACGGGCGCCGAGAAGGCGACACCCGCGATGATGATCAACAGCCCGGTCACATAGGTCGCCAGCACGCCGAGGATGAACTGTGCCCGGCCCGACAGCGTGAAGATCGTCGTCTTGCCGTTGGTGAGTCGGGCTGCCAATCGTGGATCGTCCTCGGCGAGGTGTTGTTCGATCTCGACCAGCGCGCGTTCCTCGTGATCCTGTAAACCCATCCGCGTCGACCTCCGCCCGGCACACAGGGACCGGAACTCCAGTATCACCCAGCCTCGCGTCGGCGACCAGTGGTGAGCCGGGATTCACCACCCGCCGCGCCGCGGCGGTAGGCGGCGAGCGTGTCGGCGACCGCCTCGTCCAGCGGGGTGGCCGCCACCAGCCCGCAGTTCTCGGATTCTCGGTAACGGGCCGGTCATTGCGCCGAGGGGTTCGGTGCGCGTAGCGTCAAATTCGGGTCAGTTGGCCGATGTGCCCGGTTCCAAAGCGCGTCTCTCCCCTTTTCGGGTCGATGCGTTGTCCGCAGGTTCAGCTGTCGGGGAATCTCGGGTCGAGAGGCGCGACATGCCCCAGGATGAGCCGTGATCGACATCGAATCGGTCACCAGGAACTACGGAACCTTCACTGCGGTGGACGACGTCAGCTTCACCGCCAAGACGGGGCGGGTGACCGGGTTCCTCGGCCCTAATGGCGCCGGCAAATCGACCACCATGCGGATCATCGTCGGCCTCACGCGAGCCACGTCGGGAACCGCCACCATTTCCGGACGCAGATATGTGGACCTGCCCAACCCGGGACTTGAGGTCGGCGCGGCAACGTGCTGAGCCTGCTCATCGGCTTCATGCTCGGCGTGCTGATCCGCGCGTCGGCGGGAGCGATCGCCGCCTACTTCGCCTACTCGTTCCTGCTACCGACGATCTTCGGCCTCCTGGCCACCAGTGTGGCCTGGTTCCGGGACCTCCAGCCGTGGGTCGACGTCCAGTTCGCCCAGAGCACCCTGTTTCTCTTCGAGGGCGCCCTGACCGGCGAGCAGTGGGCCAACATCGGTGTCACCGCGGTGATCTGGCTCGTCATCCCCCTGGCGGTCGGACTCGGGTTCGTGACCAGAGCCGAGGTCAAGTAGATGGACTCGACGCGGAAGACCGCGCTTGTCGCGGGCGTGCTCTACCTGGTCACCTTTGTCTCGATCCCGACCCTCGCGCTCTACGGTCCGGTGCACGAACGGAGCTTCATCACCGGCCCCGGCCCGGACACCGCCGTCATCGTCGGCGGCATCCTGGAGATGATCGTCGCCCTCGCCGGCATCGGCACCGCCATCGTGCTGTACCCGGTGGTCAAGCGACAGAACGAAGGGCTAGCACCAAGGCCGTGTAGTTAAGCGCCGCGACGATTGGTCAAGTGGCGGCTGCCAGGTGCTCTCCCTTCGGGACGCCTGTGGCCAGCGAGGCGTGGGGTGCGGTCGGCAAACGCCCTGAAGGACCCCTTCATGTCACTCAACGCCCTGATGGGGTCCTTCAGGGCATCACCGGCCGTCCCGCGCGAGCGGCGCTTGACAACGCCCACGTCCCTTAACTACACGGCATTGGGGCTAGAATCACGCGACGTTAGGTGATGCCGGCTGCGATCAGCTGTTGCCAGATGTCGCCCTGGTCGACGACGTCGACGCCGAGCTTCTCGGCTTTGGTGAGTTTGCTGGCGCCGACGTCGGCGCCGGTGATGAGCAGGTCGGTGCTCGCCGAGACCGACGACGCGGTGGTCGCGCCGGCCTTCTCGCACAGCCGCTGGAAGGTGGGGCGGGGGACCTTCTCACCGGAGCGTGGGTCGCTGATCGTGCCGGTGATCACGACCGTCTTGCCGGCCAGCGGCGCGTCGGACGCGACGACGGGTGGGAGGTCTTCCTCGCGCACGTCCAGGGAGACACCGCGCTGTCGCAGCCGCTCGAGCTCGGGCCGTAGCCGGGCGAGGTGCTCAGTCAGCGACGCGGCGACCTTGGGGCCGATGTCCTCGATGGCCACGAGTCGTTCCTCGCCGGCGTCGGCGACCTCCTCGAGCGAGCCGAACCCCGCGCGGCACAGCCGGGTTGCGGTGCCCTCGGAGGCGTTCGGGATCGCGAGCCCGATCAGCGCGCGGCGCAGCCCGACCTTGCCGCTGGCGGCGATCGAGTCGATCATGCGGGTGGCCGAGACCTCGCCGATGCGGTCGAACTCGAGCAACGTCTCCTTGGTCAGGCGGTAGAAGTCCGACGGGTGCTCGAGGATCCCGGCCTCGGCGAGCCGTTCGATCCACACCGGACCGACGGCCTCGATGTCCGCCGCCGCCCGCGACGCCCAGTGGACCAGCCGCCGCACGGTCTGGGCGGGGCAGGCGACGTTGGTGCAGAACAGTTCTCGGCTGTTGCCCTGCTCGGTCAGCGGGGCCGCACACGACGGGCAGGCGGTGGGCGGCACGATCTCCCGCTCCGCGCCCGTGCGCTTGGCCGCGTCGAGCACGCCGGCGACGAACGGGATCACGTCGCCGGCCCGGCGCACCAGCACCGTGTCCCCGATCCTGATGCCGCGCGCGCGGATCACCTCCTGGTTGGCCAGCGTCGCGCGGGTGACCGTCCCGCCGCCGACGAACACCGGCTCCAGGTGGGCGACCGGGGCGATCTTGCCGGTCTTGCCGACGTCCCAGACCACATCGGACAGGATCGTCGTCTTCTCCTCGGCGGCGAACTTGAACGCCAGCGCGCCGCGGGGCGAGCTGGACCGGGTCCCGGCGGCCGCGTAGGCGTCGCGGTCGGCGAGCCGCAGCACGGCGCCGTCCAGGTCGTAGTCCAGGTCGCCGCGCTGTTCCTCGATCGCCCCGATCACGGCCTGCGCCGCGGCCGCGTCGGCGCAGTGCCGCATGTCGGCGACGGTGAACCCGAGCGTCCGCAGCCCGTTCTCCAGATCGGTCCGGGCGCCGTCGGGGTCGGCGGCATCCAGGTCGAAGGCGAAGAACTGCAAGCGTCGCCCGGCCACCGTGGCCGGGTCCTTCGCGCGCAGGGTGCCGGCGGCGCCGCCGCGCGGGTTGATCAGCGGCCGGTCCGGGTGCGCGATGTTGTAGGCGGCGAACGTGGAGCGCAGCATCAGCGCCTCGCCGCGCACCTCGACCCGGCCCGGCGCGTCGACCCGTTCGGGCACCCCGTCGGCCAGCGCCCGCACCAGCATGGTCACGTCATCGCCCGTCGTCCCGTCCCCGCGGGTGATCGCCCGCGCCAACCGCCCGTTCTCGTAGACCAGTGCCAGCGACAGACCGTCCAGCTTCGGCATGACCACCACGGGCTGGCCGGGAAAGCGGTCGAAGAACGCCGCGACCTGCTCGGGCCGGTTCGCCTTCTCCAACGACAGCATCGGACGCGAGTGCCGGATCGGCGCGTGCAGCACGGCCGGCGCGCCCACCTGCTCCAGCGGATTCGGGTCGGGCGCCAGCTCCGGGTGCGCGTCGATCAGCCCCCGCAGCTCGTCCTCGATCGCGTCGTACTCGGCGTCCGCCACCAACGGCGAACCCTGGTAGTACGCCTCACGCAGCACGACGACCTGGTCGGCGAGTTCCTGGATCCGTTGCTGAGCGTTCACAGCGCAGCACGCTACCCGCGCCCACCGACACATCCGGCGAGGTCGCGGGAATTCCCGGTGGCCGTGGGGCGTTTACCTTCCGAAGACGTGCACGTGATTACTTGGGAGGCACGAGTTGGCGCTGGACCCGGAGGACCTGTTCGAGGTGGACTCCGACGTCCCGGACCTGAGCGGAGTGGTGCTGCTGCACCACCTCGATGGTTTCATGGACGCCGGTTCGGCCGGTTCGACGCTGGTCGACCACCTGCTGGCGGTGCACGAGCACCGAGTAGTGGCGCGGTTCGACATCGACGACCTGCTCGACTACCGGGCGCGACGTCCCACGATGACCTACGCCACCGACCGGTGGGAGGACTACGACGCCCCCGAGCTGGTGGTGCACCTGCTGCACGACGCGGTGGGCACCCCGTTCCTGCTGATGACCGGCCGGGAGCCGGACCGGCGGTGGGAGGCTGTCGTGGCTGCCGTGCGAGCCCTGGTCGAGCGGTGGGGCGTGCGGCTCGCGGTCAGCTTCCACGGCATTCCGATGGGCGTTCCGCACACCCGCAAGCTCTCGGTGATCTCGCACGCCACCAGGCCCGACCTGATCACGGAGAAGTCGCCGTTCAGCCGGGTGCAGGTGCCGGGCAACCTGTCGGCGCTGCTGGAACTGCGCCTCGGGGAGGCCGGTCACGACGCCATGGGTTTCGCCGCCTCCGTCCCGCACTACCTCGCCCAGGGTGTCTACCCGGCCGCGGCGGTCGGGCTGGTGGAGGCGCTGTCGGGGTCGACGGGCCTGGTGATCCAGACGGCCGGGCTGCACGAGGCGGCGAAGCGGATCGACGCCGAGATCGCCCGCCAGGTGGCTTCGTCGGCGGAGGTGGCGCAGGTGGTCGAGGCACTGGAGCGGCAGTACGACTCGTTCACCGAGGCGTCGGAGAACATGCTGATCTCCGAGGGCGAGTCGGTGCCGAGCGCGGACGAGCTGGGCGCCGAGTTCGAGCGCTTCCTCGCAGAGCAGCAGCGCGACCACTGACCCGGCGGGCGTCAGGTGCCGGGAGTTCGGATGAGGGCCTTGATCAGTTCCGCGCGGTGCGGCCAGCGCTCGACGAGCTCGTCGGCGTTCGGGCGTTCGAAGTCGCTCGGGACGAAGCCGGGCGCCATCGTGTTGCCGTAAACACCGTATTCGCCGCCGGGGCGAAGTCGGGCGCCCATCCAGGCACCGTGCGGAACCACGGTCTGGATTCGCTGACCGTTCAGCACGTCGGCGCCGAGGAGCACGAGCTCGTCTCGTCCGTCGGAGTGCAGGAGCAGTAGCTCGATGGGGTCGCCGAGATAGAAGTGCCAGACCTCGTCGGTGGGCAGCCGGTGCATGTCGGAAAAGGAATGCCGGCTCGCGGTGATCATCGCGACCATCGCGGTGCCGAGCGGTTTCCCGTCCGCGCCCTTGCCCGGCGACTCGTAGGTCTGGGTGAAGAGCACGTCCTCCTGCGGCATCAGAGTCCTGAGCTGCCACAGGTCCCGAAGCTCCGCCGCACTGGGCCTCCTCGTCATCCTGTCACCTTCCCACAGGTCGCTCGCCGAGCACCGGATGGACGTCAGCGGCTCGGCACCGCGAGGTGCCGAGCCGGAGCTGACCTACGCGAACCGGGTGCTCATCGGTCGCGGTCGCCGGCGTCCTCGCCGCCGGTCGACTCCTGCTGACCGGAGCGACGGAAGCCGCTGAACACCTTGTCGGCCACGCCGGACAGCGCGCCGCCGACGTCGCTGAACACCTTGACGAGCGGGTCGGTCGAGTTGTTCCACGCGTCCTTGTAGGACTTCGCGGCCCCCTGCAGGTCCTCGCCGAGCGGGTTGCGCTCGTCCTGTGCGTCGCGGCGCTGGTAGTCGCCGGTCAGGATGGCCCGGTACTCCTCGGAGGCGGCCCAGCGCTGGAGCTGTGAGGCCCGCACGACCGCGAACGGGTGCGTCTGGTTCTCGACCGCGAGCAGCTTGATGACGCTGTCGCGGATGTCGTCGACCTCCTCGTACTCCTTGGCCTGCGCCAGGAACGACGGGATGTCGATCTGGGTGAGGTCGGTGGCGCCGGCGAGGTACAGGTGCGCGCGCAGCGCCGCCTGCGCGTCCTGGCCGGCCAGCAGACCGGCCAGGTCACAGCTCAGCTCCGACTTGCGCTGCCACTCGTGCAGCGCCGCGATCACCGCTCGCAGGCCGATCACCCCCAGCGGCACCCACGCGACCGAACCCTGCAGCCGCCGCAGCCGGTCGAGCAGGGTGAGCAGCACGGCGTGCCCGGACAGCACGTGGCCCATCTCGTGACCGATGATGAAGCGCAGTGCCTCGGTGTCCAGTGCCTCGACCAGCCCGGTGGACAGCACGATGAACGGCTCGTCGATGCCCCGGGTCTGGGCCACGGCCCTCGGGTCGCGGGCGACGTAGAGCTTGGGGACCTGCGGCAGGTCCAGCACCGCGGCGGACTCGACACGGAGCCGGTCCAGCACCGGGTACTGCGACGGTCCGACCCGCACGTGGGACGCCACGGCCATCAGGCGCTCGGCCCGCTCGTTGAACAACGAGTTCAAGGTTTTCAGCACGTCCGCGACACCCGGGACGGTGCGCAGTGTCGCCATCGCGCCCCGGTCGGCCGGATGCTCGTAGGCACGCGGACTGATCCCCGGGAACCGGATGCGCTGCGACGGTTGCTGGACATCGGATTCGGTCACTGTGTTACCCCTTCCTGTGGTAACCGCCAACATATGAGTAGCGGCACCGAAAAGGGGCCGACCAGGGCGCATACCAGGGCAAAGATCAGGGATGTCCCTGAGCGCGACACCGCGTTCGTGATTGAACGTGTTGTCGGCCTTGTTGTCGTATTGAATTGTGGCGGCCGCTGCCGGCGTCGCGGCCGCCACTGAGGTCTCTCTCAGCGGTCGCGAGCATCTCGTCGAAGTCGATGTCGCCCATCCCCGCGTAGGCGGCGTCGTCGGCGCGCATGATCAGCATGTACTTCATGGTCGTGCTCCCTGGTGTGCCTGGGTCCATCTCGGACCCTCTCACCCCTGGGTCGAACAGGGAACGCCGCGGATCGACACGCTCCCCAAGATTCTTTTCGAGACTCCGAGCGCGGGCCCTCTAGCCGGAGCCGAGCCGTGCGAGGTGGGCGTCGAGAGCCTTGACCGCGGCCTCTGGCGTCAGCTGCCCGGCGAGGATGTGCACCGTCATGCCGTCCAGGGCGGCGAGCAGGATCTCGGCCTGTTCCGCCGCGTCCGGCACGCCGTCGGCGCGCAGCACATCGGCCAGATGGGCCTTGAAGTCCCCGGCCCGGGTCGCCTCGGCGAACGCGGGTGACACGGCGGCCCGCGCCATGAAGGCCACCGCGACATGTGCTTCCTCGCGGCGTTCGTCGTCGAGCGGGAGCATCTGGAGGAACAGCGTCCTGATCTGCGAGCCCTGGGACTGCCCGCTCAGCAGCCGCGCTTCGACACGTTCGCTCAGGATGCCGTACGCGAACAGCAGCATGTCGTCCTTGGTGCTGAAGTAGTGCTGCACGAGGCCCATCGACACGCCCGCCTCGTTCGCGACGGTGCGAAGGCTGACGCCCTCCAAGCCCTCCGTGCTCACGATCCGCCACAACGCCTCGGCGATCTTCCGGCGCCGCTCCTCGTGGTCAACGTGTCGTGGCATGCCGACCCCTCGTTGCAATGCGGTTGCATTGTCATCTATGTTGCAATGCAGTCGCATTGTATAGGGAGTGGGTCATGGAGAGCACACGGCAACGCCGCGCCTGGGATCTGGCCAGCTATGGGATCGGTCTTGGCGAACGGCTGGGGGAGTCGCACCGCCATCTGACCGTCAAGGCACTCGGCCTCGCCGCCGGCGAGTCCGTGCTGGACGTCGGTTGTGGCGCGGGCGGCGACTTCGCGCTGCTGCGTGGCGCGGTGGGGCCGACCGGCCGGATCGTCGGCGTCGAGTTCAGCCCGAAGCTGGCCCGTCGCGCCGGCAGCCGGATCGAGCGAGCCGGATGGTCCAATGTGGAGCTTCGGCCCTCCGACGCCACGAAGGACCCGATGGGCACGGCCGAGTTCGACGCGGCCGTGGCGAACTGTTCGCTCAGCACGATGCCGGCCATCGACGCGGCCCTCGGCAACATCTACCGCGCACTCAAGCCCGGCGGCCGGCTGATGGTCTGGGACGTCAACCCGAAAGGCCCGTTCCGCCTGCTGTACAAGCTGCTCGCGGGCGCACCGGGGATCGACGTCTCGACGCGGGTCCGGCGCCGGTTCGACGAGGTCCACATGCTCGACGGGCACGCAGAGAAGACGGCGTGGCGGACGCCAACGCCGTGGTTCATGCTCCTGCTGGCCAGGAAAAGCTGAACCGCGCCCGCGAGAACCGTCGACGGCTGTCCAACGTGTAGGAGGTTGTGACGGATCGGCCTCGGCTCGAGGTGCTCGACGGACTGCGGTTCGTGGCCGCGTTGGCGGTCCTCGCGTATCACTTCACCGCCATGGACCGGGTCTGGCAGCGGCCGGCGGAGACGGTCTTCCCGTCTCAGCCCGCCGCCTACGGGTGGCTCGGCGTCTACCTGTTCTTCCTGATCAGCGGCTTCGTCATCTGCATGAGCAGCTGGGGGCGCGGGGTCGGGGCGTTCCTGCTGTCCAGGGTGGTGCGCCTGTATCCCGCGTACTGGCTGTCCGTCGTCGCCGTCGCCGCGGTGCTGGCGGTCTGGCCGTACTTCCGCGCGCCGCTCGGGTGGGGCGAGACGCTGGTCAACCTCACCATGTTCCAGGAGCCGCTCGGGGTGCCGCCGGTCGCCGAGGTGTACTGGACCCTGTGGGCCGAGCTGCGGTTCTACCTGCTGTTCTCGCTTGTCGTGTGGCGGGGGCTGACCTACCGGCGGGTGGTCGCCTTCTGCGCGCTGTGGCTGGGTGCGGTGACGGTGGTCAAGACGTTCGTCGCGGACGGCACCCTGCTCCACCACGTGCTGATGACCGAGTACGCGCCGCTGTTCACCGGTGGCATCGGGTGCTACCTCCTGCACCGGTTCCGGCCGACGCTCGTGTCGTGGGGGATCGTCGCCTGCTCATTCGTGCTGTCCGTGCCGGCGGTGCTCTACCGCACCACGCTCGAGGTCGCCCCTGGCGCGGTCCCGCCGCCGCGATGGCCGGCGGTCGTCCTGCTGGTGGCGTGCTTCGTGCTGGTCGCCGCCGTCGCGCTCGGCCGGCTGAGCTGGGTGCGGGGCCGCTGGCTGGTCGTTGTCGGCGCCCTGACCTACCCGCTCTACCTGCTGCACGTGGAGCTCGGCGCCGCCATGATCCAGCGGTGGCAGGGGAGTGTGCCGGCGCCGCTGCTGGTCGGCGCGGTGACCGGCGCGATGATCGTGCTCGCCTGGTTGGTGCACCGGTACGTGGAACGGCCTTTCGCGCCGCTGCTGAGACGCGGACTGTCGTGGTGTGCCCGCGCGCGCGTCGGCGTCAGCTGCCCAGGGTCACCAGGTCCTGTATCACGGCGTTGGACAGGGAGCGGCCGTCCCGGCGAACCTCGCGGAGGTACCACTTCTGCACCGGCGTGTGTGTCTTCGGGCCGAACTCCCACTCACCGCGCGGACTGTCGATCTTGCCTAGCTCGGAGATCGCCTTGTTGATCTCCGAGGGGCCGGCGTCCGGTCCGGCGGCGGCGATCGCCCGGTCGAGCACCGCGCCCGCGTCGTAGGCGGACACCGCGAGGCCCGATGGCACCACGCCGGGATACTTCGCGTCCCACGCCGCCACGAACGCGCGGTTGGCCGGGTTGTCCAGGTTCGGCGCGTAGTGGAACGCGGACCGCACACCGATCGCGGCGTCGCCGATCGCGGGCAGCGCCTTCGTGCCCTCTGTCGCGCCGCTGCCGTACAACGGCAGGCCCGCGGCGGCAGAAGCGTGGTACTGCTTCAGGAAGTCGACCCCCTGCGCGGCGACGTACCACCCGTACACCGCCTTGGCGCCGGTCTGCCGCACGCCGGCGAGATAGGGCTGGTAGTCCTTTGTGGACATCGGGGTCAGTGTCGGGGCGTTGCCCGGGTTGGCGAGCACGCCACCCGCGTCGCCGAAGGCACGCAGAAAGCCGCGCATCCCCTCGTACGCGCCGACGAAGTCCTGGCCCATCACGTAGACCGGGCCGTCGATCTCCTCCGCCATGTACCGGCCGAGCGCCGCGCCGAAGTCCTCGGTGAGGAAGCTGGTGTGCCACACCCAGGTGGTGTCCTCGATCTTCGGGCGGCCGTTCGCGCCGACGAACGGGATCCGCTCGCGGGTCGCGACCTTCGCGACGCCACCGGACGCGCCGCTGGAGATGGTGCCGGCCAGCACCTGGACACGGTCGTGCCGAACCAGCTTCTCGGCGGCGGGCGCCGACGTCGTGGCGTCCTCACCCTCGTCCGCGGTGAACAGCTCCACCTCGTGTCCGCCGAGCATGTTGTCGTGCGTCTCGAGGTAGAGCAGGAACCCTTGGCGGATATCGGATCCCGGCGCCTGCTGGGTGCCGGACAGCGCCGTGAGCAGACCGACCCGGATCGTGGGCGGGGGTTCCTCGGTCGTGCAGCCGCCGGCCAGCAGCGCCGCCGCGGCGCATGCCGCGAGCAGCCGCCACCTCATGCGTTGCTCCCGCCGGCCACCGGCATCCTGCTGATGTTGCGGCTCCGGGCCGCCGGGGTCAGCGCCGGGCCCACCTTGTTGACCAGCTCCGCCATCTCGTAGGACACCTGGCCGATGTCGCAGGTGTGGTCCGCGACCACCAGCAGGGAGGCGCCGTCGCTCACCGCCATGGAGAACATGAAGGCGCCGTTCATCTCGGTCAGGTTGCTGGCCACCGGTTGCGCCGACAGCAGCTGCGCCGCGCCGGAGAGCAGGCTCACCAGGCCCGAGGCGATCGCGGCGAGCTGCTCCGCGCCGCCGGATGCCAGCGAGCGGGTCGCGGCGACCAGCAGGCCGTCCGCGGACACCCCGACCGCGTGCGTGACACCGGTGACGCGGTTGGCGAAGTCGTTCAGCAGCCAGTCGATATTGGACAGTTCTTTGGTCAACTCTTCTCCACGAGATCTGGGGCGGTCCGGTCCGGGTCGGCGTTCCCGCCGCCCGGATTGGCGTTCGCGCCGCGGTGGGCGCCGATGCCCCTCGCGAACGCGCTCATGACCCCAGAGATCTTCGCCGCGTCCCGTTGGTCGGTACCGGCGGAAGGTGTTGCCGACTGTCGCGGCGTCGTCGCGATCGTGCTCGGCGCGGCCGCCTTGGCCTGGCCGTGGAACCAGCCGAAGTCCGCGCGGCGGGTGAACACCCTCGGCGGGAGGCCGACCGTGACCACGGTGCCCTTCTTGGGCGCCGAGCGGATGTCGATGTCGAGGTCGTACCAGGACGCGATGCGGCCGACCACGGTCAGGCCCATCGCGCGCACCGCGCCGGGATCCAGTTCGGGATCGGCAAGCCCCGCCTTGGCGGCGGCGAGTGCCTCGGGAGAGAACCCGATGCCGTTGTCCGCGACGGTGACGATCACGCCGTCGCCTGCCGGCACCGCGACGACGCTCACCCGCGAGTTCGGCGAGGAGAACGCGGTGGCGTTGTCGATCAGCTCGGCGAACAGGTGCGCGAGGTGGTCGGTCATCTCCGAGGCGACCACCCGGTCGAGGTTCTGCTGCTCCACCTCGCTGTGGAGGTCGACCCGCGTGTAACGCTCGACCTGCGCGACCGCCGCGTTGAGCAGGTCGTGGCAGCTCATCGCGTCCTTGCGCACGCGAGCCGAGCCCTCACCGCCAAGGACCAGAAGGCTGTTGTTGGTGCGGCGCATCCTGGTCGCCAGGTGGTCCAGCTTGAACAGCTCCGAGAGCCGGTCGGGGTCCTGCTCGGTGCGCTCCGTCAGGTCGACCTGCGCGATCAGCGCCGAGGTGAGCCGCTCCGCCCGCCTGGCGAGCGCGACGAACATCGAGTCCATCTGGTCGCGCAGCGCGGCCTGCTGGGCGGCGAGGTGGATGGCCGAGTGGTTCAGCTCGTTGAACGCCGCACCGACCTGGGCTATCTCGTCCTTGCCGCGGATCCGCACCGCCTCGTTCGCTCGGTCGGCGTACTGCTTGGGCGTCGCTTTCCCGAGCGCGTTTCGCCTGCGCAGCGCGAAGACCGCGGCGGGGAGGCTCTCGTAGGCGGCGGTGTGCGCCGCGCCGCGCAGCCGTCGAAGGCCGCGGATCATGGGCGCGCCGAGCCGGATCGCGATGCCGATGGCCGCCGCGAGCGTGGCGACGACGACGCTCGCCTCGATGAAGGTGCGCAGCCGCTGACTGTCGCGGTAGTCCATGACCGAGGCGACCACGGCGTCGTCCACCCGCTGCTCGACCTCGCCGAGCTGGTCGAGTTGCGCGTTCATGGCCGACGTCCACGCGGCGGTGTCGAGCGCCACCTTCTGGCTGGGCGGGGTGCGGGCGACGTCGTCGTCCATGACCTGGACCGCCCTGGCCTCCTCGCCGACCCGCGCCCGGTCGTACCAGCTCCGCCAGTCGGCCGGGGCGCCCTGGCCGAACGCGTAGGCGGCGTCGACGACACCGGAGCGGGCGGCACGGACCTCGTCGTTCATCGCCGGGGTGAGGTACGGGTCGGCGGCGGCGCGCAGCACCGCGATCTCCTGCAGGCCGAGGTACTCGGTGATGCGGGAGAGCTGTGCCGCGGCCCGCAGCTCGCCGGTGAGCTCGGCGGGCGCGCCGGTCGACACGCGCTCCCGCAGCGTCGCGAGGTCGGCGGCGGTGATCCGGTAGCGGAAGGTGATGGCGGACAGGTTGGCGTTCGCCCCGGAGAGCACCTGTTCCCGTAGCCCTGGCAGGTCGTCGAGGGCGGTGTCGATCCGCCCGAGCACGTCGGCGAAGTGGTCGGGCACCGTGGACAGCGTGGCCCGCTGCCGGCGGTACTCGGCGACATGGGCGTCGGTCTGCTCGGCAAGACGACCGAACTCCCCGCGCTGGGCGTCGGTGGGCTGGCTCTGCAGCATCGCGAGCGAGGCGAGCCGTTCCCGGTGCAGGTCACGCGTCATGACGCCGGCGACGCGGGCGAGTGACACCTGGTCGGCGAGACGGCCGCTGGTGACCGCCTGGTCGACGCTGGTGACGAGCGCGAGCGCGGCGTAGCCGACGACGGCGATCAGCGGAACCGCCACCAGCAGCGCCAGCTTCCGCGCGAGGCTCAACGGGGCTCCCCTCGGTGGCGACCGGGCGCGATGTACACCTTGATCTGCGGAAGTTCTCTATGAGTGGGGAAATTTCTACCTGGCGTCGAGGTACCAAGCAACACTTTCGGGTGAACCTACCGACTACCTGTGACCAAAGGTGCCCTGGGTCTGCTCGATGATCCAGTCGGACACGACGTCCACCCTCGCGATGATCTCCGGGCCGGGCTGTGGACACGGGGGTCCGGTGTTCACGATGGCCACCAAGGTGCCGGTGCGGTCGTCGTCGGAGACGAAGAACGGGGCGCCCGAGTCCTCGGGGCACGGGCTGTTCTCCACGGTGCGCGGTCCCGCCGACAGGGCGTCGAGGGTGGTCTGCCTGATGCTCGCGACGGTGAACTGCCCGCGTTTGAGGTGGTCGGACGGGCCGAGGACGGTGGCTGAGAGGGCGCCCCAGCCGGCGAACTGCAGCCGCTGACCGATCGCGGGCTCGGTGTCGGCGAGTGCCAACGGGACGATGTCGTCGACGGCGGCGCTGAGCTTCGCCACCGCCAGGTCGTTGACGGGGGACTGCCGGACGTCCACGACCTGCGCGGTGTGACCGCCGGGATCGCTGTCCGTCAGCCTGCCGACGGTCACCGTCATGGGGTACGGCGGCGGCCCGCCGACCCGCGCGTCGTTGAGGTCGTGGAAGCAGTGTCCGGCCGTGATGATCCACTCGGGGGCGATCAGCGCGCCGCTGCAGGCGCCGCTTCGCACGCCACCGCCTGCAACCGGGATGCCCTGCGAGGTCAGTTTCGCGTTGAAGGGCAGGATCGGGCTCGGCGCCGGGGGAGCGGTGGTGGTGCTGCTCGTGGGCGCTGGGCCGCCGCCGTCGGCGTTCGTGGGCACGTCGTGGCTGGTGGGTGGCGTGGCCTGGTCGGACCACGCCACCGTCTGGCCGGTGGCGACGTAGACGAAGGCGACCCCGGCTCCGATGACGACGGCGGTGGCCATCGCTCGGAGCCGGCGGAGCGGTCGTCGTCCCGAAGTGGTGTGCACGCCCTAGATCACGGCCGCGGGGCCGAGGCGGTTCCATCGAGATTGGCAGGTGGCCGGAACCAGCTGCCGTCCACTCGGGGAATGTGGGGCGGCCGCCTCCTGGTGCGGAGGCGGCCGCCCGGTCGGTCAGAGGGTGATCTTCCAGCCGTCGATGTAGCCGGTGTCCGCGCTGGCCGCGTCCCGGACCCTGAGGTTCCAGGTGCCGTTGGCCGTCTCGCTGGACAGGTTCTTGCTGAACACCTGGTTCACGTTGTCCGCGCTGCCGCCAGACCGGTTCAGCAGGTTGTAGACCGTCCCGTCGGGCGCCACCAGGTCCACCACCAGGTCACCTCGGTAGGTGTGCACGATGTTCACCTCGACGCTGGCGCTGGCCGACGCCGCGCCCGCGGCGTTGGACACGGCGATCGGGCTGGAGACCGTGCCGAGGTCGGGGATGTTGTAGTTGCCGGCGTTCTCGAAGGTGCGGCCGGGCTGGGGTGTGGTGCCGCCGAGGTTCGCCGCGGCCGCGGCGATCGCCGCCGCGAACGTGCTCACCTGGCTGTAGACGCCCGGGTTCTCCGGGCGGGCGCAGCCGTAGCCCCAGCTGACGACGCCGACCTGGATCCAGGCGTTGGCGTTGTCCCTGCGGAACATCGGGCCGCCGGAGTCACCCTGGCAGGTGTCCACGCCGCCCGCGCTCCAGTTGCCGGCGCAGATCTCCTCGTTCGGCACCAGCTCGGTGTACGCCGACCCGCACTGCGCGTCGGTGATGAACGGCACCTGCGCCTTCAGCAGGTAGCGCTGCTGGGCGCCGCCCTCGGTGGCCGAGCCCCAGCCGGCGACGGTGAACGTGCCGCTGTCGTAGGCGGTGGTCGTCGCGATCGGGAGGGTCGCCTGGTTGGTGATAGGCGCGTTGAGCTTGATCAGCGCCCAGTCGTCGCCGCTCGGGTTGTTGTAGCCGGGCGCGCGGTAGACGTAGGTCGAGGTGCGGGTGATGCGGTTCGGGTCCTGCAGGTCCACCGAGCCGGCGGTGACGCCGATGCTGGTGTTGTTGCCGGTCGCGCCGACGCAGTGCGCCGCGGTCAGCACGATCTGCTGGGTGTAGAGGGCGCCGCCGCAACCCATGGACAGGCGGACCATGAACGGGAACTCGCCCTGTGCGGCGCGGGTGCCGCCGACCACCTGGGGCTGCACGTCGTCCGGCGGCGGCGCGGCGACCGCCTGGCCGGTGGCCGCGCCGAGCACCGCGGCGACGCCGACGGTGAGTAACGCGGCTCTGCGCAGGGTGGCTCTTACTCTGCTCACGGGAGATCCTTTCGACAGTCCGGATACGGACGCAGGGGGATGTCGCAGGAAAGACGGAACGGAGGAGTGCGTCTGACCACTGGGTATGGCCCGGTGCGCGCCCCCTTCCTGATCTGATTCCACCCTGTGGCGGGTGTCGCTACAAGACTGCAATCCGGTCAACTACGGTTCGGCCGATCGGTGCCTTGTACGTCTCTTGTACGGCGGCTCGGCAGGCTGGGCTCATGTCACAGTTGTTCTCTCGACGTTCCGCGTTGCGTGGCGGGGTCGCGGCCGCCGCGCTCGTGGGCTCCGGCGGGTTGTTCCCCGGCGCCGCGGCGGCCACGGTGCCCACGTCGCCCTACTTCGACATCACCAAGCCGTCCTACGACCTGTTCCGCAGCAAGATGCTGCACGAGTCGCACCACGTCATGCAGGGGTTCGCCTTCGACAACGTCAACCGGCGGCTCTTCATCGTGCAGGCGCAGAACGGCACGTCCGGCGACGACCTGTGCGTGAACCAGGTCGACTTCGCCGGCAACCGGGTCGGCGCCATGCACCTCAACGGCGCCGGGCACGGTGTGTCGATCGGCGTCGAGGCCGTCGGCACCGCCTCCTACCTCTGGATGGAGTGCGACTCGGACGGGAGCGGCACGGACGGCCGGGGCACCGCGTTGGCGCGGTTCAAGTTCGTCAACGGCGGGACGCCGTCGGTGCAGAAGTTCCTCACCGGCAGCAAGACGATCACCTGCGCCACCGACCCGGTGTACAAGCGGATCGCTGTCCGGCGCAGTGAGGGCGGCAAGATGCAGTACAGCGTCTACCCGCTCGCCGCTGCCGCGGCGGGCGACTTCGGCTCGCCGCTCGCGCACTTCGCACAGCCCGCGCTGAGCGACACCGCGGTGACGTTCCAGGGCTACACGATCTTCGGCCAGTACCTGTACACCTTGGACGGCACCGGGCACGCCGACCCTGCGGACATCAACTCCTACGTGACCCGCATCGACATGAACACCGGCGCCGTCAAGAGCCGCGCCTTCACCAAGGCGGGCAGCACGCTGGTGTACCGCGAGCCGGAGGGCATGGCGATCTACCAGACGTCGGGCGGCGAGACGCGGCTGTTCCTCGGCTTCGGCTCGCGGAGCAGCATGGGCGACATCAACCGCTACGCGAACATCTTCTACAAGAACGTCCTCGTGGGCTGAGCCGGCTACGCTTTCAGCAGCGCGATGATCTCCGCCGTCGTGCCCGTTTCGCCCAGCCTGGGGAAGATGCGCTCGACGCTGTTGCGGTGTGCCTCCTCGCTCATGTCGGCCACGGCGTCGGTCGCGATCGTGACGTGGTAGCCGTGCTCGTGCGCGGCGCGTGCCGTCGACTCGACACCGATGCTCGTCGCGATGCCCGCCAGCACGATCTGCGTGACGCCGCGCCTGCGTAGCTGCAGGTCGAGATCGGTGCCGTAGAACGCGCCCCAGTTCCGTTTGGTCACAACGACATCCTCGTCGTGGCCGGTCAGCGCGTCGACCAGCACGTCCCACCCGTCCGGTGGCGTGCCGCGGCCGGGGGACTCGGTGCGGCCGGGCACCGCGGTGGCCGCGTCGCTCGTCACGCGGACGAGGACGACCGGTGCGCCGCGGTCGCGGAACGCGTCGGCCAGCTCGACCGCGCGGGCGACGACCGCCGCGCCGGTGTGGGGTGTGGTTGGCGCGGCGACGATGCCGCGCTGGAGGTCGATGACCACGAGCGCGGTCTTCTCGTCCACTGTGGAGACTGCCATCTGGTGTCCTTTCTACTGTTCCGCGCCGCTCTGGCGCAGTGCTCGGTCGGGCACGGTCACCACCAGGAACAACGCGGCGGTGACGAGCATGAACACGGCGAGGCGGCGCAGCCCGCCGGTGTCGGCGCCGTCGCTGAGGAAGGCGCCGTTCGCGGCGGACGCGACCATCGCCCCGAGGTACATGAACGTACGCAGCAGCCCGGCGGAGGACCCCATCCGCGCCGGATCGGCCTGGTGGTACAGGGCGTTCTGGTTCGCGAGACCGACGAGGCCCTGCGGGATCCCGACGACCACGGCGACCGCCGCCAGCAGCCACACCGCGCTGTTGTCGTTGAGCAGCAACAACATCGCACAGCCGACGAGCTGTGTCGCCGCGCCGACGACGAGCTTGCCCCGGACCGCCGGGTTGCGTCCGGTCACGGCCGAGACCACGATCCCGGTCCCGAACATGGGCAGCAGCAGGAGCCCGGCGGCGGCGGGGGACAGCCCGCGCGCCTCCTCGAGCCATTGCGTGTAGCCGTAGAGGAAGGCGTAGGAGACGGTGAACATCAGCAGTGTGCGGACGTAGGTGATCAGCAGCGGGCGGTTGCCGGCGAGCAGCCGCAGGTCGATGAACGGCTCCGCGGCGCGCAGCTCACGGACCGCCAGACCGGCGGCCGCCGCGACGGCCAGCACGAGCAGGTACCAACTGCCGGCGCCAGGGCTCATCAGGAACAGCAGCAGCGCGGTGAGCGTCGCCGCGAACAGCGCGACGCCCGCGAAGTCCATGCGGCCGGCCGCCTTCGTGACCGGAGTCCTCGGCAGTCGCAGTGCGCCGAGGACCAGGCAGGCGAGCGACAGCGGGACGTTGACGGAGAACGTCATGTGCCAGCCGCCCAGCCCGATGAGCAGCCCGCCGAGCGTCGGGCCGATGACGGCGACGGTCTGGCTGGCGACGGCGAGCGCGGTCAGCACGCCGCCGGGGCTGTCGTGGCCGGTGCGTTCCGACTCGCTGCGGATGAGGTACATGGCGGCCGGGTAGCCCGCGCAGGTGCCGAAGCCGAGGAGCACGCGGGCGGCGATCAGCACGCCGAGCGAGGGCGCGAGCGCACCGAGCAGGCCGGCGACACCGACCAGCGCGGCGCCCGCGAGGTAGAGGCGCCGCGGGCCGTAGACGTCGACCAGCCGCCCGACGACCGGCTGGCCGACCGCCGTCGCGAGGTACAGCGCGGAGACGAGCCACGCGGTCTCGGCGGGCGGCGCCCCGAACGCGACGCCGATCGGCACCAGCGCCACCGCGATCATCGACGAGTTGATCGGGTTGAGCACCGCGCCGAGGATCATCGGCGGGAGGAGCCCGCGGTCGAACGCCTGCCGCGTCGTCACTGCTGCGTCAACCGGTCCAACAGGGTCAGCGCCTCGATGACGGCCTGCCGTTCCGCCTCGGTGAAGCGGTCCTGCAGCGTGCGCGCGAGCCACTCCTCGCGGGCCGCGCGGTCACCCTCGACACGTTCGGTGCCGGCCGCGGTGAGCGTGACCAGCTGACGGCGACCGTCCTCGGGATCGGGGTCGCGGCGGATCAGTCGCTGTTGGTCGAGAGCCGCGAGGGTGGCGGCCATCGACTGGGGACGAACCCGCTCCGCCGCGGCGAGCGCACTCGCGGAGGCGGCGCCGTCCTTGCTGAGTCGGCTCAGCACCGCCGTCTGGGAGGGAGTCAGGCCTTCCGCGGCGCCAACCTCGCGAAGTCGTCGCCGGAGCCGACTGAAGACGGCACGGATGTCGCGCGCCGCGCGTACCGCCGACTCGGTGACGCCTTCGGTTGCCATACGCTCGAGACTAGAACCGGCAGTCCAGACTGTCCAGTCTTGACTGCTCAGTTTGAGCTGTCTGCTCAGTCACGTCGAGCCGCCTGGACGCTGTCGGGGACACGGTCGGACGATCGCGTTGTTGTTGCGTGAGGTGTGGGTTGGGGCGATCGACGCCGCACCTCTCCGGAGACTTTCGGTGGGGTGTTCGGTCGCGGCGAGGCACGGCACCGGGCAGTGGGGTGCGCGGCCAGGAATGCCACGGGCGTACCGGTCCGGCAGATCCCGCCACTGCACCCCGTACGCACCCGGAGCCGTACCCCGTTGATGAGCTGCCGTTTCGGATTCTTGGGCGGGCGGCCCGACTTCTTCCCCTTGGGCAGCAACGGTTCCAGCCTCGCCCGAACTCAGGGCACGCGGATCGAGATCTCCGAGCCCAGTTGGGAACCCGCCGTCAGGTCCAGGTCGTCGCCGCTCCAGAAGCGGCCCGGGTCGTACCAGTTCGGTCGGCGGGTGCTGGGCAGCAGGCCCATCGACTGGTACGTGACGGCCACGACCTCCGCGCAGTACGCCGTCTCCAGCTTGCTTTCCGGGGCCGAGCGGCGCGGGTGGGGCGCGCGACCACTCAGCCACCTCCCGAAAAGGCGCGCCGTGGACGGGAACGGGGTGCCGTCGAGGCGGGCGATGGTGCGCAGCACCGCGTCCTCGATCTCGGCGGTCACCGGTGGCTCCAACTGCCGCAGCCACGCACGCTGCTTGTACCGCCCGGTCCACAGGAGGACGGCGGCTCGCAGGTCGTGCAGCTGTACGCCGCGGTGGTGGGCGCCGGCCCATAGGTCGGGCAGGGCACGGCCCAGCTCGGCGTGCCACATGAGCGGCGGGAGATCCTCGATGACCACCGCCATGCCGACGTGGTTCACCGGGCTGTTCGTGGTGATGCGAATGGTCCGGTCGGCGGCGGTGGTGCCTCGGAACAGCCAGACGTCACCGGTGCGGGTGAGGTCGACGGCCTCGTCGAGCGTCAGCTGGGTGTCGGCCATCGCTGTAGCGTAGGCCCATGCGTTGGTGGAAGATCGTTGGCTTGGCGGGGCTCGCCGGGGTGGCCGCGACGGGCGCGGTGATCGCCCGCGGTGAGCGGCGGCGGCGCGCCTACACGCCGGACGAGGTCAGGGC
>Ga0193742_1000153_pt1 | contig 49714 bp, 60 predicted proteins | sample L2c1metaG_FD_165511 | JGI IMG/M metagenome (GOLD analysis project Ga0193742, IMG submission 165511) | Soil microbial communities from a riparian zone of the East river system, Colorado, United States - L2c1 | ecosystem: Environmental > Terrestrial > Soil > Riparian zone | place: USA: East River... | reverse complement strand
TCCTCGAAGGGCGTTCGCGACCGACGTTGGTAGTCGCCAACTTCCGCTCGACTTTGGATGCCATCGAAGCGCGGTTGACGGCTAGTAAACTCAGATGGGCTGAAATCTCGGGCCGTACACCGTCCGCTTCCCATCGACGAAACGCGATGGAATCCTTTCAAGCTGGCAGATTAGACGTTCTGGTGGGGCAGATCGAGACCGTGAGCGAAGGTCTGACGTTGACCGCCGGGGACATGCTCATCATCGTCGAACATTCGTGGAGACCAGACAAAAACACGCAAGTGATGCGGCGGTTGCACCGTCCGGGCCAGGAGCGGCCGGTCACGGTGGTGCGCCTCGTCTCGCCGGGCGTCGACCGCGCCATGCAAGATCTGCTTCAACGCAAGACGGATCATCAGGTCAAGGCTCTGCCGCAACGCGATTTCGCCGCGATCCTTTGACCAGGGGTCAAGCCCGGCCTACCATGGCGGTATGACTCCCGATTTTGATGCTGACTCGGGCATCCCCATGCCTCGTCCAATCAGTCTGTCCGATGATGAACTGAACGAAACACTCGAAGCGCTTTTGTCCCACGATGATTGCTCTTTTCTATCCATTCGTGAAATGGTTTCGTTCGTGATTCGTCACGATCGTATCCGCGCGGCCACGAAAGCGGATAAAACAATCGGTAAGATCCTTACCGAACTCAAAGAGGCAAAAGAGCAGCTAAAGCGCGAGCAAGACGAGCGGCGCATCTGGACTCAGGAGCCTCCGGTATGACCGGCGAAGACAGGATCACCGTGTCGTGGTCCGAAATCAACATGATGCGTCAATGCCTTCTGAAATGGCAGCTTGGTTACAAGGAGCGTTGGACACAGGACGACGTCGGCGGGCCGCGAGCACTCGGTATCGCATGGCATGAAGTCATGGCCGCGCACTTCCGGGAGCTGTTCGCCATCCAACGGGAGCGCCTCGAAGCTGACACCGGACCCCGCGCGGGGGGTTACTGGCAATACGACACCGCTGAAACGTTGCGGGTCGCCGAAGCCGCTACCGCGCAGCTAACGAACGGTGGTTACCACGATGATGTCATCGACAAACTCACATGGATGTATCACAACTACTGCACGGTTTACGACCTAACGCCGAATTGGACTATTCTCGCGGTTGAATACAACGCCGTGGGATGGTTGCCTCGCACCGACGGCCAAAAGTCCAACTTCGATTGCAAGGTGTTTGTCGACCTAGTTGTGCTCGATCAGGTCGTCAATCAGATATGGATCGTCGATCACAAGTCGGGCTCCCGCGATCCAGGCTCGAAACTCAACGACCTTAACGATCAGTTCGGGCTGTACACGTGGATACTTCGGCAGCTCGGTAAGAACGTCTTCGGGTCGATGATGATATGGACTTCAACTTACCGGCACGTCGATAAGGAAACGAAGAAAGCGGCAGCAGAACGAGAAAGGCTCCTAGCGGCGGGTATGCCAGCGTGGAAAGCCAATAACGGGCACACGCCGCGCGACTACGTGAAACGACATCTCTTCGACAAAACCGATCACGAACTTGTCATGCTCGCCATCGACGCCACCAAGATGCTCGGGCTCGCCTACGGGTGGAACCCCGAGGAGAGTGGCGATCTTCCCTCGTCTCCCGACCCCGAGTGGTGCCAACGGGCCTGCGACTTCTCCGGAGCACATATTGCCTCACGCAAGGGATTTGCCGACCTGCGAGGCTACCTCTTTGACCAGGGATTCCGACAGAATTTTGAGCGACAGGGCGCAATAACCGAGGAGGAGGGCGACTAGACCAGGGGTTTGACCAGGGGTCAAGGCCGTGCCATGATGGGCAGACATTGAGATTGGAGTCTTCCCTATGCCGAAAGCTGCGACCCCCGCACTATCGCCCGAGGTTCAGACGGCAGTAGCGACAGGCGAACCGAAGGTCCCCGATATCCGCCCGGTAGCTGCTGCACCCCCGGCGAGCTCGACCAGTCCCGCACGGATCAATCTGGGCGCCCTCCCGGGTCTGTCTGATGAAACCGACTTCCTGACGCTCGGATTCTACGGGCAGGAAGGCACCGGCAAGACGACCAACCTCCTGGATATGGCCAATCTCGGCCGCGTGCTACTCGTGAACGCTGAAGCTGGCGCGAAGCCACGGGCTCTGCGCAAGCGAGGCATCGACACCGACAACATCATCCCGTGGCCCAATACCCTCGCAGGCGAGGAACTCTCGTTCGACGGGCTCGAAGCGGTCTACTACAGCATGAAATCCGATCTCCTCGCGGACCCCCATTCGTGGGCCGGTGTCGGATTCGACAGCCTCACTGAAATCGTGCGCATCCTGATCGCCACCGAACGGGAACGGCAGTTCACGAAGAACCGGGGGACCTCGAAGGCCCGCGACCGATGGTTCACCGATCGGTCGGACTACGGCGTCGCCACCAATCAGGTTTCGGATCTGTTGCGCAAGTTTCGAGCTCTGCCTTGCCACTTCGGTTTGACCGCGCTGGAACGGCGCGACAGTGACCCGGACGGCAAGGTGGCGTACGGGCCGGCGGTCAACCCCGCACTGATGAGTGAGATCCCGGGATTTGTGGATGTGCTCGTTCACACCGTGGCCGTCACTGGTTCGGATGATGAGAACGCGGACGTGTTGTACGCCGGTTGGACCGTGCCGCACGGCGGCAAGTACCGAGGCAAGGATCGGAACAGCGCTGATCTCCCTAAGCGCATGCCTTCGGCGACGTTCACGCGCATTCTCGCCTACATCAACGGCACGCTCACCAAAGACACCGATGAGATCTTTCAGCTCGCGAAGGCTCGCGCGATGGCGCAGACTCCCGTGCTGACCCAGACTCCCGAGATCGCGGCGGTAGCGGAACCAACCGTCGCGTGACCGGGAAGGCCGGCAGGGTTGCCCGGACCGAACGGGTAACTACGAAACGTCCGTCGAAAAACCACTACGTGAGGGTTGTAAAGGTGCCTGCCGGCTCTTAGCTTTCTCGAACAACACATCAATGTTTGACACTGTTTGTCTCACGAAAGGTACAGTCATGCCTAGGTTGCCGCAAAATATCGCGCAAACGGCGGAACAGTCGGAAGTGTCGACGGGCTTCAAGCCGATTCTCCCGGGGATCTACCGGGTGCGCTGCACCAAGGTTTCGTTCGGAATTCCGCTGAAGAGTGACCCGGACGCGCTCAAAGCCGAATGGGAGTACGAGATCGTTCCTGACCAGCTCGACAGTGAGGGACGGGCGGTCCGTCGGGCGAAGTTCTGGCACACCGCGTCGTACGCCCCGGAAGCTGCTTCGCTCATGGCGATGCCGTTCCGTGCGCACGGACTAACCTTCGAGTCCGAAGACCGTGAGTTCATCGACGCCGAGTGCCTCGCGAACATCGGCGTCAAGGCGAAGTACAAGGGCGCCGAAGGCGAACAGGAGAACAAGATCATCGCTCTGCTTCCGGGCTCGGGCGCCGTAGCGGCGGGAGGCGCTGGCGGTACCGTCTCGAAGATGGCCAGTGCCGACGAATCGGCCGCATGGGACTGATTGTCTGCTGATGTTCGGCCTACGGCCGGTAGCTGCGTCCGGCGGCTACCGGCCGTAGTTGTCTCCAAGAAACGAGCGTGTGAAGTGGGCAATCAGAACATTGAAGCGGCGTTGCAACTACGCGGTTGGGGCCTCAACGTTCTACCCGCCCCGTTGCGCAAGAAAAAGCCGATCATTGAATGGCGCAAGTTTCAGGATCAAATGGTTCCGGAAGGACAGATCCGTCAATGGTTCGTCCTTCCTACCAACTATTGGGTGGTAGCTGGGAAAGTCTCAGGCATCGTCGTGCTAGACACGGACAACGATGACACCCTGACTTTCTGGCGTGCGCGTATTCCTGGCCTCGAAGACGGACCGAAAGCCAAAACCTCGAAGGGATGGCATTTTTACTTCGCATGGCGGGAAGAGGCTGATAACTGGTCTTTCCGTAAGCCGTACGAAGGCACCCTTATCGAATGTGAAGTGCGATCAGGTGGCGGTGGCATCGTCACGCCACCCTCCTTGCACGAATCGGGGCACCGCTACGTCTGGGTGAACATGCCGGGGGTGTGGCCAGGGCGCACCGACACCGACGGGTGGTGGCCGAAACTCCCGGATGTCCTGCTCTCGCGGGCGCATGCCGGGCTCGACACCGTGCCAGGTCTGGCGGCGAGCTCGGGTGCCGGTGGCTCGATGGGCGGTAGCCCTGGGAGCTCGGGGAGTGCTATAGGGGTCGGGACCCGCTCCAAACTCGGAGAGCTACTCGCGGTCAAGCCCGACAGCCCGCAACGCGGTAACAACTGGTACACGCAAGTATGCGGGCACTTCGCCGCACTGTTCCACGATGCCGGGAAGCCATTTGAATTCTACCGTGACATCGTATATGCGATCGAGGGTCTGTCGGACCACCCGCAGGCCCGTGAGAACACCGACAAAACCACCCGCTCGGTATGGCTGACAGAAGAAAGAAAGCGCGCGACAGCCAACGGCGCGAACTCGACCAAGGCACCAACAACAGAAAGTGGATGGCTGACCGGCGATGGGCAACGGATTTTGGTGGTCACGGCGGTCCCGACCGCTTCCGGCGGATTCAGTCCGAGCCTTGGAGAATGGGCTGACTGTGATCTCCTTGCCACAGGTGTCACACAAGGTGATTCTGAGTCCGAACGTGTGTACGACGTGCTCGTTTCAAAGCCAGACGGATCAACAGTATTGGATCGGTTGTCTTCCGATGTTTTTGCAGACGGTAAAGCGCTGCGACGGTGGCTTGCGCGTCATGGGTCTGGTATCCATCCGCCGACCACCATCGCCGGTAAGGCGAAAGCGATTCCGACCGGGGAGGCTCTCAGGCTTTATCTCGAATCCCAGAAACCCGCCGAATACGCGGTAGCCGCCTCGCTCGGTTGGCACGGAAACGAATTCATCTGCTACGAGGGAATCATCCGGGCCGACTCGGACACGATCGGCGACCACAAGGAGATCCGTCCCCGGATACCCGCGAAGGGTTCGCAGCGTTACCGGTACGGTTCACGCGGCCTCGAAGAGGCCAGGTCGGTTCTCCGAGAGGTACTCACCTTTCATGATGAGACGATCGCCGCGATATTCGGCGCGTGGTGGGCGGCTGCACTGGTACGCCCCCGGCTTACCGACGTCTCCCACTTCCCGATCATGGGTATCGAGGCGCCATCGGGCGCCGCTAAGACAACCGGCATGTTCGCCTTGCTTGTTTCCCTTTCCGGCAACGTTCAGGGGCCTACCGTGCCGACGGTGCCCGTTCTGCGTGACGAGTTGCGGGTGAACAACGCGGGCATCGTGTGGGTGGATGACGCGACGAAACCCGACGCCTATCAGGAGATCGTCCGCGCGGTTGCGTCATCGTCATCGGTCTCGAAGAAAGGCGAGAACCGCGTTGACACGGTCGACGCGGTGCTACGCGGGTCGTTGCTGCTGTCCGGGGAGACGCTCGCTCTGGGCGGCCAACAGGCCATGATCGAACGGGTGGTGCTGATCGAACCTCCCGAGATCAAAGGTCGGTTGTCGGTCCGTCCAGGCGAGCCTGGACGTAGCCAGTGGGACGACGTCAAGGCGCTGATGCGCCGCTACCCCTCGGTGGACCGGGTCGGTACCGCCGATCTCACGGTGCTGTCGGCGGACGTGCTGCGCCTCGCGGGGCAGGCGTTCGATCAGCTCGCGGCGGGTGGCGTAAATGGAAGTGTGGACGGGGGGGTGGTCGAGGACTGGAACACGTTGCGCGGTGAACTCTCGGGTCGCACCGGTGACAAGATCGCGCTGCTGCGACTCGGGGCGCGTCTTTTGTCCGTAATGACCGACGACCCGAAATGGATCGGATATGTGGATGCGTGGGTAGGTAGTAGGGACGCTAGCGCGGACGGATACAACAGACTCGTGTTGGAGCTGTTGCCCAAGATGCTGACCGCGTGCGTCTTCCCGTCCGAATTGGTGACCGATAATCGTGGTCTCGTTCCGCCGGTCATCGTTCGGCAGCTCAAAATCGACGGCCCGTTCGTGGTCCTGTTCAGCCCCGAACGGATGATTGCCTATATGGCTGAAAAACATTGGACGGTCGAGGCCAGAACGGACGACGCGGCGGCTTTGCATGCGCAGAAGAGGCGCCTGGGCATCACCAACGCGGTCACGGACTCGATGCGGTTGCGGATCGATGGGGACGAGCGGCGGCGGGCTCGGTACTGGCGGCTACCGGATGCGGTGTCGGCGGTAGTGCTGGCCCGTACCGACTTCGCTCGTGAGCGTCCGCGTCCGCCGGGCTCGAATCCGAACTTCCCTCCGGACACCCCCCTGAGTGGCCTTTAGAGGCCGGGACACCCGTCCCCAAGGGGCCCATCACGGATTGGTGGGTGGCCGTAACTGTGAGTCATAACTAGCGATCTTAACTGTGTGGAATGGCTAAAAGATCTTCTATGAACGGTAGAAGATCAATTAGCCAGAGAGAGAGCTGGGGGACCACCTCCAGAAGCTCACGGCCACCCCCAGGGGCACCCTTGGGTACCCCCCTAGGTACACCCCTGTATCCCTTGGTATATATAAGAAAGATAGATCAGGTACATGGTAGATGTGGATGTATGACGTGTGTGTGAGAGGGCCTCTAGTTGTATAGTAGTGAGGGGAGGGGGGTACCCCTTGGTGGTCAATTTTATATTCGTCCTTCTGTAAAAGGTGTGTGTGTGTACTCAGAAACGGTGTCCCCGGGTACCCGATCTTGAAAGGAAGATCAAATGCATGATCCAGACCATGATCAATTGGCTGCCGAGCATGAGCGCCAGCGGCTTCAGGAAGCAACCAACGTCGCATCCAAACGAGGATTGCCCGGTACGACCTATCTTGACCCGGTTGGTGACCTTCAGAAGCGGGTTGACGAACAACGCCGGCAACGGGCCGGCGGACTCGGACCGGCGGACTGGCGCGCGGTCGAGGCTGAAGCGGACTGGACTGCCGTCCAGGACAGAGCCGACGCGTGGGAAGCGGCCTACGGGCCGGCTCATGCCGAAGAGGCCCGGATACAGGCCAGGATCGCGGCGCTACCCGAAGGGGAGCTCACCGTGACCCTGCCGCCGCGCGACGAGCCCACTCCCGCGAACGAGGCCACGTTCCCCGATCATCTGCTGCGGATGCTGCCGTACGACAGCCGGCAACGAGTCGCCAAACTCGACCACGAGCGGGCCAGACACTCCCGGTACCTGCTCTGGCTCGACGATCAGAAGCGGGACCGGGTACGCAAGCTCCGGAAGATCCACCGCGAGATAGCCGAGCTCGAAGCGCAGGCCACCCGGGCACTCCGGTTGGCCGTCGACGCCGGATCGCTCGACCCCGCGATCCCGGTCGCCATCGCCAACACCCCCGTACAGGATGCGATCATGCATGCCATGCAACGGGCGGGGCTCGCGGATCCCGTCGAATCGGCTCACGGCTTCACAGTGCGGACACTTTCGGTGTTCACCGGAAAGAGCAACGATTCGGTGCGTTCCGCGTTGCGAGCCCTACACGCGGCCCGACGGGTTGCGTGTGTGATCGACGACGTCGACGGACGGGCGAAACGATGGCTACTCACCGCATCGGAGCAGAACGGCTCAGAGCCCTCCTAACAAGATCACAATTTGGTCCCGGCCCTCTTGTCCAAGTCAGGGATTTGAGGCGCTCACGGCGACGCGGGGCGGCAAGAATGGCGTGTGTGGTCGCTCTGGCCCGTCCGGGTCGCGCGAAAAGGACTAGTGGATCTTCTCTCGGGTGGATCAAGATCAGATAGGGATGATCGTGTGTCGTGCTTGTGACTTATTGCAATCGAACGGTGTCTTTATGTCAGGGGGGATGTCGGAGCACCGACGAGTCGTGACGTTCGACGACCCGATCCAAGGCGTCGCCACCGTCGAACGACGAACATCAATGATGATGTTCGGTCCCAACGGCTCGATCTTCGCGGTGGTCTTCGCGATCAACAAGCGGACAGGCGAGATAGAACCAGTCACGTTCGACGCCACCACCCCCACCCCCCGATGGAATGTGCCAGCACACACCCTCAACTAGCCGCCCGCGAGGGGGTGTCCGGGCGGGCCGGCAGGATCGCGGACGACATTCGAGCTTGACCCTCGGGCAACACCGTGACCAGGGGTCAAGGTTCGACTATGATCTAAGAATGACCATCGATCGGCCTAGTGAACTACCCGACTTGCCAGATGACATCGTGGTTGCGCTCGACACCGAAGGATCCGGCCTACACATCGACGATGGCGCCCGCGTCTCGATCGTCTCACTCGCGTGGATGCTCCCCGAGAGTGATCAAATTGAGACGCGGGTGTTTCCGTTCAACCAAGGTGTCACCGAATGGAAACCCGAATGGACCGGCCAGCTCGGGTTGTTCGATGATGTTGCGGTAAACCTTGACAGCGACGAATGGCGATGTCTGCTTGGGTGGCTCGCCGACCGCAACCTTGTGATGCACAACGCGAACCACGACTGTCCGCAGATGCGCGCGGGAGTAGCCCGCGAGGATGGCGACTGGGCAGGGTTGGAACTCAGCCCAAACGTGGTGTGGGACACCATGCTGGTATGCCGTGAGATCTGGCCCGTGGAATCCGTCGGGCTGAAAGCGACGGCGGTACGGCTCGGCCTACTCAACCCGGCACTGTGGATCACCAATCCGCGTCCCGGACTGCCCTGGACGCCAGGTGTCGAGAACGAAGACGAACGAATCATCAAGACGTATCTGAAGAAACATCGGATACCGACCGGACGATACGACCTGATCGACTGGGACGTTATCGCGCGGTACGCCTCGCTCGACGCCGAACTCACCCTCCGACTCATGATCAAACAGGATCAGTGGTTGGGCGACGCGAGGCAGCTCGGTGACTTCCGACCAGGAGCCACCCGCGTTGAAGAATGGGCCTACCGCGCGCTGGAACTACGCCGCGTGCTGTACGCGATGGAACAACGCGGAATCGGATTCAACGCGGCCGGTTGCCTACAGGCGGCGAGCTCGATCCTTGACGAACAAGCGATCGTCGCCGCCGCGCTCCCGTTCGGCACAGCCCCCGGCAAACCACACAACGACATCACCATCAACCATGCGCGGCACTACTTCTTTGAACAGATCATCGGTGATGGTGCGGCTCGGCGAACCCGCCACCAACCGTACAGCATGACCCCAACCGGGCAGATTCAACTCACGTCCGAGATCGTCGGCAAGATGAAACGTGACAAGGTCAAATACGCGGCCGAATATGATCGTTGGAAAAAGCTTGGCGACAGCTACTCGAAATGGTATGCGGCCTACCCGAACGCGATCGGACCCGACGGCAGGCTACGGCCGGTCTACCGGCAGGTGGCGGTCAAGAGCTCGCGGCTCTCCGTCGGGCGCATCAATCTGCTCGCCGTTCCGAAGGACTATCAGATACGCGACCGGTTGCCCGAGGGTTGTCCGACGATCCGTGAGCTTGTCACCGCGCGCGAGGGGCATGATCTGTGGTCGCTTGACTTGGGGCAGGCAGAGCTCCGTGTCGGGGCGCGTTGGGCCAAATGCCAGAAGATGATTGACATGATTGTTGAGGGTGTCGATCTCCACGCGCATACGGCGATCACAGCTCTTGGTGCTGTCAACGATGGCTCGGAAGATTGGGCGTTGATGCGTCAGGTCGCGAAGAACGGCAACTTTTCGCTGATCTTCGATGTCGGGCCGCGTACGTTTCAGCAGCTCTTGTCAAGGCAGGCAGGAATCGAGTGGCCGCTACAGCGCGTCACCAACTTCATTATGAATTGGCGGAACGAATATCCTGAGTTCCGTAACAGCGTGTATCAGTGTATGCGCCTGGTTGAGTCGCGCGGCTACGTCAAGCTGAAAAACGGGAAGCTTTCGTGGTTCACCGAAGAGGAAAGGCGAATGGACGCGCACAAGGGGTTCAACCGTTTCGTACAGGCGTCGCTCGCCGAGTTCGGTATCGATTGGATGTTGTGGATCGAAGCCACGCACCCCGGCGTGCTGGTCAACTGGGTGCACGACGCGGCGTACCTCGAAGTGGCTCACGACGAAGAGTGGCGTGTCCAGGACATCATCGATAACGGCCTGCGCATGTTTGAAGAGACGTTTGATATCCCCGGTTCGATTGATCGCCATGTAGAGGCGCGAGGATTGGTGCTCGTATGACTAGGCGTTTGATTCCTCATCCGTTGGGACGAATCTGTCCGTACCGGATTGATGTCACTCCAAGTCCTGGTGTCTTTCGGGAGTGGGTTTGTGGATGTTATCAGGGTTATCAAAGCAAGGAGAGGAACAGTGAGATGACAACGAAAGAGCGCGAGATCGGTAAAGCGGCGTACGAAGCGTTCGGGCGTTCAATGGACGGTACCGAGTACCTAGGACTCAACGGGCAACGCGGATGGGCAGAGCTACCGCTCATCGTCCAAACGGCATGGATGACTGCTGCTGCGGAGGTCACGCGTCGAGTCAAGGCTGACGAACCCGCGCGGGATACCGAATCTATCGCCGGTGTAACCCCGGTCAATTCCGCGACGCAAACTCTACCCGATGAATCGGATTTGGTTTTTGGCGAGCTCGCGATGGTCCGCCGACGCCTGCTCTTTCGACTGTGGGACGTGAAGATACAAACGAACATGGGGAAGAACGTTACCTATCTCGCGTGGGCGCACACATTGAACGATGCAATCAAAGCTGTCTTGGATGACGTGGCATTCGTCGCGCTTGGGGACAAGACGAATCGCTACGCAGCAGAGGTGATACACGCGCGGCCCATCCCACGGCCCGACACCGACACCGAAGACTACGCGGAGGTGGTGTGGGTGCATGGGGTGCGCGCGACTGAAGAACAACGGAATGAGCAGGCAGAATGAAGCCACCTGAAGCGCCCGAGGAATGCGTGACGCAAACGATTACGCGTGAGACAGGCTCGGAAAGTGAGTGCGGGCCGCCTCGGTTCTATTGGTACGTCGCTGAAAAGCGTCACCCAGTGTGCGCGCTATGTCACTTCACTTGGCAGGGGATGGCAAAAGCGAACCCGTTCATCTTGCCTGAGAAAATCGAACGCATCCCCCACGTCTATCCTGTTTCACGTGAAACGGGAAGCGAAACGGAAGGGAGTTCAAGTGACCAGCAATAGGATCGTGCGTTTCAAGGGTGAGTGTTGCGAGTGTCATCGACTCATGGGCCTGATGTCGTCGGCTCCCAACGTGGGAATAGGTCGTGTCTTCAAGCCGTTGTCCTCCAAGGTTACCCGTCATATGATTGAAGGCACGATGACACCTTGCCCCGGGAGCAATAAGCCGAGCCTCCGCACATGGGATTCACGCATTGATGGATGGGTCCAAGCCTAAGAAAGGAGCAATACCGGATGAGATCGGGCGATTCCGGTTGGGATCGTTTCGCACAGGGATACGGACCCGAATGGGTGCACACCAAGCAACGCTTCCGAGCCGCATGGTGGACTCGGAAGCGTTGCTTTTGGTGCCGACGTGTGAAGCATGTCAACATTGAGATACATCATCTGACGTACCTTTTCGGGCAGGCAACGCCACCCCTCGCGTTCCTACGCCCCATGTGCGCCAGATGCCACGACATCGAAACCAGGGTGTGCCGCTACTGGTTCAGCACCCGCCAACGCCACCGATGGGCTCACGCCTGGGTCACCTACGCCGGACGTTGGTTCATCAGGTCGCCGCTTGTGTTCGCCGTGGCCTACGTCGCCTTACTGATCGGAGTGTGACCCATGGGCGCGACCCGTCGAACGATGGGACGAACGATGGGACAGGCCACGGTCCGGCAACACAAGCGACGAATCAAGGGAGGCAAAGTGGTGCGCGTACGCAAGCACGCGCGCGCGGTTGCCTATGGCGCGGGTGCACGCAACGGGATACGCGGACGAGGGACGTTCCAGGCACGGAGAGGATTCCGCCACATGACAGGCAGACGAGCGAACGGACGGAACATCAACCGAAGGCACCGTAAGAAGATCGCGTTCATGGTCGGGCTCGGAATGGTCGAACTTCTAGCCTGGGCCATCTTCCGCACGCTGGGCATCACTCTCGCCACCCTCGCGCTGCTGCTGTCCGCCGGGGCGATCGCGGCAGGCAAGTCAACGGCGACCCCTCGCAGGCGCGGGAAGGGTAGGTCATCAACAGCTCGGGCTAAGGCTAAGCCAACGGCTACTCCCGGTCGTCACTCTGCGTATGTGGCACCAGGGGTTAGGAGAGGCACTGGGAAGACAGCTATGACAACGAAAAACACACCGCAGTCGCGGGCTCGGAGAGCGGCGAAAGGAGGGTAAGCAGTCATGGCATTCACAGTGAAATTGTCTATGCGGGTGTTGGTCGCAACCTTTGCAATGTGGCTAATCCGTTTGACGTTTCGCGGTGCGAGGCTGCACCCGGGATGGACGGTCGCTTTCATTCTCGGCTCTGCCGGAATGCTGCGGACTAGCTCACGTTTTGGCGCCCTACTCGCTCTCACCGTACCGTTCTTCAGTTACACGATTCGGTTTGCTGCGGTATCACATCAAGGCTTCGCCTTGATGGGATTCCCGATGCGAGTCCGAGCCGTGTCCAGAGTAACACGTGTTCGGCGTCGGTGGGCAAACGCCTGCGAGGCCGCGCGATTCACGGGCGAGCTCGATAAGGAAGCACCGACAATAGCGGGTGTGCATGCGCGTGGCGAAGCAGTCGCCGGTTTCGTCGACTTGGGAGGTTCCGGACTTACCATCGACGATCTGAGAAAGGTTGCCGGGCGCCTTTGTAGCTCGCTTCGCTGTAGATCCGTTCGGATTTTGGATGGTGATTGGCCGTCAGAGTGCGAGATCGAGTTCCGATGGGCAGACCCGCTACGGAGAGTAATCGAGCTAGATCAACTGGGCATCCCGGAAGATCAGTTGTCGGTTTCGATCGGCATGGATGACGACGCCGATGACGCCGAAGTGGACACCCGCTTGTCGATGCTTGTCATAGGTCAATCCGGTTCCGGTAAGAGCTCGCTCGCCTGGGCGACCCTCGCGGGGTTCCAACGGAGGCGTATCCCATTGCGGGTCCGAGTGGTCGACCCTGCCGGTGGGGTTGAGCTTGCTGCCCTACGCGAGGCGGGAGAGTGGGTGTGGACCACTAGGACATCCGAGCCTGTCGACGGGTCGCGGGTGGTTCAGTACATGGGCCATAGCCGTCTGGTTCATGGACCAGCTAGATCGGTGGGTGGCCCACCCAAGGCTCTCGCGACGGACAAGAGCGCCCGTCGGGTGTGTGGCCCATGCTTGCGCGGCGAGCGGCCCATGTTCCATGTGCACAGCTACACGGACAGGGTGAAAGACGCGGAACGGGTCATCAGCGAACAGCGTGAGGCGTTGGATGCTCGGTTGGATGGGATGACATCTCGGAAGCATACGCCATCGTTGGAGCAACCACACGACCTGCTCATTATCGATGAGATGCTGCTACTGTCCGATCTGCTGAAGGATGGAACGTCCAGCCCGCTCGGTGAGTCTTTGGCCATAGGCCGGAAAGCGGCGTACACGGTGCTCGCGCTAGCGCAGGTGCCGCAAAAGGAGACGCTCGGGCCGGTCCGGGATCTGTTCCCGCAACGGGCGTGCCTCGCGACGCGCAACCGGGAACAGACCGATATCACGTTGGGCCAGGGCGCGACGGCTGAAGGCGCCCGTTGTCACAAGATCAGCATAAGGATGCAGGGTACCGGTTACATGTACAAGGATGGAGCTCGCGACTACATCCGGTTCCGTACCGCGTGGATCGACGACGCACTGTCGGACTTCATCGCCATTGGTGGCATGGTGCCGCCGGAAGACGACCCGTACGCACTGCCGAGCCTGCCGGCGGTAACGTTTGCCCATGAGGCAAACGCTGCGTACACTGAAGTCGACGCGCAATCCATGCCCGATGAGAGGACCCACGCATGACCGCCATTGCCGAGACTGAGACCTCCGAGGATGTCGCCGTGGAGACGCCCGAAGCGCCTGACATGATTCACCGCATCGTCTACCGGCGCGGTCAGACGCTGCACGCCCTGTTCGCGGACTCTGTCGAGGCGCTGACGGGCAAGGATGTGCTCGTGCGCCACGCGGGTGGCGTCAAGCTCCTGAAGGACAGGGCGATCGTCCGGCATGACAAGTACGTGCTCGACGAGCTCGACGTGGACGACGCGAGCGACAGCACGTTCTGACCACCGAGGGTGTTCCCGCCACGGGCACGGATGGTCCGCCACCTTTCGGTGAGGGAAGCACCGGATCCTGACGGGTAGCCGCCAGTCGGGTATGGTGGCGGTATCATCCGGGCGGGCACCCGCAGACCCCTCCGTTCCTTCAGTTGCCCTCGTGAGAGGCCAGCGGAACGGGGGGGTTTCTGTTTGCTCTGGGTTATGATGGGTGTGCGTTCCCGAGCGGCTTGGGTTGGGCGTCGCGCTTTGAGCGGCTCGAGCTGCCGGGGGCGCTATAGCGCGACGGCGCGCAGAGAGCCCCCCTCCCGCGATTCCCTCATACAGCAGGGTTGACGGAGGGGGGTTTTCTGTTTGTCTGGGCAAAGACGAATCCCCCTCGGGCCACCTTCGCTGTTGGAAGGATCTCCGAGGGGGATTCGTGTTTGTCGCCTCGCGAGGCTACCCGCGAGGTGCCCGGTAGCTAGCCGGGAGCTTGTGAATCGAGCTCGATAGAGATGGGTGGCAATGGCCAGGATTCGCGCCCAACCGACATGTAGCGCGCTGCGACCCATTCTTATCTTGTCGTCAAGTCTTACCGAGCTCGCCATGAGAGGTTGCGAAGCACGCCCCGGCATCACTGTCTCGCGGGATTCGCAGACAAGCAACGCACATCAGTAGCGTGCTTCGCAACCTCACAAACCGAGCTCGATTCGAGATGCCCCGAAGTCCCTGACGCGACATCCGCGCACCCATACCGGCGGAATATCCCCAACGTTCAGGCTTACCGCTCTCCCGGGCGTACCACTCTTCGGGACACCACGAACCAAGCTCGATTAGGGGGGCTGAAAGGATTTGAACCTTCAACCACAGGTCGACCAGCACGACCGTTCTTTGTGCTGCCTAGGTGCCGCCTTCGCTCTGCCAGTTGAGCTACAGCCCCCATGTTGGTGACCCACTCTCCCGAGCCTACCTTCCGCCGTGTCCACGGAAGGGAGCCAAAGATGCGGCTCGGGAGAGTGGGGTTCTATGAAGTTGTGATCTCAGTATGGGCGCCGCTTGCCCCGGGGTCAAGCCTGCTAGGTGACGCTCTTGACCGTCCAGAGCTCGTCTTGGGATGGCCCGTGGTCCTGAAGTAGCGTACGCACATACGATTTCACGTCGTGTCGGACAATATCGGATCGCGGGTCGATGCCGAATTCCTCGCTCCATGAACGTTTGTTCACTTCGAGCGAGACCACCATACGCACCATAATGATCTCACTGTTGGGGTCGGGTTTCGTCACGGCGCCTCTTTCCTCGTCCATGCTTCGAGCCATTCCGTTTTCGAGCCAAACGAAGGAGCTTGGTACCACACACCATGTTCGATGTTCAGAGGCTGGTAAGGAGCGTCTTGGAACACGCCGATATAGCTCACGTGGCAGCTACCCGCGTGCTCGTGTGGGCCATCGCATCCGTACGGCGATTCAACCTTCCGGCAGATACGAGTTGCGCGCGGGTAGGCGCCTGTCCTCTTGTCTGGGTAGCACCAAAACGTGCCGTCACCCGCCGCGTGACGCCACCCGCATAGCCCGTGGGGATGCCACATATCAGCGGGTGAGTCGAGGCAATGAGCGGTGCCGAGCCACGCGACGGTGGTCTCACAGTGCATGCACTCTGCGATCGGGATGTCCATTCCTACCCTCTCAGGAGCGGCAACGAGCCCGTGACGCGGTCTATCAAGCTCGCCTGATTCGGACCGACGGCTATCACGGTCCATGTTTCGGGCGCGAGTTCTGTGCGTCCGGCGTCGCGAATCGCCGCCATGTTCAAATCGTACCGAGTCGCGTTGCTCTGAACGAGAGCAAGCCCGAAGATGTCGGGTACCGAGAGCACGATCTTAGCCATGCCGTTGCCACGCCACCGCGCGATGTCGTATTCGTGCGCGGAAAGAGCCGCGCTAGTGGCTGCATGCGCCACCTGTGCGGCTAGTTTCCCGTTGCTCATGTTCAGGTCAAGCCGAACGACTATCACTTGCTTATAGAGTTCCGTCACAGCATCGCTCCTGACAGCATCTCAACCGCCGCCAGGTGGTAGCAGCGACGGCCATGCTCGGCCGCCTTGCACGTGCAGCCGCGCGGGGTGGCGTAGTACTTCGAGGCGTTCGATCCGCACACCACGTAGAACAGACCGACGGTGGCGGCATGATCCCGTTCGATCCGCCGAGCCGCGATCAGATCGAGGGCCTTGACGATCTGCATCCGGCTGTAGTTCTGCTCAACCGCTACGAGCGACGCCCGAACCTTGCGCCCGCACTCACGACCGAAGCCATCGGCGATGGACTTGCGAGACGTGAGCTTGCGTCCGCACCGGATGCAACGGACGGTCGGGGGGCAAAGTTCGGGCGTCGTCGGCATGGTTCTAGTATACGCCTCGAAATCGCTGCGCGGCTACTTGTGGTCCTTTTCCGGCGCGTCCTTTGCCATCGCCTTACGCGACTCGGTCATGAGACTGACGTTGATGTCCTCCATCGTCGCGTTGATCGCGATCGCCAGCGTCGCCGAAACGGTCTTCTCCCACGTCTCGGGGGAGTAGTAGGACTCGTATCCGGGCATGATGGCGGCGACCGTTGCGGCGAGCATGCGAAGCGCTCCATCTGCGAGGATGGCCGCCAGTCGATCCTTGATTCGGTCAAGGAGCTCTTCGTACCGCGTTTCCGTCTTCACTCGATGGAGTCGCTTGGCCATGTCCGCCTCATGGTCGACCCCACACGTCTTACAGATCTTCGGCATCATGGCGTCGGTCAGGAGCTTCGCGATAGCGTCCGCATCCTCCTGAGACAGGCTCCCGATTTCGACGACAGGAACGGGGCCCGAGCCGTCGCCGAACAGGGCGGACATCAGGCCGTTGATGTCGAGGTCTTCGATCTGGTCATCACCGAGCGAGTGGGCGGGCTCGCGGGGGGCGTCGGTCATGGTCCGTGCCTTCCGTTGTGGTGTGGGATACATGAGCAGCTTAGCGACACCTTGACCAGGGGTCAAACGCGAAAGCGGCCTACGTCGGGTGACGTAGGCCGCTCTGTCGATCTGTCAGACAGCAACCCGAACTCGCATACAGTTGTTGTTCATTGTGAAGACTTGCCCATTGCTGAGCACGAACCGCGTGCACACGCTCTGGGCTGCCCCGCCGGGGGCGCCGAACTGCGACCGGTAAAGCGAACCGGGCTTGATCGTGAAGCGGCTACCGTTCCTCGCGACCACGATGTGGTCTTCGGTGAGCTTGCGCACCGAAATCATCTTGGTGTTGTGGAGGCCGGTGTTGGTGAGGTCAATCTTGGTCTCGACCACCACCGTCACTTTGCGGTCAGCCTTGAAGACGTACGACCCGGCGATAACATCATCGCTGCCGACCGGAACAGCGTAAACAACATCAGAATCAGGAACGGGAGCGTAGAGACCAGGGTTAACAGCACCGGCGCGCACCTTGAGAACTTCGAGCGTCGTCGGGTGGAGGAACATGGCGCCCACGGGGAGGGTTCCGACTGCTACGTTGGCGGTTTCGGTGAGGATCATGGGGGAAGCTCCTTTGGCGGGGCACAACTTTGGCTAAGACCATCTAATAACAGACGTGACCCCTGGTCAAGAGTGACACGGGTCACATCTTGACCAGGGGTCAGATTCGATCAGATCAGGCGATCCACGAACGCCGGGGCAGCTCCGAAATCGTCTCGTACACGTCTGACACCGCGCGAGCCGCACGATGCGCCATCGCGCACGCGAGCTCGTTCTCTTCGGGGGTCATCCCGTCGACCCCACCAATCAGGAGCCGAGCCGTGTCCCACATCCGGGCAGTGGTGATGCCCATGACGACGCCGGCAGCGTGCGCGGTCATCGGGCGGCTGTCGAGGGCGGCGGTGTCGATGGTCATGGTGGGTCCTCTCGGGAAGGCATATTGCGGCGTAGGGCTATTTAACCACGGAGCTTGACCGGGAGTCAAGCTCCGTGGGCGCGAGGCTACCGGTCGCTCCCAGCGTCTTCGTCGGGCTCGGAGCCGTGGCACCGGTCATCCGGATCGGTCTCATTTCCGCAGTACCAGCAGATTTCGGTCTCGATTTCGGTCTTCGTCATCCCGAATCCTTCCGCTCGTTTTTGACTGTGCCCCGCAATTATAGGCATGGGCTTGACCGTGAGGCAACCTCCGACACGCCGAACGGGCGCCACCCCTTTCGAGGTGACGCCCGTTGCCTCGCGCGCCCGAACTCGCGCGGGAACGCCTGTCAGACAGTGGCGAACCGCTTGATCGCGGTAAGAGTCGTGTCGTCCAGAGCCTCGTAGTAGCCCGTGACCATCCGCTCTGCGTTCCGCTCAACCCGCTGGGTACCCTCGCGGACACCACCCTGTACCCAGTGATCCCACGTGTTGACCGCCTGAAGGGCGCCGAACACCGTTCCCGTCCACGGCGCCACTCGCTCATCCTCGCGGTACAGACCGTTCAATTCGGACATCTTCTTTGTAGCGCGGGTGAGCGCGTTGCCGCCCTTCGGAGTGCCGGCAGCAGCCTTCGCCTTCGCACGATCCAGCTCGACATGCTCCGCGAGGAACGCTGACCACCCGTCGTCGGAGAGCTTCGTGTCGATCAGCGTGGCGAGCTCGCGCGACACGGCGTCGGTGGTCTGCTGCACGATCTGAAGCGCTTCCCGAGCGGACATCACGTTCAACTTGTTGTTGGCGGTGTTCTTGTACCGGTAGGACGGACCGGTCTCACCCAGCGCAGCGGACAACGTGTTGTCGCAGACGACCATGGTCAGAACGCGCTTGAAGGTGTTCGACAGTGAACCGTCCAACGACGTCGCCGCGAGGAGAGAGGTCCGGAACTTGATCCCTCCGGGGCCTTCGGTGGTGTCGGGTTCTTCGATCTGCACCCAAGCCTGCGCGCCTCCGCGCAGTAGACCGGCCGAGCCGATGCCCAGATCGTTCGTGTTGGTGTCGAGGATGTCGGAGAGGCCGTCCAACAGGCGCTCCCGGTATGAGGTGAACGGGTAGTTTTCGGCGAAGATGCCGAGGAGGTCACCGGTGTCCGAGCGGGTGACGCCGATCTTCTCCGTGATATGCCGCACCTTGTTACCGAGCAACACGTATTGGAGCGAGGCGGGCTCGGGTGTCCAGTTGAACAGGCGCTTTTCCACCTCAACGAGCGGAACGGCAGTCTCGAAGTGGTTCGGGCGACCCTTCGAATCGACGCCACCACGGGACCACCACGCGCCGTTACGCTGTTCGGTGAATCCAACAAGGACGTTGTCGTTCAGCCAGCCAAGGGTCTCGTTCGACATGATCGTTGCCTTCCGGGAAGTGGGCAGAACTTTGTGTAGGACCATCTAATACCAGGCTTGCCCCCGGGTCAAGGGAGGCAAGCTCGCGTGTGACGTGCGTCACATCGGTCGGGAGTCGTGCGTAACCGAGTACGTTTCGTCGTACGTGGCTACCCAAGCCCGTAGTTGTACGCGCGCGGCGTAGCGAGAGGGAAAGTCCCGAGACGTTACGTAACGTCCGTTTGCCCGTCGCACCGTGACGGTGTGCACGTAGCGGATCTTCTGTTCGCGGTCCCGACGTCGCGACATGATCACAACGCCCGGCAGGGCGGACAGATCTCAGTTCCGTGGGGCAACGGCTCCCCACAACCAGGACAAACGTGGTTGTCGTAATTACACCGTTCGCATCCCTCAGCCCTGTCGAGGGACGCGGCGGGACGGCTCGGGTTCAGGCTCGAGCGAGCGGTCGGAGCAACCTCATGCTGCGGACGTGGGTACTCGGGATCGATCGGGTTGATGCCGGTCTGTCGGGCGCGCGCCCGCGCCACCTTCGCGTCACGGGCGCGCGCCTGCTCACGAGGATCGTTGTCCAGCCGGTGCGCGTCCAACAGCTCCGACAGAGAGCAGACCAGATCTTCCGCCTCGCGCACGGTCAACTTCACATGCACGGCGCGGCCGGTCATCCCTGACGGACCCTGATAGACACGGAACCCGAGCCCGAAGAACGTCTCTTCGCCCTCATCCAACTGCTGTGCGGTGTAACCGGCGGACGGCTTATCGAGGAGGGGGCGCTTCGAGGGGACGCGGCTTCGTGAGATCCAACTGAAACGCGGTCGGGCCATGAGGTCAATCGGACGGGCCATGGTCAAGAGTCCTTTCGAGCCGCGCTGTGATCGCAGACGCTGCGGTTCCGATTCAATCGGCAGTCCGGACACAACCCGATGAACGGTGAGTCAGCGCTAGGGTCAACTTCCTGGTTCGAGCACTCGACCAAACCGTGCTCGCATAGGCATTTCCGGTGCAGACTCGGGTTGTTGTGCTGGTCGCGACAGATCCGAGCCTCGTGATACGACTTGAAATCTTCGTGCGGATAGGTCTTACCGAGCCCGTTGAAGTAGGTCATCCACGCGTCGTGAGGCGCCACGCGGTAGGCGTCGCTCGGGTTGGTGTTGGAGTGCGGATACAGGATCACGTGAACGTGGGGCATGGGCACCACGGGACGGCCCTCTCGAGAGGGGTGGCGTAGGCCACCGACGGTAGGCAGGATTTTGCCTGGGGCAAGCGTATGCCCACCTTGACCCCTGGTCAAGCCCATGGGTAAAATTGGTCCATGCTGAATTTTGCCCACACTCGCGACGGCGTCCAATTGCTACGTCAGTTGTCTGTCCCCGTACTTGCGCGTCTGGGTGCCATCACGATTACAGGCGCCGCGATGGCCGTTCTCTACTACGGCATGTACGGGCTTGCGCGCGAGGCGGGCTACACGCGGTGGCAAGGTGCCCTCTTCCCTGCCCTGGTTGATGGGGTGGTCTTCGTGGCCTACCTGGCGGCCTACGCCTTCCGGAAGGTGCGCCACCGCGCCTACGCCTGGGCTATCGTGCTCGCGTTCGTTGGCCTGTCTGCCCTAGGCCAGTACCTGCATACCCGGTCGCTCGTGGGCACGGTGGTGCCAGGTGCCCCACGTGTCCCGGGGGAAGCCGTGCGGACCGTACCCGACTGGGCGCCGTTGATCGCGACGATCCCCGCGCTTGCTTCCGCGCTTGCGCTGCATCTCGCGGTCACCCTCGCGCGGGCAGGCCGTCAGCCTCTTGACCCGCCGATGTTCATACGGCCTTCGGCCGAGCCTGTCACGAGCACGGACACGGGCTCGGACGCGGGCACGCCTATCGACGATGCTGAGCTAGTCGAACCTGCCGCGATCGAGGCTGCTGAGTCCTCGGAACTCCCGGGGTCCTCGGAACTCCCGGAGTCCTCGGAGACGGGGGTCCGCCGTCGGTTCGCGCGGGGTCGTGCGAGTGCCGCCGTTCCCGACGACGCCCGGCCCATCATCGCCGATGTGATCGCGAAGCGGATGACGGTGTCAGACGCGGCCCGTTGGGCGATCGACCACGACTACACGACGTCCGATGACATCGACAACGCACGTAAGCTCGCGCGACGGTGGCGCCTGAAGCTCGAAACGGAGAACTCTGATGTCTGACCTACGCCCCCACGCGCGCGAGCTCGGCACATCTGTTGAAGCGGCGGAAAATGAACTCGCGCGGGCAGCACAGATGAACAGGCCCTCGTACGAGCAATATGGGATTGTCTCAGTAGATCCCGGAGAAGCGCATGTCGGTATGGCCGTCGGAGTCGGACTCGGCTTTACGTCCGAGCACGACGAACTGGCCATGAGCTTCGAGACGACACCCGCGATCGCGTTGCGTGCACTGCACACGGCGATCACGTGTGGATGGATCGACGTCCTTGTGATCGAGGACTTCCGGCTACAGCCCGATAAGGCGATGGCGCAAACGGGCTCGGATATGCCGACGTCGCAGATGATAGGCGCGCTCAAATGGATGCTTATCCATAATGCAATACAAACCGACCGTATGAATCTGCCTAAGCTAATCATGCAGCCACCGAGCTTGAAGAAAACAACCGCGTCGGTATTGAAGCATTACGGCATACGGGCGGCTACGCGAGGGAGTGACCACGCTCGGGATGCTGAGCTGCATTGGTGGTATTTGCTACTGTCAGAGCGTGGCTTGATGCCCGGAATCAACCCCCGGGGTCTGCCCCGCCTTAACGATTATGGGTCGTTCAATGGGTAGGTGACCAGATGGCGAGACCGGTTGCGCTTAACGTCTTGGACAACGAACGAAACCTTGAAATATTCAAGGCGTATCGAGACGGTAAGTCCTTTCGCGAGCTTGGCCTCGAACATCATATTTCCGCAGAGCGAGCTCGACAGATCTACTGGGCGGTTGTCAAAGAAGTACCTTTCGCCGAGGTAAGTGAATACCGGCTAGAACAATTGGAGCGAATCGGCGAGCTACGCCGCGAAGCGATCGGCATTCTGAACACCAAACATATCACCATATCAAACGGTCAAGTTGTCATTTACAACGGTCAACCGGTGCTCGACGACGGACCTCGTCTCAACGCGATTCTCACGCTCCTGAAAATTGAGGAACGACAGGCGAAGCTCCTTGGACTTGACGCACCCGCACGCGCGGAAATCAGCGTGCAATCCGTGAACTACACGATCGTGGGTATTCCAACTGAAGCTCTGCATTGACGGTAGCCACTACCGAGCCACCTGAAGGCACTGAATCTGACGGGGTCGTGGTTCGGTACGAACCGCGAGGCGCCGCGCGCGAGCTCTTTTTCACTCGCGACGATGAAGTCCTCATCGCCGGACCGGCAGGCACTGGCAAGTCCCTCGCGTGTCTTTACCGCGTACATCTGATTGCCTTAGCCAACCCGGGCGTGCGGTGTCTCATCGTTCGTAAGACCGCCGTATCCCTCACATCGACCACGCTCGTATCCTTTGAAAAGCAAGTCGCTAAGGAAGCGCTAGCGGTCGGCCTTACGAAATGGTTCGGCGGATCACAGCACGAAGCCGCCGCGTACAAATACAGCAACAGCAGCTCGATCGTCGTCGGTGGCATGGACAAACCTGAGAAAGTTCTGTCCTCCGAATACGATGTCATCTTTTGCGATGAAGCAACAGAGCTCACCGTTACCGACTGGGAAGTGCTCAACACCCGTTTGCGTAACGGCGCGTTGCCTTGGCAGCAAATCATAGCTGCATGCAACCCGAGCCACCCGCAACACTGGATTAAGCTCCGCGCGGACCAGGGCAAGATGAAGCATCTCATCTCGCGGCACCGCGACAACCCAGCGTATGTCAACGTCGATGGCACACCGACACCAATCGGTGTGGCCTATCTGCGCAAGCTAGACGCGCTCACGGGAGTCCGCCGGCTACGCCTGCGCGATGGCATTTGGGCGGCTGCTGAGGGGGTCATCTTCGAGCAGTGGGATGAATCCATCCATCTCATCAATGCTTTCGAGATTCCGATGTCCTGGACCCGTTGGTGGGCGGTCGACTTCGGTTACACGAACCCTTTCGTCTGCCAGTTCTGGGCGGAAGATCCCGACGGCAAACTCTACCTGTATCGCGAGATATACCACACGCGGCGCACTGTCGACGTACACGCTGCGAAGATCAATGAATACGTGCTCGATAAGAAAGGCAACTGGCGCGAACCCAAACCCACGGGCGTCATCTGCGACCACGACGCGGAGGGGCGCGCGGTACTAGAACGCGAAACCGGCATCTACACGGCACCCGCGCGTAAGGTCGTCACCGAAGGTATTCAAGCTGTCCAACGACGCATGATTGCCAATCGACTCTTCATCATGCGTGACGCGCGAGTAGAGATAGACCAGGAACTGGTTGACAACAAGAGGCCGACTTCAACAATCGAGGAAATTCCCGGCTACATTTGGGCAACCAAACGCTCGGCTATCGATTCGACTGGCATTGTAGAAAAGGACGAACCGCTCAAAGAGAACGATCATGGCTGTGATGCCATGCGCTACATCGTGGAATACCGTGACCTGGCCGCACGTGCTAATGTCCGAATGATGGGATAGGTGGGCGGGTGGCTGAGAAAGTCGAACGTTGGATTCGACAGGTTCTGAAATTCGGTATCCTTTCCGCTGTTGGTCTAATTGCGTTGTGTGTTGCGGCATGGCAAGTGCACCCTACCCTTGGGATCGTTGCGATCGGGCTAACGTTTCTGATTCTCGATTGGTTGCGGGAAGATAAGGAATAGCCCATGCGCTCGTTCCTAGGAGCGGTGCTCAATCGGAGTACGCCACCTCCCTACTCATCTGCGCGTACCGCGATGCCGAGTGCGTTTCCGACCGCCTCCGACGATAAGACATCCGAGATGGCTGCCTTCGGGCAGGTGGGCGATCTCTTCGCGATCGTCTCGAAGCTCGCGACGTCAACCGCGCAAGTCGGGTGGAAACTCTACGAAAAAAAGGTTCCCGCATCGCGCGTGAAGCTAAAGAAGACCAGCAATGTGTTTGACTGGTACGCAAACGACACGGTCGAGGTTGACGAACGAGTCGAGGTCACCCGACATTGGGCGCTCGACGTGTGGAACAAACCGAACAAGTTCTACACACAACAGGAATTCATCGAGGTCATCCAACAGCATCTCGACCTGACCGGCGAAGCGTGGATCGTCGTCACCAAGGCTGCCGGGCTCCCAACCGGTATGTGGCCCGTACGTCCCGACCGAATGAAGCCCGTTCCGCACCCGACAAAGTTCCTCGCGGGCTACGTCTATACCGGCCCGGATGGGGAAAAGGTCCCGCTCGAAATTGAAGACGTCATCTTCCTTCGCATGCCCAACCCGCTCGACCCGTTCCGGGGCATGGGTCCGGTGCAAACCATCCTCGCAGATCTTGACGCGACCCGGTATAGCGCGGAATGGAACCGAAACTTCTTTATCAACTCGGCCGAGCCGGGCGGCATCATCCAATTCGACCACAACCTGAACGACGATGAGTTCAAAACGCTTACCACTCGTTGGCGTGAACAGCACCAAGGAGTCGCGCAGGCGCATCGCGTGGCCATCATTGAAGCAGGCGAATGGGTTGACCGGAAGTACACGAACCGCGAAATGCAGTTCGTAGAACTCCGTGACGTCTCGCGCGAGACGATCCGGAACGCATTCTCGTTCCCGAAACCCATGACCGGTGCAGTCGACGACATCAACCGAGCGAACGCCGAAGCTGGCGGTGTCATCTTCGCCCGTTGGTCGCTCGTCCCACGGCTCGATCGTATCCGCGACGCACTGAACGCCGATTATCTCGCTCTGTTCTTCCCGCCGGGCGTCGATCCTGACATCGAATTCGACTATGACGATCCCGTACCACCCGATCGCGAGCTCGCGTCAGTCGAGTTGACCGCCCGCGCGAACGCGGCGGCAGCGTTGGTCCCGCTCGGGTTCGACGCGGCCGACGTCTGTAAGGCCATCGGCCTACCCGAAATGAAGTTTGAGAAGCCCGAGCCGATCGCGCCGCCTGGGGCGCCTGGTCTTCCCGGGGAGGATGGCGGAAAGGGGCCCGGGGGTCCGGCTAAGAAACCTCCAGCGAAGACGCCTAGCAAGGGTCTAGCGGCTGTCATGGCACGCAACCGCGAGGATCGTATGTTGGCTGAGCTAGTCGCGGCCGAGTCCGAAGACGAGACCGCCGACGCGCCCATCTCAGAGGTCCTGACAGACCTCGAAATGATGCTCGACATACTCGACTCACAGTACGCCGGTGTCGTAAATTCGCAGATCAGGGAAATTGGCGATCAGATCGAAGACGTCATCACGTCGGGCAAAATCCATCTTCTGTCCGAACTGAAGGTCAACACAGAAGCTGCTGAGACGACGCTACGCCGGTCTATGGGCGCGATGGCGCAGACGGCCGCGTTCCGTATGGCGCGCGAGCTCGCCGAGCAAGGCGTTTACATCGACATCCCGGAAGTCGACGAAAGAGTACGAGCGGAAATGAGCGCCCGCATCGTCAACTTTGGTGGGGAGATGCTTGACATAGCGGCAGTCATGGCTGTTCTTCTGTCGCGTGACTTGATTTCAAGCGCTGCGAGTGAAGCGGTTCGACGCTTCCGACCGGGGGTCGAGGGAACCACGGTTGCAAATCAGGTCAAGAGCTTCCTAACCGGGCTCACCGGGAAGGCGAGGCGCTCTCGACTCGGAGGCGCGCTGCACCGCGCCACGAACCTCGGACGGATAGCTGTAGCGGCAGCCGGTATCAAGATCAAGCCGCAAACCGCCATTCTGGTCGCAGACGAGCGCAACGACGCCAACACCTGTGACCCGTGCGAGGCTATCGACGGACGAGTGTTTGCGGATTTGTCAGAAGTTGCTAGCGTGTATGGGACAGGTGGATATATAGAGTGCGCGGGTCGGGACCGTTGCCGAGGAACGTTTCGGTTGCAATGGATCACCGATGGAGCGTGATGAGTGAAGCATCGGCAAATCTGGCCGTTCGCGTTTGTAGGTGACGATTCCCGCCCGCGCGATTTTCGCATCGTCTTCCATGACGATTCCGCACCCGAAATTTTCATCTACGATGAGATCGGGTACTGGGGCATCACTGCCGCCGATTTCGCGCGCGCACTACAGAGTCTTGACACCGACGCTTTCACGGTGCGTTTGAACTCGCCCGGCGGCGAAGTGTTCGATGGGATCGCGATCTACAACGCGATTAAGCAGCATCGCGCGCATGTGACTGTGCAAGTCGATGGGCTCGCCGCATCTGCTGCCTCTTTCATCGCACAAGCAGGCGATGAAGTTGTCATGACCAAGAATGCCACCATGATGATTCATGATGGAATGGGGATGGTCATGGGCAACGCGAGTGACATGCGCAAGCAGGCTGATGTGCTCGACAAAGCGTCGGACAACATCGCGAGCATTTACGCCGAGCGTACCGGGATGAAAACCGAAGAGTGGCGAGCATTCATGCTCGCCGAAACGTGGTACAACGCTGATGAAGCGGTAGCCGCCGGACTCGCGGATCGTATCTACGTAGATGAACCAAAAGAGGCACCGAAGAACGACTTCGCGGAACAGCGCAAGGCGTTCCGTTTCGAGCGGCGTGAGGTAGCTCCCGCTCCTACGATCTTCCGACCGACGAACCGCGATCCTATCGTGCCTCCGGTTGCCGAACCCGAGCCCGCACCGGTGCTGATCTCCGAGCCAGACACCCCGCTTGATACAGCTTCCTTCGCTGACGTCTTCCGGTCGGTCTTCCGGCCCGAGTTCTTCGATGCCGACGATTTCGCGGACAACTTCCGCACGTCGATGCGTGACCTTACCGGGAACGTGCCGATTCCCGACCCCCCACAAGCTGACCCAACCCCCCGATCGACGTTCACCCTGTCCGAGCTAGCGGACGCACTGAGAGAGGCTCTAACGTGACGCGCACCGTTACCAAGGACGACGTCGACCGGATGACGATCCCGGACACCGCCGCCGGACTCGAAGAGATGCTTGCCGATTCGAGCAAGATGACAGCACTTTTCGCACAGCCGGAAGGCTTCAAGGACTTCATCCGCAACTACGCGAAGACCATTCTTGACCATGACATGTCGATCGCGACTCAGGTCAAGGACGAGACTACGCGCGTGCTCGGAGCATGGCTCCGCGAGCAGCAGGAATCGGACGGCGCTTCGCCGTTCAACCTGAATGTCAACCAGGAAATGCTTCCGCTCATCCACGCGGAAGACTCGGCATCAGCGAAGTTCCACGCGAAGATGGGCCTCTACAACAAGAGGGCCATGGGCAACCCCATCAACAACGTCGTGGAAGACGCGGCCGAATTCTTTCACCTGATCTGGCACAACAATAACCGCTCTGCGGCCGACGCTGCGAAGATCGCGAAGCTGCGGAACGCTTTCTCTTCCACCGTCCCGTCCGAGGGCGGTTTCCTCATCCCGGAAACCCTCCGGTCGGAGATGCTCCGTGTCTCGCTCGAAAACAGCGTGGTGCGCCCGCGAGCTCGCGTCATCCCCATGGACACGTTGCGCGTCCCGTTCCCCGCGATCGACTCCACGTCGAACGTGTCGAGTGTCTACGGTGGCATCGTCGGGTTCTGGACAGAAGAGGGCGGCCAGCTTCAGCAGTCGCAGGCGGCTTTCTCGCGGATCGTTCTCGAAGCGAAGAAACTGACCGCGTACACGCAAGTCCCGAACGAGCTTCTGTCTGACTCGCTCGTTTCGTTCGCCGCGTTCATCGATCAGGTCTTCCCGGAAGCCCTCGGGTTCTACGAGGATGACGGGTTCATGAACGGATCCGGCGTCGGGATGCCGCTCGGTTTCCTGAACGCAACCGCCATGATCGAGGTTGCGAAGGAAGTCGGGCAGGGCGCCGGCACCATCCATTGGGAAAACCTCATCAAGATGTACGCGCGGATGCTGCCGGGGTCGCTTTCGCGCGCGGTGTGGATCGCGTCGATCGACACCCTTCCCGAGCTCGCGACGATGGCGTTGTCGGTCGGTACCGGAGGCTCGGCTATCTGGTTGTCGAACGGCGTGAACACCCCTCCGATCTCGATCCTCGGGCGCCCGGTCATCTTCACGGAGAAGGCCCCGTCGGTCGGCAACGACGGCGACATCAACTTCGTCGATCTGTCGTACTACCTGATCGGTGACCGCCAGGTGATGTCCGCGATGTCTTCGCAGCACTTCAAGTTCGACACAGACGAGACCGTCTACCGCATCATTCAGCGGTTGGACGGTACGCCGTGGCTACGGAGTGCCATCACTCCGAAGAACGCGGGCTCGACCCTTTCGCCGTTCGTGCAGTTGGCCGAGCGTACCTAGCCGAGCCACCGCGCGCAGGCACTCAACCCCCTGCGCGCGGTTGTTCTGTAGGGCATTTACACCCCCGACAGAAAGGCACTATGCAATGGATGCACTCGGTAGGATCTTCAACGTCACCCCGACGGCGGATGCCGCGTGGGTGGCACTGAAGGAAGCGTCGGCCGTCACGTTCGTGTGTGTCGGTGCTGATGCGGAAACCTTCACCCTTCAGGAAGCACAAAACTCTGGCGGTACTGGTGCGGCGAGTTTGCTCACGCTGGCCCGCTACTCGAAGAACTCAGGTGCCGTAGGCGCTACCGCGTGGGTGCGCGACAACGCTCCAACGACTGCGGCCGTCGTCACTACCGCAACCGCCTACCCGGTCGCTGTGTTCACGGTTCATCAGAGCGAGCTCTCTGACGGTTTCACCCACGTTCGGGTGTCGTCATCGGCGTCTGGAACTGTGGTTGCGTTTGTCCACGATCTGATCGTGGCCCGCGCGCCCGAAAACCTTTCGACTGTGAAGGGTTGAGATCCAATGTCTGTTTTCATTCAAGGTGACCAGCTTCGGGGCATCACACTCGGCAACCGGGTGGCGAAGACCGGGACACTGGTCATCAACGCGGGCACGAACCTCTTCACGGTCGCTGGCGGGCTCGTCGTTGTGACGTCGCTCGTGGGGGTCGTTTCGACGATCGTCGCCAACACTGCCTCACTCACGATGAAGCTTCAGCACACCCCTACGAGCGGCTCGGCGGGTGACCTCTCCGGAGCTACCGTCATCACGAACGACGCGGTAGGGACCATCTACAGCCTTACGTCCGGGGTCGCCACCGATCTGCTCTCCGTTCAGTCGGTGTCTTCGATCGGCGGCACGCCGGTTGCCGCCTCCGAGGCGCCCAGCGTCACGTACGCGCCGCTTCTGTTCCGACCGATCGTGCTGCCCTCCGGCGTGCTCCGCATGCTCTCGTCGAACCACGACCCGGGTACAGGGGCAGTCGCGTGGCGTCTCACGTACGTCCCGCTCGACACGGGCGCGTCGGTGGTGGCAATCTGATGCCAAAGATCACGAAGGCAAACGGACCGACGATCTATCTTCCCGCGATACACAGCGTCGCGGCGGATATCGAGGCCAAGCCCGAGGACTTTTCGTTCCACGACATCCCGGAAGAGGAACCCGAGCTCGCCGCGATCGATCCTCCCGAGCCTGTCGATCCTCCCGAGCCTGTCAAGGAAAAGCCGAAGACGCAGACGCGCGCGCAGGCAGGCACGGCGCACGCATCCGGTTCGGCTAATTCTTCGGGGAAGGGTGGCGGCTCGAAGTCATGAACGTTCCCATCCTTCCGACGGTTGTCCGATGGGCGTGCTCGCATTGCGAGCGTCGTTTGATCGTCAAGGGTGCGAGCTCGCGCATACCGTTGCACCCGTGCGGCGGTATGCGTGGTCTCATGACTCCATTCGTCCGCGAGGGCACCCGCGCGAAAGTTGAAGTGCGCGAACGGGAAGACTACATCGGCTCGGAACTTGTCACCAAGGACAATGACGGACGCCCGGCAATGTCTATCGTCACCACCCGCGATGACGGGCAGGATTGCATGGTCTTCGCACCGTGCGCGACCGCCCAGAGAGACGGTTAGCCATGGCATGGGCCAATTCGCGCATCTTCCGCCAGTTTCTCGCCGATGCGCTGAGTAACACTGCTGCTTTCGATCTGTCCATAACGCCTGACACGTTCAAAGTCGCGCTTTACGACAACGACATCACCCCCGACAACGACGTGTCCGCCGCAAACAGTGCCTACAACGCCGGTCAATGGGCGTCGGCTTCTAACGAGGTCTCCGAGGTCACCGAGTGGCCTTCGGGGGGCGTCGCGCTCACCACCCCCGCGATCGACGTGAGCGTTGCCGACGTCGTGTTCTGGGATGCGGCAGACACCGCGTCGGGCACAACCGCCGATCTGGCGAACGTGTACGGCATCCTCGTCTATGACGACACTCTGACCACACCGGTAGCTGACCAGGGAGTTTGCTACAACTACCTCGGAGGCGCAAACTCCGTCGTCAACGGGACGTTTACCGTCGTCTACAACGCCAACGGGATTTGGCGTATCACGCTTTCGTAAGCTCCTTACCAGACGCCATCGTTTGGGGGTGCTGTCGTGGCGTTGACACAGTCGCTTAACAGCACTTTCAACGATAATGCGCAGTACAGTTCTAGCGCAACTGTTACTCGGGCCGCAACACAAGTAACGATTCCGGGTACGCTTTCGTATCTGCATTGTTGGTCTGTCAATGCCGCGTTCGACTTTACCGATTCGTTTCTTAGTGCTGAAATCGCACCAGTCACGGGCACGGGTCGGCAATACTTCATGTATGTCGAGCTCGACAATTTCGACAATAACAATTATTGCGCGTTCATTCTCACTGAAACAACGCTTGTAGCGGAAAAGCGAATCGCTGGCGTTCAGACCACGGTCACTACCGCCGCGTTTAGTGCGATCAACCATAGGTACTGGAAAATCAGTCACAGCACGTCGACGGGTAATGTCGTCTTCGCTGTGTCCCCCGACGGCGCTGTGTGGACGACGTACGGCACCACTACAGCTCCGACGTGGAATATCGCGAGTGTCGGAGCTCGCTTCAACGCAGGTCGTTACTCTGGCACCGACGGATCGATGGTTGTTTCTCATGTCAACCTAGTTGTCGGTCCTGTCAGCGCCAACGCGGAGAACGCGGCCGGTGTCGCAACCGCAAACCCCGCCACTCCGCGAGTCCGGCCGTCGGTAGCCAACGCCCCGGCGGGCTCGGCCGTCGCAGGTCAACCCACAACGAAGATCGCGCCCGCGAGCCCGACCGCGTCAGGCGTAGCCTCCGCGCTCAACGCATCTGTAGCTGTACACGTCAATGCGTTCGCCGAAACGGCAACGGCAGACGCCACGGCCAACGGAAGTAATACAACCATCCGCGCGAATGCCGTGACCGCGTCAGCGACCGGAAACGGACAGCTACCAAACCCGGGCATCGCCATTCCCTCAGGGGTCGCGAACGCGCAGGCACTCGCGCTCGATCCCCACACGATGATCAAACCCACGTCGGTCGGGGCGTCGGCTGTCGCTTCTGGGCTCGGAGCCACCATCGGTACGGCGGCACTCGCCGAGACTGCGACGGCGGTTGCCACTGCTCATGGGCCTGCATTGATCATTTCGCCGAACGCGCTTCCCGCGACGGCCCAGGCCACGGCTACCGCCGAGCAACCAGGCGGGTCCGCGAGTTCGCATGCCTCGACTGCGGCAGGCACGGCGATCGCTGATGACGTACAGCCGAGTATCGGAGTATCGCCTGATACAGCCGTAGGTGTCGCGAGCTCGCCACCGGGCGCGACTCGGGTTGCTCCGGTGTCTCCGACCGCGACGGCTACCGGCTCGGCACTCGATCCGGAAGGTCACGTTTCAGCGCAGGCTGAAGCCGCGCACGCGGACGCTACCGCTTTCGGCTCGTCCACTCTCATCCGGCCGACGGCTGTCACCGCCGAAGCGGGCGCGAGCTCGCACGGGCAGCCGAACATCTACGCTTCGAGCGACGTGGCGACCGCCGACGCTGCCGCGCTCGAAGCGGACGTGTCGTTGAGTGCCGCACCGTTGGCAACCGTTGCGCAGGCGTCCGGGCTCGCGTTCAACGCATCCGTTTTGGTTGTCGACAATGCAGCTCTGCCGGTACCCCGCCCGCACGGGTGGCGGCAATACCAGGCCATCATCACGGAGGCTCGGCAGACCATCGCGTTCGACCAGGCTCAACCCCCACGATCTTGCCCGAATTGCGGAGGTACATTGAATGGGGTACGGGGCGTCTTGCATTGTCGGTTTGATGGCTGGACATCCGCAACGTAGTTCCGCAACGTAGTTCCGCAATGTAGAAAGGGGGTCACCGTGGGACCGTGGTATTCAACACGCGAAGAGGTAATGAACGCAACCGACATCAAATCAAGTGCTCGAATGAATCGGCAGATTGATCGTGCGCTCGAAGCAGCTTCCCGAGCAGTGGAACAGCAATTGCACCGGAAGTTCTATCCTGTCGTTGCAACACGTTATTTCCCATGGCCCGAACGGAACATGCCGACCCCATGGCGAATTTGGCTCGAAGAGGACGAGATGGTTTCCCTGATGTCGCTTACATCAGGAGGAATCACGATCTCTCCGAGCGAAGTGCTTTTGGAGCCCGCCAACACTGGCCCGCCATTCACGCGACTCGAATTGAATATCGGGACGTCGTCAGCCTTCGATGGTGGCGCGACACATCAGCGGGCTATCGCGATAACCGGCGTGTTTGGTTACAACGCGGACGAAGAATCCGCTGACGAACTAGCCGCCGATGCCGCGATCAGTGCGAACACCATCACGATCACAAACGCATCGATCATCGGTATCGGAGACCTCATCCGCATCGGCGATGAACGCCTGCTCGTGACGTCACGGAGCTCGGCAACAACCGGGCAGACCACGACGGCCATCGTTGATAACGGCTCGGCTACCGTGCTCGTTCCGGTGTCCGATGGTTCGATCTTCAACGTCGATGAAACCATCACGCTCGACACCGAGCGTATGACCATCGTCGACGTCTTCGGGAACAACCTCATGGTTCGCCGAGCCGTTGACGGCAGCGTGCTCGGCGCGCACCCAAGCGGCACCACCATTTACGCCCAGAGAGCTCTACAGGTCACGCGAGGCGCGTACGGAACCTATCCCGCTACCCATCTCGCATCCACTGAAATCATGCGAAACCAAGCTCCGGAACCCGTCCGGTCATTCGTGCTCGCAGCAGCCATCTCACAAGTCCTACAGGAAACGTCCGGCTACGGGCGCACGGTCGGTTCCGGGGACAACGAACGCGAGGCTTCCGGACGCGGGGTCCGCGCGATGCGTGAGGCGCTGTACCAGCAGTATGGGCGCAAGCGGATAGGTGCGGTCTAATGGCCCGAAGAATGTCGTTCACATCAAGCCATATCAGTACACGTATCGATCTCTCTGGACCCATGTTCGACGGACGCGCGATCCGAGCAGCGAGAGAGTACGTCGGTGCGGCCGAGCTTGACGTCGGAGAACATGGCGTACAGATCATTCGACGAGAGCTTGATCGAGTGCTGAAACACCCGACGGGCTACTACCGATCGAATATCCACGCGGTCAAGCGGGGTGCCCACGTCACCATCGACGACAACCGGGTGATCTACGGTCCGTGGCTCGAAGGCACGGGATCGAGGAACTCTCCGGTAACGCGCTTCAAGGGTTACTCCACGTTCCGGCGGATGTTCCGAAAGATCAATGCCGATGCCGCGCGGGTCGCCACCGAGCTTTTGCGAGCTCAGTACCTACGGAGAATGCAATAGTGATCGATTCCAACGGGCTTACTGCTGTGCTACAGGATCATGCGTTGAAGCAAGGTCTCTTCGAGGCGGTCAACGGACATGAACCCCTGCATCCGCCGGGAAAAGGTCTCACCTATTCCGTATGGGTTGATTTGATCCGGCCCGTAGCGCAGATGTCCGGGCTCGCCGCTACCTCAGCGCGGGTGGTGTGCCTGGGCAGGATATACAGCAATATGGCACAAAAGCCAATGGATGGAATCGACCCGAGCTTGCTCCACGCGACCGACGTGCTAATGTCTGCTTATAACGGAGATTTTGAACTTAGCGGACTTGCAACCGCGATTGATTTGCTAGGCGCTTATGGCGACCCTCTTCACGCGCAAGCAGGCTATCTCGAAATAGACACCGTCACTTTCCGAGTCATGACGTTAACCATCCCAATTATTGTTGCCGATGCTTGGGAACAGGCCGCATGAGTGCGAATTTAGAGATATGGCTACGGTGGCTCACAATTATCTCGCTTAGCGTGGGCATCATCGGAGCTCTCGGTGCTTTCGGAGCTCGTATTCTTAGGCGGCTTGACAAGCTTAACGAATTGCCAGAAATCAAAGCCGAGATAGAACAACTCGTCGAACAAAGCGCGCAACAGCACGTAGAGAATGTGCGACGCTTTACAATGATGGAACAGCAACTCGTCAATTCACATGATTGGCACGGTGAACACTTACGACGTGAGCACGGGCAACCCCCTCCGTCGGGCAGGAGAAACCCGAGATGACTAAACAAGGCGGGCTCGGCGATGCGCTATACGTCGGTGGTTACAACGTGTCGGGTGACATCCAAAGTGTTAAGCGCGTCGGTGGTGGTCCCGCTGCGCTCGATCTCACGAGTATTGAGCAGTACGCTTTCGAGCGTGCGGGTGGCAAGCGCGATGGTGCGATCGAGTTTACGGCGTTTTTCAACAAAAGTCCGGGGCGCGCTCACGAAGCTCTTTCAACGATGCCGACGGCAGACAGCATCGTCTCTTACCTCCGTGGGACCAGTCTTGGTGCCCCGGCAGCGTGTCTCAATGGAAAACAGATCGGCTACGACCCTACCCGAGCGGAAGACGGGGCACTGACAATCGGTACGGTTGCCGAGGGCAACAGTTACGGGCTTGAGTGGGGACACAACCTTACAGCCGGCGTAGCCGCGCAGACGGCAGCCGGCACCCTGACAGGCTATGCCGACGGGGTAGGCGCCGCTACCGCTTTCGGTCTACAGGCGTACCTTCACGTGTTCGCTTTCACGGGGACATCGGTTGTCGTCAGCCTCGAAGACAGCAACAACGGGGGAGCCGACCCGTACACCACCGTCGCGTCCTTCGCGAGTATGACCGGTATCGGCGATCAACGGATCCAAACAGCACGAAACGAGAACATCAAACAATGGCTACGTGTCCGCACGACCGGGACCTTTTCCCTTCTGTGGATCGCGGTCATCGTGGTGCGTAACGAGGTAGAGGTGACCTTCTGATGATGGACAAGATCAGAGCGGCAAAGGATCTGGCGACGTCACTCCTCGCAGCGCTAGCGGCGGGTGGCGTGTTCGTCATTGACGACAATGTTCAGGCAACGTTCTGGGGGGCGTTGTTCGGTGTCGCCGCGTTTGTTATGACCCTTTACGGAGGCGGCAACGATAAGCCGCCCGCGAGCTAAACCCAGACAATGACACGGGTCACTCGTATAGAGCCTGCGCTACCCGCGCGAGCATTTCAGTCGTACCAAATCCTCGCGCCAACGCCTACTCATTGGCGCCGAGCGACGTGTGAAGAGGTCGATTGTGTCAACTATCGATGCGGGTGGTCTTCGCTCATCGACACGAACACGCAACTAGGGAAACAACAGGCAGAATACATCCGGCGTCAGTCGGGGCGTAAGTTCGTCGCCGAGAAAATGCCAGAGCTTGGCTTTATCAAGTTCACTTTCGAGGCTGGACAAATCTGTTTCTCGGAGCATAAAGCTCGAATTGACAAACCAGAAATCTATCTGCTCCGTCAAGGCGATTCCCGAACACGAGCAACTGGTGGTATCCATCGCTTCGATCGAGCCGATCAATGGCTAGACAATTTCTCATCACATCAGGATCGGCTTAAAACCCTACGTGAAAGGGGTTAACCGATGGCGAAGGAAACCGGACTCGGGTGGACGGGTCTACTCGTCGACGACGCGACAGGCACCGGTCAGGACATCCGAAACGACGTCACCAACTTCTCATTTGCCACACCGAAAGCCGTCCAAGACGTCACGGGCGTTGACAAGTACGCGATGGAACGACTTCTGTTGCTCGCCGATTTCACGTTGGAACTGAACGGCGTCTTCAATCCGGCGGCTAACAAGTCGCATGCTGTGATGCGTACGGTCCCGTCGACTGCGATCCCTCGTGACGTCATCATCGACGTGTCCGGGCAACGGCTCCCTGGCAATCTGTTGTTCACGGACTACGCGCTCACCCGAGCGGCGTCCGGTGAGCTTACATGGGCCGCTCCTGGCGTGCTTGCCGACGGCACACTCCCTACCTGGACCATCATCCCATGACAGCTACCCGGCGTCCCCGAGGCGCGACACCGAAAGGCTACAAGCCTAAACGGCGCATCTTCAATCTGAACTTCGATGACGACACCGATTTCCCGGGGTTGCAAATCACGATTCGAGGTCTGTCGACGGGGCGCCTGCTCGGGTTGATGGCTCTCGCGGAACGGTTCACCGGTCGCGATTTCACAGCGCAGTCGAACGAGGATGGCGAGGAGGATGAATCTGCGAGTTTCTCGCCTGAAGACATCAGAGCTATCAAGCAGCTTTTCGACGGTTTCGCTGAAGCTCTGATTTCGTGGAATGTTCTTGACGAAGACAATCAGCCGGTACCCGCCACGCTCGTGGGAGTGGAATCACAGGATTTCGAGTTCAACATTCCTGTCATCCTCGCTTGGATTAACACTATCGCGGGAGTCAGCGAAGATCTGGGAAAAGAATTGACCTCTGGGCCGCCGTCCCGGGGGGTCTCAATTCCGATGGAACCACTAACCACAAGCCTATCGAACTAGCGCACGCTGAACTAATCCTCGGACTTTGCGAACGATTCGGGAAGCTACCTAGCGAAGTTCTGCGCGAGGATTCATCACTACTCCGACTCTTGAAAATCGAATCGCGCGGGACTCCCGAGCGAAGCGAAGAGGGTAGCTAAGTGAGCAACGTTGTTGATATCGTCATTCGTGGGCGCGATATGGTGTCGTCCACGTTTGCTGGTATTGACCGCGTCGCGGGCTCTGCGTTTTCAGCCCTCGGGCGTCGGGCGATGTCGTTGCTCGCGCCGTTGGGGCAGATGGCTACCAAGCTCGCGGGTGTCGGTTCCCTCGCGATAAGTCTTGGGCCTCAAGTCATCGCGGCGGGTCAAGCGGTTTTCGCGGTAGGTCAAGCTGCTGTCGCGGCGGCGCCTGCGTTGGCCGCGTTCGCGGTAGCTGGACTAGTCGTATCGTCGGCATTGAAAGCGATCTTTGCCGAAGGCAGTGCGGCTCGACTTGCATTACAGCCCATAGCGGATGGTTTCAAGAAAGCAGGGGAGAACGCAAGCGAGGCGGCAGCGAAGGGTATCCGCCCGTTCGTCGAGTCGTTCAATGCGAAGTTTTGGCCGGAGATCAACCATACGTTTACGCAGATCGGCGAGAGCGTAGGCGTGATCGTCGGCAAGTTCATGGAATGGGGTTCTTCCGCTGAAGGACTCCAAACGATCAACGGCATTCTGCACCCGATCTGGCAATCAGTCGACCGTTTGCGGGAACCGATCCTTCAGGTCGGAATTGCGTTCGCGCAGATGCTCGGCCGCATCATGGGCGTGTCTCTAGCTGCCGGTACCAGCGGGCTCACGGACATCATGTACCGGCTAGCCGCCGCAATGGACGGCGTCAACGCTGAGACGGTAAGCGAGGGGCTCGGCAAACTCAAAGATACCGCGTCCACCGTGGGCGACGTGATCGGGACCGTGGTCGAGTGGATAAAGAAGCTCGCTAACTGGTACGAGATCTATCAAACGCAGTTTTGGATGCTCGCCGATGCGCTAGCTTTGGTAGCGATCGCCTTTGGTGGGCCTGTTACGGTCATCATCGCTGCTGTCGGATTGGTGATCCGCCACTTCGATGACATCAAGGCCGCTTACCAAGCGGTGATGGACTACTTCACAAAGAAGCCCGAAGGAATGGGCTTCATCGACGACCTGAAGACTGCGGCGGCTATTGTTCTGCCCGCCGTGAAACAGGCGTTTAACGACTTGGTAGCGTCGGTCGGACCGACGATCTCTCGAATCGTCACGCTTATCAAGAACGATTTGATTCCAGCGTTCGGCGATTTCCTCGCTGCGGCGGCGCCCGTAGCCGCGTGGTTCATAAACATCTTTGGCCCTTGGGTCACTAATACGATGAACAACGTCTTGAATATCATTCGAGGCGTCATCAACATCATCATCGGAATCTTTCAAGTATTCACCGGTGTACTCACGGGCGACTGGTCAAAAGCATGGTCCGGAATACAGCGGATCATTGAAGGAATGGTCGGCATTCTCGGCGCTATCGCGTCGCAGATCGTCAACAACATCACCGCGATCTTCCGGACGCTCGGCGGGCTCGTCTCGGGCGCGATTCAAGCCGGAATCTCGCTCATTTCGACAGCCGCGCGAAACATCTTCAACGCGATCAAGGACGGAATCGGCGACCTGGCGGGGCTCGGCCGTCGTGTTGCAGGCAATTTGATTGATGGGTTGGTGGGCTTTATCAAGGGTGCTGCCGGACGGGTCGCTGGTGCCATCAAGTCAATCCTCCCGAGCCCAGGATCGGTGCTACGCGGTTTGGTCCCCGGATTCGCATCCGGAGGCGTTGTGGGCGGGCTAGCAGGCATCGGGCGAGCGGCGAGCGGAGGCGCCCGAGGGGGTCTGGTCGAGGTGGGCGAACGGGGGCGCGAGCTTGTCAGGTTGCCGTTCGGATCTTCGGTGATTCCTCACGGGCAGTCGGAAGCGATGCTCTCAGGAGGTGGACGCGGCAGCGGAAAGATCCTTTTGGAGTTGCGGGCAGGCGCGAGCAAGCTAGATCAACTCCTATTGGAGATCCTCCGGAGCTCGATCCGGGTCAAGGGCGGTAACGTCCAAGTAGTCCTAGGTAGCTAGATAAAGGGAAGGATCGGGAATGACCCGCATTGTCGAAAGAGCTCGCGGTCGGATACGCCGTTCATTGGTGCCTCTCGCACTAGCCGCGTTCCTCGCGGGTGGGGTCAGCGGAAGCCTCATCGTCGGGACAGCGGAGGCGCACCCGAGCACGGTCGCCACGGCACCTGGCTCGACTACCACGGATAGCCCGTGGGTGTTCCAGATGGACAACGCCGTAGGCACCCCACAAGTGGGTCTGCGGATTCGATGCAACGGCGGGGTGAACGGACAGTGCCTCCAAATCGACGACGAACTCAATCAGCCGATTCTCGCGGTGAACAAAGCCGGGGGCGCCTGGGTTCTGGGCGACAATCTAGGCATCATCAAGGGTGGCGGGCTCGTTCAGTGGTCGACGACATCGCAGTACGACCCGGACCCCACGCGGTGCGGCGGCCCGGACGCGGCCAGCGAAGCCAACTCAATGTGGTTCGTCGGGACGTCCGGCAACATATGGAAATGCATTCCGGCATGGGGTGGATGGGTCGCCCTGTTCTAGACCACGAGCTCGCGTAAGTCGATAGCCTCTCGGAAGGGTGGCGTCAATGGCATTTCCGGAAACCCCCCTCGAAATCTCTTCGGAACTACAGCTCGGTAGCAGCTATCTCTCTTCGGGGGCAGTCGCGAGTGGCATTGACGCCCCTACGGGTGGACTCGTCTATATGGAATCCTCCAACGAAGTGCACATCGGCTCTGATATCGATCTGCGGATCGACTGTGCGGCGGATGATTGGACACCCCCGCGTAACATCGTCTTTCTAGCCAAGAACTACTCTTACGGCGTGTTGGATGCGCAACTCAGCTACGAACTCGAATTGCTCGTCGATGGCACAGTCCGTTTCATCTGGTCTGCTGACGGCACTTTCGGCGGGTTGAAAGAAGCGGTTTCGACAGTCGGTGTCGGGCTCTCCGACGGCACTCGTAAGACGATCCGCATCGTGATGGACGCGGACAACGGCGCCACCGTCCCCGAGCATACCGTTACGTTCTATTTGGGCGATGGAATCAACGGTCCTTGGACACAGCTTGGTGCTGTGTTCGTTGGTGCTGGCGCGACCGAAATAGCCGAGACCACAACGCCGATCGAAATTGGTACTTCTAATCTCGGGCGTCCCGGATTCGGCACGTTCGGCAATTTCCAAGGCAAGATCTATTCTGTCGAGATCTGGGATAAGTTCTTCGGTGAGCGAATTGCTAACCCTGATTTCACCCGTATTCCGCGAGGCACTGAAGAGTTTTTGGATGGCGAAAGCAACAACTGGTTGGTGCTCGGGTCCAGCTTCATCCGGCAAGAATGGATCAACGCGACTCCGGACACCCGTTACGCCGACAACATCGTCATCTCACGCGCGTTGTCGGGCGAAGCGAGTTCGGTAGACCCCGCGTCGTGCGCTTTCACGCTCGACAACCGCGAGGGTCATTACTCATCCCGGAATCCGACCGGCCCGTATTACGGCAAGCTCCGACGGAACACCCCGCACCGCGTGAGTGTGCCAGCGGATGAATCCGCGCTCGTTCTCAACCGGGCCTCTCATGACTACGCTTTCGCGCTCGACTCTTCCGGGATGTCAGTGACGGGCGATCTCGATCTCAGGGTTGATGTCGAACTCACTTCCTGGCAGGGTTTGAACACGCTTCTGATTGCAAAAGTCCTTGGCACAGCAGACAACAGCTATTACATGGTTTCGGACTACGAAGGCTATGTGTGGCTGTCTTGGTCGGCTACCGGTACGTCAATGATTAGCGCAAAATCAACCGAGCCCGTTCCACTTCCCCACCACGGGCGCAAGACGATCCGCGCGACACTCGATATCAACAACGGTGCGAGCGGGAACACAGTCATGTTCTACATTGCCGACAACCTTGACGGGCCATGGTCGCAGTTAGGCGCCCCTGTAGTCACCGCCGGTACTACGTCGATTTTCGATAGTGCTGCTGAAGTGTGGTTCGGCGGCTATTCGAGCGCGCATCCTGGAGCCGCGCACGGGCGGTTCTACGGAGCTCGGATCTACAGTGGTATCAACGGAACACTTCGTGCCTCGCCAGACTTCGGAGCACAAGCGAACGACACTCGTTATTTCGCGGATGCGCAGGGGAACATCTGGCGCCTAGCGGGCTCGGCGGAAATCAGCGGACGCGACGATCGTCACTTCGGTGCTGTCGCCGAGTGGCCCCAGCGTTGGGATCTCACGGGCACTGACGCCTACGTACCGGCTGTGTCCAGTGGCACCCTACGGCGTATCGGGCAAGGTGAAAGCCCGTTGAAATCCACCCTTCGCCGTGGGATCGAGTCGCTCGGCGCCGCTCTTATCAGCTATTGGCCGCTCGAAGACGAAGAGGGCGCGTCGGCCTTTGCGAGTGCCATTGCCGACTATCCCCCGATGATTTCCAATGGCACACCAACGTTTGCGACCGATTCGGCTTTTGAATGCTCGAAACCGCTACCGCACCTTAACGAGGCAATGGTCCTCGGGTTTGTTCCGCCCTACATTGACGTGTCAGGCGAGATGCAAGCCTGGTTTGTGATGCATGTACCCCCGGGAGGAGTTCCTAGTGAGCGTTGCGTCTTCCGAATCTGGACCCGAGACAGTCAAGTCGTGTTGTGGCAACTGCATGTCAACGCGGCGGGAGATCTGCGGTTCCTGGGTTTCGACGCGGGGCTGTCAATCGTGGTCGATTCCGGACTATCGGCCTTTGCTGTCAACGGAAAGCTGCTACGGGTTTCCATCGGTCTACAGCAAAACGGGACGGGCGTCGAGTGGTTTCTTCATACACTCGAAGTAGGTGCGGTAATTGGTAATTTCCTTACCGCCATCGAACCTGCCACCACGCTAGGTCGCATCACCCGCATCGACTCCAATCACGAGCGGATTCTGGACGATGTGGCCATCGGTCATATCTCAGTTCATCGGGAGATTATCTCGCTCTTTGACCTCTCGGCGGAACTGAACGCACATCGAGGAGAGCGCGCGGCAGCTCGGATCTACAGGTTGTGCACCGAGGAGAAAGTACCAATCTCCATCATCGGTAGCTTCACAGATTCGGTGATACTTGGGCCGCAGCTACCCGATACGCTCATCAATCTGCTGACCGAATCAGCCGATGCCGATCTAGGTATCCTTCACGAACCGCGAGATTTCCTCGGGCTTGCTTATCGCACGCGCGCGAGCATGTACGCGCAATCGTCGTTCGGTGGAACTGCCGTCACTTTCGACTACTCGCTAGAACAACTCACCGGTATTTCTCCGATCGAAGACGACCGACGCACTCGTAACGACATCACCGTGACCCGTCGAAACGGATCTAGCGCTCGAAGCGCGAACGACGTCGGCAACATAACGGTACCCGAACTTTCCGTACCGGAAATCGGTCGGTACGACGATACCCCTACCATCAATCTCAATGTCGATGAACAACTAGTCGATCAGGCGTCATGGCGGGTCCACATGGGCACCGTCGACGAAGCTCGCTACCCCACGATATCGGTGTTGTTGGAGCGCGCGCAGCTTGTGTCAAATCCTGAGCTCACAAAGCGCGTGAAGCAGCTAGACGTAGGTGACAAGCTTGTCATCACAAACACACCCGATCGGTTTCCGCCCGACGATATTGAGCAGATAGCCCTCGGGTTCTCCGAAACGCTCGGCGGACACACGCACTCGATCGATATCAACTGTGCTCCGGATTCGCCATACCGCGTCGGTGTGTACGATGCTGCGAGCTCGCGATACGACTCGCAGGCATCATCGCTCGTAAACATCATCAACGAAACCGACTTTGTCCTTATCGTTCGGACAGAGACCGGGCCGCAATGGCAGACGGTAGGCGACTTCCCGTTCGACGTCGTCATCGGTGGCGAACGAATGACCGTCATTTCAGTGACCGGTCAAAGCTCCTCGTTCAGTGGTGACCTGACTACACAAGAGTTCATTGTCACCCGGTCGGTCAACGGCGTAATCAAGAGCCACGTCCCGGAAGAACCAATACACGTTTACCAACCGGTACACTACGCACTCGGCGATGACGTATTGGTTGGTTTCATCGAACCTGATCTACCTGACGAACCGCCACCTCCCGACCCCGGCGTTACGACTGTTATCCGCATCAACGCGGGTGGGCCGCAGTACACGGGGCCAGATGGCGTCGTCTGGGCGGCAGACCAGCATTTCACCGGAGGCACGGTCGCCAATCAGGGCGCACCAAGCTACGGCACCCAACACGATGAGATGCTCAAAACCGAACGGTGGGGAGCGTTCAACTACGCCATCCCGTTCGTGCCTGCCGGTGCAGCGACCGTCAAGCTCTACTTTTCGGAGAACTTCGCCGGTACCCCCGGCAACGGCTACCGCCAGTTCGACGTCACGCTTAACGGCGTGCTGGTCTCCGACAACCTTGACGTGTACGACGAAGCGAACGGCACCTTTGCACAGCTCATCAAGACGTACGCAACCACTATCCCTGCCTCGGGGATCTGCACCATCGCGTTCTCTCTCGCGGGAAGCACAAATAACGCGGCTGTCGTGATGGGAATCGAAATCCTCGCGGAAGGGGTCGACCCGCCGCCGCCGCCGCCGCCGCCGGACCCGGACCCTATCGGGACGTCATACGGGTGGTTCTCCGGTGCTGTGCGTCCGGAGGTGGCGGGACAGTACACACAACCCAACGTCGACTATTGGAATACCAGTTTCCGTGGTGTCGAGGTCACTTCGACATTGACTTACACGGTGCGTAACGGCGGCTGGGATCAAATCGTACAACCAGGATACGTGCTCGGAAACTGGACTAATCCACGGTTGGTCGTTGTCATCGCGCAACCGTTCACACCAACCGGCATCGCCGGAATGGGTGCGCAGGCAGCCGCCATCAACTCCGGTGCGTATGACGGGCATTGGCAACAGTGGGGACGTTCCCTTAACGCCTACGTCGCGCGAGGGATGGCGGAACCGATCACGGAGATTGGATGGGAATTTAACGGCAACTGGTTCCCGCATTCGGCAACCAACGCGGTAGCGTGGCGAACCGCATTCGCGCGTATCGTGACGCAAACCCGAATCACGCGTCCGGCGGCTAAGTTCGCTTGGACCATGAACGCCGGGTACTCACAGAATCCGCCGAGCCACAACTCAACAGATTGCTGGCCCGGAGATTCATACGTCGATTACATCGGCCTTGACATCTACGATCATTACCCGCGCGCCATCGGCTACAACGCAATCAACAACCGTGAGAACACGGTCACGGGTCGGGCGAAGTACTGGGAAGCCTTCGCCGATCTGCACAATAAGCAGATGATTTTCCCAGAGTGGGGACTGAACGGCGCGGTTAACAAGCTCGCAGACGGCGGCCAGGATAACCCGGACTTCTTTACATGGATGAAAGAATGGTTCAACCATCTGAAGGCCATTGGTCTGATGTATGCCGAGGTCTACTTCAACGACACCAACCAGAATAACGTGTGGTCGAACCTACTGCCCGTCCACGACAACCGTAACCCGAACAGTCGCGCTCGTTACCTCTCTCTTTGGTAGGTCAGAATGGCAGCTTACGCGGGAAACATCATCAGAGCAGGCGACGCATTTTCGGGTTGGACCCCGTTTACTCCCGTCTTCGCCAATGTCACGGTTGGCGCGGGCCAAGTAAGCGGCTACTGGCGTCGGGTCGGAACGAACTCGATCGATGTGCACGCCATCTTTGTGTTCGGTACCGGTTCGGCGGTCGGCACTCTCGGGTTGACTCTGCCGGGGGGTCTCTCAGGTGACGGAACAGCGTTCACCCAGACCATGTCAGCGTTCGCGTGGGACAACAGTGCAGCGACCGGTTACACCGGCCGAATCAAGCTACAAGCAGGTGGCGGAACGTTCATGGACCGTATCTACGGCCCGAGCTCGGTGGGATGGGCGGCTACCGTGCCCATCACGTGGGCGGCGAACGATTTTCTCCTGATCGAGGGAAGTCTACGGACGACGTCATGACGCGACCACTACCGGACTCGGCAATCACAAATCCTGAGACCAACCAAAACATACCCCCGGATCCGGACGGCGCCACCCGCCCCGGCGAAATCGATCTGATATTGGCGAGTGTGCCTCCGATCGAGGTTGAGACGTCAAGCTTGCACGACCGGGTCAAAGCGAAGGTCCGAGCTGACCTCGAAGACACCGAACCTAACGCGGCGACGCGGGCAGCTTTCAGCGCGTGGAAAGCGCGCAACCGGCAGATGAGTGACGCGGCGGTGGCGGCTCGCCGGGAAGCCTTCGTCAAGAACCAGAAGAACCCGAGAAAGGTTTGACCATGGGGCAAGACGCGGGGGATGATGAGGGTTACAGCCCGATCGGAGAAGAGAATCCCATGAGTCACGAAACCCGCGACACGAACCGCGACCCCCGACCCCGCACGTTGCGTGCCCGAGGGTTGTCGGAAAGGCCCGAGTCCCGGAAGAACACGAGCGACTACCTCCGCGAGCACTACGCTGCCGCCCCGGTTCATCAGTGCTCATGCAAGGTGTGCACCAAGGCTCGTGGGTGAGCTCGCGTGCCTTCGCCGTTCGCTGACATCTCATCCTGGCAAGGCGCCGTCAGTATCGAGGCTTACACGGCCAGTGGCCCCGATCGGCTGATGATAAAGGCCACGCAAGGTACTTCGTACGTGAACCCGTACTTCGCCGCGCAGTGGCATAGCGCAGGCGCCTACGGGTTGCGTCGCGGGGTCTACCACTACGCGACGCCTTCCCGCTCGACAGGCTTCAATGAAGCTGCGTTCTTCGTAGCAACTTTGCAACGTATCGGCGGATTCGACCCCGCCCGGGATTGGGTCTGTTTGGATGTCGAGGACACAGGGCTCGGCCCGTCTACCGAGTGGTGGCGAGCTCGCGCTCATGCTGTCGAGTTCTGCACGGCTATGGCCCAATACGGCTATCCGCGTGGGGCTATCTACTCGGGTCGGTGGTACTTGGAGCCCGCTCGACTTCAGGCGAGCTACCTTCCGGAAGAGTGGCGGCATCTTCATATTTCGCTGTATGACAGTACACCGGACGATCAGGTGGTGTTGCCTCCCGGTTGGTCTCGACAGATGGTGGTCGCTCGGCAGTTCACCTCTACCGGGTCCCATCGCGGTATTACGGGCGATGTCGATTCAAACCGAGTTGTCAACGAATGGCTTGAGATCGGAGACTTCGAGGACATGAATGCAGATGAGTTGAAGCAGATCTTCCGCGACGTATTGAATGAGGGCACGGGTCCTGGCCAGAGCGCTTGGCAGGGTACATCGCGGGAGACGTTGCGTCTCGCACAAGAGGACTTCAATCAGAACGCGGTGGCTACCGCCGCAATCGGCGAGCTCGCAAAGTCGATCGGTTTGGTTGGGCTTTCAACCGCTGAAGTGCGCGCGTGGGTTGAAGCCATCAACGACGCAGTACAGGCGATTCAAGCCGCTCTGTCACGCCTCCCGGACACGGCGCCTCCTGGGCCTTCGGTTCAGATCGACTACCGGGCGTTGGCGTCCGCGTTCGTGGTGGAACTGCTCCGGACATTGCCGGCTACAACTACCGACTTCAGGGAAGCGATGGATGTACCCGAGCCGCCGGTGTCGACAACGGAAGCGTTCGGCCGCACGTGGGTGGACGAGTACCCGCCGGGGTTCGATCAGAACCCTACGGAGTACACCAACGAACGGATCACGTACATGGACACGGCGCCCCCGGAGGCTGCTGCGCGACGTCGGGACGTCGTCGACGAGGTTCCGCCGGCACCGGACCCGAGCACCACTCAAGAAATCGACTCGTTTACAGGTTCGCCTCCTGGGAGCTACGAGGTCCCGCCGGACCCTCACGGTCGCCACGGCAGCAATTACGAACCGTCCTGACACCGTGGCGGTGGTACCGGACGCCCTAGTTCACCGGGACTAGTGCCGTCTGCTCGGTGCGCTACGCTCACGGTGCAGTCCCGATCCTGCCTGATAGCCCCCGGTTTCTGGGTTCCCGGGGGCTATTGGCGTTGGAGGCTTACCAGAGTTTCCGGTTACGAGCCTTCGAGGTCTCGGTACGTTGGCCGGTTGCGCGAGCTCGCTTCGCGGACAGAACGGCGATCTTGACCTGTAGCTGGGCGATGGTCCGCCGCTCGACCGCGTCCCGGGGGATACCGTGGCCGTTGTCGTGTCGGGTGTCAGGATCGTTGATAGGGGCATCGGCAACTTTGGTCGGGACCACTTCGGATCGACGTCTCATCGTTTGACCGTAGGTCAAGCTTGACCGTAGGTCAAGGTGCTGGGATCATGGGTGTTATGACTTACGTTGTCGTCTCTCCGGATTCCCGCCTCGCGTCAAGGTGGGCGGCGCCTGACGTGTGGTGTGTCATCTCGTTCTCTCACTATCTCGATTTGCTCACGTTCGACCCGGCTACGGGCGAAGACGTGTTGATCGGGAAGCCGCCGACAAAAGCTTACGCGAGCTCGGAGGAACGCGCGTGGAAAGCTGCTGACAAGCTTAACGCGAAGCTAGGTTCATATGAAGGTGCCGTCGCGAACCCGCCCGAGGAAAACCCGAACTACGTTCGTAACTTTGATCGTCCAAATGTGCCGCCGGTATCTGGGTTGAGAGTGTATTGCCCGTGTAATCATTGCACAAGTGAACGGCGTATAAATGAAGGGCGCCAGCGGGAACAAGAGCGCGAACGAGAAATGTCTGCTTACGTGACCGAAGATAGAGACATTGATACAGCAGCAGTCTCTTGGGATGTGTGGTGGCGTAGCACAGTAAATGAGAATCAGACTGAATGGCAGTTTGTTAATCGGCCGATTCCATCTCGTACCGAACTAGCACGTCAAATCGAACAAGCACGGAATCGTCAGGCCGAGCGAACTGGACTCTGGTCACAAGGCGACAGACCGTGACCGGTCGGCTTGACCCACGGGCAATATGATGTGCTACCGTTGGAGTATGGCACTCACCAACAAACAGATAGGCGACATGATTGGGGTGTCGGATTCTATGGCATCTCGCCTTTGTTCAGGTGAGAGACTGCCATCGGCCGAAACACTGTCAAACATCGTCGTTCAATTTGGCATCGACGCGAACCGAGCGATTGAGGCATACCAAAAGGGTATGGAATATTTCGGACCCTGGTTTGTCCGCGAACTTGACCAATGGGATCGAAACCGGGCGATCCCTTTCGACGGTCCGGATGACCCTCCTGGTCTTCCCGACACCCGTCCGGTTTGACCCCGTGTTCGAGTATCAAGATCGTGGAATCGAGTTCATGCGAGCTCGGCCGCTCGTCTTTAACATGGATGAACCGGGACTCGGGAAGACACGACAGGCGCTACTAGCCGCCGAAGGGCGGACCCTCGTAGTAGCACCCGCCGTTATCCGAGACATGGCGATATGGCGCGACGAACGCGACCTATGGCGCCCCGGACTCGACATCACCAACGTCTCGTATCATGAACTAATCGTGAAATCTGGCGGCAAATGGACAGACACCCTCGTTCCTAATTTGCGTAGACACTGGGATACGGTCGTCTTCGATGAGGCCCATCACCTGAAGAACCGCAAAGCACATTGGACCGCAGCAGCAGAAACCCTGGCGAAGCATGCCGATCGAGTCATGTTGCTTTCAGGTACACCGATCCCCAATTGGGCACCTGAACTTTTCTCCCTGTTGCGTATCCTCCGGCCGCAGGATGCCTATCGAGGTGGGCCGCTAGGCGCCTACTGGCGTTGGGTTCAGAAATGGTTCAAAGTCATCGCGCTGAAAGGGAAAAACGGACAGAGCTTCTCCGACTGGCATTGCACGGGCGAGCTCTCTGCGTGTGACCGCGAATGCTCGGCGCATCCCGACCGATGTATCCATTGGGAAGACTTCCGTCAGGTCGAACTCGGAGACCTGTGGATTCGGCGCCTGCGAGACGACGTGCTGACCGAACTACCACCGCTCATGGGAGCCGAGCAACTGCACATCGTGCCGATGGTCCCGAAGCAGCAGAAAGCCTATGACGATCTCAAACGGTCCATGCTCACGTTTCTCGACTCGGGGGAGCCGATCGCGGCATGGTCGCACGGGGGCCTGTTGACACGGCTACGGCAGATCTCAACCGCGCTCGAAGCTGCTTCCGACACCGGGGTCGGTTCTGGCAAGCTTGACGCGATGATGGAACTCCTCGAAGGGCGTTCGCGACCGACGTTGGTAGTCGCCAACTTCCGCTCGACTTTGGATGCCATCGAAGCGCGGTTGACGGCTAGTAAACTCAGATGGGCTGAAATCTCGGGCCGTACACCGTCCGAGATTT
>Ga0193742_1000152_pt1 | contig 49929 bp, 49 predicted proteins | sample L2c1metaG_FD_165511 | JGI IMG/M metagenome (GOLD analysis project Ga0193742, IMG submission 165511) | Soil microbial communities from a riparian zone of the East river system, Colorado, United States - L2c1 | ecosystem: Environmental > Terrestrial > Soil > Riparian zone | place: USA: East River... | reverse complement strand
CGTAGATGCCGGGGTCGCCGATGGCCTCCCCGACGACCGGGATCACGCCCGTGCCGTCCTTGCCGGTCGACTCGGCCAGCAGCTGCTCCAACCACAGCCCGAACGACGCGACGCCCTCGGGCAGCAGGAGCGTCACCTTGTCGCGCCCGTTGCGGACCCCGGCGGCCAGCACGGCGGCCAGCGTGGCGGCCGGGTTGACCCGCGCCGCGCCGCGCAGGCGCTCCGCCATCGTCGACGCCGAGTCGAGCAGCCGCCCGGCGTCGAACCCGGCCAGGAGCGCCGGCACGATCCCGAAGTGCGACAGCGCCGAGTAGCGCCCGCCGATGTCGGGTCGGTTGAGGAACACGTGGGCGAACGCCCGCTCCTCGGCCAGGGCGGCGAGCGCCGAGCCGGGGTCGGTGATCACCGCGAAGCGGGCCGGGTCGGAGTGGCGCTCCCAGGCCCAGTCGAGGTGGCTGCGGGTCTCCAGGGTGGTGCCCGACTTCGAGGCGGCGACGTGCAGCGTGCGGTCGGCCGGCAGCTCGGCGGCGAGGCGGGACAGGGCCGCCGGGTCGGTGGTGTCGACGACGTGCAGCGCCGGAGCCCCCTCGACCCGACCGAACGACGACGCCAGCACCTCGGGGAACAGGCTGGACCCGCCCATCCCCATGATCAGCACGTGGTCGACGTCGGCGGCGAGCTTGGTGCACTCGGCGCTCAGCGAGTCGAGCCCGACGAGCAGCTCGGGCACCACGGTGAGCCAGCCCAGGCGGTCGCTGATCTCGGTGGGGTCGTCGCGCCAGAGGGTGTGGTCGGCGGCCCAGAGCCGGGCGACCGCATCGCGCTCGGTGAGCTCTGCGAGGGCGGAGGCGGTCTCGCCGGCAAGAGGGCCGAGGCGATCCGGGACTGAGTCGAGCGTCACGCCCCTTCTTGCTACCAGCCCCCGACAGGAATCCGCGCCACTGAGGCCGAGCGACCGCGAGGCCGTGGCCCGAGCGGCCCGGTGCCGCAGGCGCCAGGAGCGGGAAGCGCAGCACCTCGCGCCCGGACGAGGTGCCTCAACGGAGCGCGTCCATCGCCCCCGTGAGTTCGTCGAGGACGTCGTCGCTGTGGGCGAGGCCGGGGAAGAGGACCTCGTAGGCGCCGGGGGCGAGGGCCACGCCGGCGTCGAGGAGAGCGTGGAAGAGGCGGGCGTAGGCGGCCTCGTCGGTGCGCTTGGCCGACTCGTAGTCGACCGGCAGCTCGTCGCCGAGGTACAGGCCCACCAGCGACGACACGACCGGCACCTGAGCGACGACGCCCGCCTTGTCGAGCCCGGTCCGCAGCACGCCCGCCAGCGCCTCGGCCTGGCGCCGGAGGGTTGCGTACGCCGTGTCGTCCAGCAGGTCGAGCGCAGCGAGCCCGGCGGCGGTGGCCAGCGGGTTCCCCGACAGCGTGCCCGCCTGGTACACGGGGCCCAGCGGGGCCACCACGGACATGACGTCGGCCCGCCCGCCGTAGGCCCCGACCGGGAGGCCGCCGCCGATGACCTTCCCGAGCGTCGTCAGGTCGGGCGTGACGCCCAGCAGCTCCTGCGCCCCGCCCCGGGCCACCCGGAACCCGGTGATCACCTCGTCGAACACCAGCAGGGCACCCACCCGATCGCACTCGGCCCGCAGTCCCTCCAGGAACCCGGGCTGCGGAGCCACCAGGCCCATGTTGGCGGCGATCGGCTCGACGACCACGCACGCGACCTGCTCGTCGAGCGTCGGCACCACGTTGTACGGCGCCACCACGGTGTCGGCGACGGCACCCTCGGTCACCCCGGCGGAGCCCGGCAGCCCCAGGGCGGCCAGACCGCTGCCGGCCTCGGCCAGCAGCAGGTCGCCGTGACCGTGGTAGTTGCCGGCGAACTTCACCACCTTCGGGCGGCCGGTGAACCCCCGCGCCACCCGGATGGCCGACATCGTCGCCTCCGTACCGCTCGACACCAGCCGCACCCGCTCGCACGACGGCACCCGCGCCCGGATCGCCTCCGCCAGCAGCACCTCGCGCTCGGTCGGGGCGCCGAACGACGTGCCGTCGACCGCGGCCTGCTGCACCGCCTCGACGATGGCGGGATGGGCGTGGCCGGCGACGATCGCCCCGTAGGACTGCACCAGGTCGACGTAGCGCCGCCCCTCCACGTCCCACACGTGGGCGCCCGCACCCCGGGCCACGAAGTACGGCGTCCCCCCGACCGCCCGGAACGCCCGCACGGGACTGTTCACCCCACCCGGGATCACGTCACAGGCACGGGCGAAGAGCTCGTCGTTGGTCATTCTGTCTTCGCTCACCCGGCTATAGCCCGCTGAGCGAAGACACTTCGACGGTCAACGCAGCGACTCGGCGACCGAGCGGGCGGCGTACGTCAGGATCATGTCGGCGCCGGCCCGCTTGATCGCCAGCAGGTGCTCCCGCATCACGGCCGGGCCGTCGATCCAGCCCCGCTCGGCGGCAGCGTGGACCATGGCGTACTCGCCGGACACGTGGTACGCCGCCAGCGGGGCGTCCAGCTCGGCCCGGGCCCGGGCGATCACGTCGAGGTAGGCGAGCGCCGGCTTCACCATGAGGATGTCGGCGCCCTCCACGTAGTCGGCCCGCAGCTCCTCCATCGCCTCGCGCACGTTGCGCGGGTCCTGCTGGTAGGCCTTGCGGTCGCCGCCGCCCACGATGGTGACGTCGACGGCGTCGCGGAACGGCCCGTAGAGGGCCGAGGCGTACTTGGCGGCGTAGGCGAGGATCGGCAGCGGCTCGAACCCCGCGTCGTCGAGCGCCTCGCGGATGGCCATGACCTGGCCGTCCATCATCCCCGAGGGAGCGACGATGTCGGCCCCCGCCTCGGCCTGGGCGACCGCGACCTGGGCGTACAGGTCCAGCGTGGCGTCGTTGTCGACCTCGCCCGACTCCGTCAGCACGCCGCAGTGGCCGTGGTCGGTGTACTCGTCGAGGCACAGGTCGGCGATCAGCACCATGTCGTCGCCGAGGTCGCTGCGCAGGTCGGACAGCGCCAGCTGGACGATGCCCTCCGGGTCCCAGGCGCCGGAGCCCTCGGCGTCCTTGTGCGCCGGCACCCCGAACAGCACGACCCCGGGGATGCCCAGGGCGGCCAGCTCGTTGACCTCCTTGCGGAGGGACTCGCGGGTGTGCTGCACGACCCCCGGCAGCGACGCGATGGGCTGCGGGACGTCGATGCCCTCGCGCACGAACAGCGGGGCGATCAGGTCGTCGGCGGAGAGCGAGGTCTCGGCCACCAGGCGACGCAGAGAAGGGGTCCGGCGGAGACGGCGCAGACGCCGCTGCGGGAAGCTCACTCCCGGATGCTAACTGCCTCGGCGCAGCCGAGACCTCTCGGGGCGGCGGCGGGGTGGTTGGTATGGGACTACGCCCCGACGGCCACACGCCGGAAAAGCCCGACCGTCCCCGAAATCCGGAGCGGCGCCGGATTTCGGGGACGGAGCATGGGGTTCAGCCGCCGGTGATGAGGTCCTCGGGGGTGAGGTCGGCGGTCTGGCCCTCGTAGTCGTAGTCCTGCACCACGGTGAAGTAGTTCGGGCCGTCGGGGCCCGCGAACTGGTACTGCACCAGGTCGAACCGCTCGCCCATGAAGGGGTCGTCCTCGCCGTCGGTGGTGACGCCGGTGCCCGGGGCCAGGAGCCCCACGTCGTCGCCCACGTCGAGGCTGCGGACCGACTCCATCACCGCCAGGCGGGTGGGGGCCTCGGCCTGCTGCAGGGCCTCGACGAACAGCGCGGCCTGCGTCCAGCCGTAGGCGACGATGCCGTTCTCGACGTCGGCGTCGGGCGTGAACTGGGCCACCTTCTCGCGGTACAGCTGCATCGCCTCGTCGTCGGCGAAGTCGGGGCTCAGCGGATCCTTGATGTTGCTGATGCTGTAGACGCCGGCGGCGTTCTCGCCGGCCAGGCCCATCAGCGTCTTCGAGATGCAGGTGCCGGACACCCAGGTGATCTCCCGCTCCCAGCCGGCCTGCCCCGCCTTGGCGAGGGCGTCGGGGCAGGGGATGAGGGTGGCGCCGTTGAAGAACACGTCGGCGCCGGAGCCGGCCAGGCTGGTGATCTGGGCCGACACGTCGGCCGTGGCGCCCGCGGGGTAGGTCTCCACCTGCACCAGCTCGATGTCGGTGCCCTCGATGGCCTGCTCGAAGCTGTCGCGGTAGCCGGCGCCGAAGTCGTCGTTCTGGATGAGCATCGCCACCTTGGCGTCGGGCTTCTGGTCCTTCAGCAGCTCGGCGAACACGTAGCTCTCCAGGCTGTAGGGCGGCAGCGTCGAGCCGATCAGCCACGGGTAGTCCGGGTTGCCCCAGGCCGGCGAGCCGGTGGCGGCGAACACGTCGGGCACGCACTGGTCGCCCAGGTTGTCGCGGATGGCGATGTTGTTCGACGTGCCGACCACGCTGAACACGGAGAAGGCGTTCTCGGCGTCGGTGCCGACCAGCTCCTCGATGTTCGCGGCGGTCTTGGCGGCGTCGTACTCGTCGTCCTGGTCCTCCCACTCGAGCTGGAAGGTCTTGTCGCCGATCTCGACGCCACCCTCCTCGTTGATCATCTCGAAGTACGACTTCCAGCCGTTGGCGATCTGCGCGAACGCCGCGGTCACGCCGGACTGCGGGAAGCTCGACACCAGCTTGATGGTGTCGCCCTCGATCTCGGAGGTGGGGTCGACCAGGCAGTCGGCGGTGTCGATGCTGCTGGCGCCGCCACCGTCGCCGCTACCGTCGCCGCCGCTGTCGGTGCCGGCGTCATCGTCGTCGTCCCGTTGGCTGCACGCCGCCGCGAGCAGCAGCGGGACCAGGAGGACCGACACAAAGCGCACTGCACGGATTCTCTTCATCAAGCGCTCCTACGTAGGTTCTGGGGCTACCTCTACTGATGCCCGACGGCTGCCCACGCGGGCGAACAGGCGCCGGATCCCTCCCACCACACCGTCGGGCAGCACGTAGACGAGCAGGATCAGCGCGCCGCCGAAGATGGCCGGCGACAGCACCTCCTTGCCCTCTATGAGGTCCTCGGTGTTGCGGCGGAGCAGGACCACGATCAGGGCGCCCACCAGCGGGCCGAGGATCGTCGCGGTCCCTCCGATGACGAGCGCCACGAGGAACTCGATGGACAGCCGGAAGTAGAGCGCCGGGTTGGTGGCGTTCGCCGAGCCGTCGACCATCACCGACAGCGAGCCGGCGATGCCCGCGTAGGCCGCGCTGAGCCCGAACGCCCACAGCTTGGTGCCGGCCAGGTTGACGCCGACCGTCGCGGCGGCCAGCTCCTGCTCGCGGACAGCGACCATGGCCCGCCCCGGCCGTGCCCGGGTCAGGTTCCAGGCGACGAGGTAGAGGACGACGACCACGGCGAGGCACACGTAGTACTTCCACTGGTCGTCCTCGAGCCCGTCGAGCAGCGACGAGAACTCGCGCCGACGGGGCTGGACCAGGGCGATGTTCCCCGAACCCTTCACGTACTTGGAGGCCACCTGCGGGAACAGCACCGCCAGGCCCAGGGTCACCAGCGCCAGGTAGAGGCCCCGCACCCGCAGCGCCGGGAAGCCCACGAGGACGCCGAACGTGGCGGTGAGCAGCGCGGCGATCGGGATCGTCGCCTCGAACGTCCAGCCGTGGTCGACCATCAGGATGGCGGTGGTGAACGCCCCGACGCCGAAGAAGGCGCCGTGGCCGATCGACACCTGGCCGGTGAACCCGGTGAGCAGGTTGAGGCCCATGGCGGCCACGGCCAGGTAGAGCGCCTGCGACAGCACCTTGTTGTCGACCGGCTGGAAGTACCAGGGCGCGTACAGCGCGGCGAACGCCAGCACGCCGCCGATCACCACCCGCGCCCAGAACACCGGGCGCGGCAGGGCCGCGTACAGGGGCACGCCGGAGTCGGGTGCGGTCGCCGGCTCGTCGGGGGCGTCGACGTCGGTTGCCATCAGACCCGCTCCACCGTGCGACTCCCGAACAGGCCGTTCGGGCGGACCAACAGGACCACCAGGATCAGCGCCAGCGGCAGCACCACCGGGATGCCGTCGAGCGCGTCGACGTACTCCACCGCCAGGGCGTCGGCGACGCCCACGACCAGGCCGCCGACCACCGCGCCGACGAGGCTGTCGAAGCCGCCCAACGCCGCGGCGGCGAAGGCGTACACCAGGATGATCTGCATGAAGCTGGCGTCGAAGGCGGTGTCGGTGGAGGCGACCAGCGACCCGGCGACGGCACCGAGCGCGGCGGCCAGGCCCCAGCCGAGCATCAGCATCACGCCGGTGTTGATGCCGACGAGCCGGCTCGAGTCGGGGTTCGACGCCACCGCCCGCAGCCGCAGGCCCACCTTGGTCTTCTGCAGCAGCAGCCACAGGAGCAGGCACTCACCGATCAGCACGGCGATCAGCCCCAGCGTCTCCTTCTGAATGTTCGTGTCGCCGATGTGGAACGAGTCCGTGGGGAAGACGTTGGGCACCTTCTGCGGGTCGGTGCCGAATGCCAGCAGCGCCAGCGAGTTGATGGCGAGGAACATGCCCAGCGTCACGATCACCACGTTCAGCGGGTTGTGGGCCGACTCCACGGGACGGATCAGGATGCGCTCGATCAGCGCTCCGGCTACGAAGGCGATGCCCGCGGACAGGGCGATGGCCGCAACGACGGGGATGTCGCCCTCGGTGAACTTCCAGGTGAGGTAGGTGGCGAACAGCGCCATCTCGCCCTGGGCGAAGTTGAGGATGCCGGTCGACTTGTAGATGAGCACGAGCGCCAGGGCCACGGAGGCGTACACCACGCCGTTGCCGATGCCGTTGAGGAGCTGGGAGATGAACAGCTGCATCAGAACCCCAGGTAGGCCTGGCGGACGGCCTCGTTCTCGCGGAGCTCGGCGGCCGACCCCTGCACCGCGATCCGCCCGGTCTCCAGCACGTAGCCCCAGTGCCCGATGTCGAGGGCGAGGTTGGCGTTCTGCTCGACCACCACGACCGTCAGTCCCTCCTCGGTGTTGAGCTCGCCCAGCCGGGCGAACAGCTCACGGGTGACCAGCGGCGCCAGGCCCAGCGACGGCTCGTCGAGCAGCAGCAGGCGGGGTCGGGCCATCATCGCCCGGGCCAGGGCCAGCATCTGCTGCTCGCCACCGCTCATGCTGCCGGCGGTCTGCTTGCGGCGGTCGCGCAGTCGGGGGAACGCGTCGTACCAGCGGGCCAGGTCGGCCTCGATGCCGTTGTCGCGGCGGGCGGTGGCGCCGAGGCGCAGGTTGTCCTCGACGGTGAGGTCGGCGAACGTGCCGCGGCCCTGGGGGACGTGGGCGATGCCCATGCGGGCGATGGCCTGGGTGGGCTTGCCGACCAGCGACTGGCCGTCGAAGCGCAGCTCACCGTGGGCCTTGACCATCCCGCAGATGGCCCGCAGCGTGGTGGTCTTGCCGGCGCCGTTGGCCCCGAGGATCACCACCACTTTGCCCTCCTCGACGGTGACGTCGACACCGCGGAGAACCTGCACCTGCCCGTATCCGCCCTCGACGGCCCGCAGCTCCAGCAGGGGCCTCTCCGTCATGTGGGCGCCCCCAGGTAGGCCTCGATGACGACGGGGTCGTTGCGCACCGCCTCGGCCGTGCCCTCGGCGATCTTCCGGCCGAAGTCGAGCACCACGATGTGCTCCGAGAGGGCCATGACCATCGACATGTGGTGCTCCACCAGCAGGATCGTGAGGTCGAACTGGTCGCGGATGCCCCGGATGGTCTCCACCAGCTCGTCGACCTCGCCGTGGGTGAGGCCGTTGGCGGGCTCGTCGAGCATGAGCAGCTTGGGCTCGGCGGCGAGGGCCCGGGCCAGCTCGATGCGCTTGAGGGTGCCGAACGGCAGCCCCGCGGTCGGCCGATGCGCCAGGTGGGCCAGCTCGAGCTGTTCGAGCAGGTCGAGGCCCTGCCGGCGCTGCGCCCTGTCCTCGCGAGCCGCCCCGATGCGGAAGATGGCATTGACGAACCCGGTGTGGCCGCGCTCGTGGGCGCCGGTCATCACGTTCTCGAGCACGGTCATCGACGGGAACAGCGCCACGTTCTGGAACGTGCGGGCGATCCCCGAACCGACGATGCGGTGGGCGGGGACGGCCAGCAGGTCCTGCCCGTCGAACGTCACCGCGCCCTGGTCGGGCTCGTAGAGCCGGCTGACGACGTTGAACAGGGTGGTCTTGCCGGCGCCGTTGGGGCCGATGAGGGCGCAGATCTGCCCGGCCTCGACGGAGAACGACAGGCCGTCGAGCGCGACGACGCCACCGAAGCGCACTCCCACGTTGTCGACGTTCAGCAAGGCCATGGACTTCCCACCCGAGGAGTTGCGACAGTCAAGCACAGGGTGACTGCGGTCACGCTGATGCGTGTCGGGCCCGTCATACTGACTTAGGCGACGGCTCCGAGGCCATCCAGGCGAGGATCGCCTCGACGAGCCCGTCGATCGTGTGGACGGGTGCCTCGATGTCGACCCGCAGGCCGTGCTCACGGGCCGTGGCGGCGGTGATCGGCCCGATCGTCGCCACCACGGGGGGCACGGCGTCGGGGCCGGCGGCGTCGAGGAAGCGGGTGACGGTCGACGACGAGGTGAACGTCACCATGTCGGCCGACGCCAGCTCGGCGCGGCGCTCCTCGGGCAGTCCCGCCGCCACCGTGCGGTAGGCCTCCACGATCTCCACCTCCCAGCCGCGCGCCGCCAGGCCCTTGGGCAGCACGTCACGGGCCTGCGCCGCTCGGGCCAGGAGGATGCGCCCCGGCCGGTCCGGCGGGGGGTCCGGGAACACGTCCACCAGCGACTCGGCCACGAACTGGGGCGGCACCAGGTCGACCAGCACGTTCCCGGCCGCCAGCGCCTCGGCGGTGCCCGGCCCGATGGCGGCGAGCCGGGAGCGCCCGAACGCCCGGGGGTCGAGCCCCAGCGTGCGCAGCGCCTCCAGCAGGGCCCGGGCCCCGTTGGGCGACGTCAGCACCACCCAGTCGTAGCTGCCCAGCTCGGCGGCGGCGACCCGCAGCCCGGCGCCGCCGTCCTCGGCGTCCTGCACCGCGATGGCCGGCACCTCGACGGTCTCCGCGCCGAGCGCGGCCAGCTTGGCGACCAGCTCCGACGCCTGCTCCCGGGCCCGGGTCACCACGATCGTGCGGCCGAACAGCGGCCGCTTCTCGTACCACGACAGGTCGTAGGCGGCGACCTCGCCGATCACGATCACCGACGGCGTGCCCAGCTTCTCGGTGCCGATCGTGCCCAGCGTCGCCCGCACGGTGCGCTGCTCGGGGCGGGTGCCCCACTGCACCGCGGCGACGGGCGTGTCGGGCGAGCGCCCGCCGGCCATCAGGGCGGTGGCGATGCGACCGATGCGCGCCACCCCCATCAGCACCACGATCGTGCCGCCCACCTGGGCGACGGCCCGCCAGTCGACGGTCCCCTCCTCGCCGGAGCCGGGGTCCTCGTGGCCGGTGACGATGGTGACGCTGGTCGACGAGTGCCGCATCGTGACGGGGATGCCGGCGTAGGCGGGGACGGCGATGGCCGACGTGATGCCGGGGATCACCTCGAAGGGGATGCCCGCATCGAGGAGCGCGGCCGCCTCCTCGCCGCCGCGGGCGAACACGAACGGGTCGCCGCCCTTGAGCCGGACGACGGTGGCGCCGCCCTTGCCCCGCTCGACGAGCAGGGCGTTGATCTCCTCCTGGGTGCGGCGGGTGAGGCCGGGCGCCTTGCCCACGTCGATGCGCTCGGCGCCGAGCGGCGCCAGATCGAGTAGAGATTCCTGTGACAGACGGTCGTAGACGACCACGTCGGCCCGTTCGAGCACTTCGAGAGCACGCACGGTGAGCAGCCCTGGATCGCCAGGTCCGCCTCCGACGAGGAACACGGTCACGGCTTGCGAGGATAGGGGTTGGCCCCCGGCACGCCGGGGTTCGCAGCTGGGGGAGATGCGGTTGGGGAAGTGGAGGCTGTGTGCCGTGGCCGCGCTGGCGGTGACGATCGGCTCCGGGTCGACCCCGCCCGTGTCGTCGGGCCCGGAGCGACCGGTGGCGCACCGACGGACCGCGCCTCCAACCGACGTGACCCCAACCGACGTGGCCCCGGCGCCGCGGGTGCTGTTCGTGGGCGACTCCCTGGCGGCCCAGCTCGGCCACCACGCCACCGTGGCGCTGCACGAGGCGGGCGTCGAGGCCGACGTGGCGGCGGCCTGGGGCATGGGGCTGTTCACCCGGGAGCAGTACGACATGGGGACGCTGCAGCCGAACCCGTCCGACCAGTCGCTGCTGGGGCTGGCCGCCCACGCGGTCGCCGAGTTCGACCCCGACGTCGTCGCCGTCTACAGCAACCACAACTACTGGCCGCCGCACCCCCGATCAGCCCAGGGGACGCCCATCACCTGGGAGTCGCCCGAGTTCCCGGGGATGGTCCGCACCCTGCTGACCGAGCTGGTGCGGCGACTGTCGGTCGGCGGGGCGAAGGTGTACCTGATCGCCCCGATCCCGCTCTTCCCGCCCGACGACCAGCCCGAGGACACGTCGATCTGGGACGCCTACATGGCGGTGCGCGAGGAGCTGGGCGTCGAGGTGGTCACGCCGGGCGACTTCATGGCCCGCGCCGACGGCGAGCGGGTGGACGCGCTGCCGGACTGCACGGGGGCGCCCCGGCCGGTCCGACCCGGGATCGACGTCCACCTCACCTACTTCGGCGCCGGGCTGCTGGGCAGCCGGGCGGCCACGGCGATCGCCGACCGACTGCCGTCGCTCACCCCGTCGACGGGCACACGTCCCACCGGCCCCGGGGAGCCACCGGTGGCGCTGCTCCCCGACCACACGGGCTACCGCCTGGTGAGCTGCGACGGCGCCACGTTCCACTTCGGCCGCCACACGACGCCCCTGGGCAGCGCCGCCGGGGGCCAGGGCCGCTCCGAGGGCGACCCGGTGGTGGCCGCCGCCGACGTGGACGACGGCGAGGCGGCGCTGCTGCTGACCCGGGCGGGCGCGGTGCTGCGTCTGGGCGACCCGGACGACCCGACGGCCCCCACGGTCGCCCGGGTCCCGCTGGCCGACGGCGAGGTCGCGGTCGGCATCGCCACCACCCCCGACGACGGCTTCTGGGTCGCCACCAGCGCCGGCCGGGTCCACCCCCTCGCCGACGCCCCGGCCCTCGGTGGTGTCGAGGACAGCGTGGTCGCCCTGGCGGCCGCGCCCGATGGCCGGGGGTACTACCTGCTGACCGCCGGCGGGCGGGTCGTCGGGTTCGGGGAGGCGCCGACGTTCGGCGACCTCCCGGACGGCGCCGGCGAGCCCGTGGCGCTGGCGATCCACCCGTCCGGCGACGGCTACTGGGTGCTCGACCGGGCCGGCGGCGTCCACGCCTTCGGTGCCGCCCGGCCCCACGGCGAGGTGGCGGCCCTCCCGATGTGGCACCAGTCCCTCGACCGCGAGAAGGCCGGCCTGCCGCCCCTGCCGGTGCCGGCCGACCAGGTACCGCCGGTCGACGCCGTGGCGCTGCTGCCCACGCCGACGGGCCGGGGCTACTGGGTGGCGCTGGCGAGCGGCGCGGTGTGCCACTTCGGCGACGCGCCCACCCTGGGCGGCATCCACCGCGCCGAGGTCGACCCGCTGATGACCTTCGTCGGTGAGCCCTACTGGCCCGAGGGCCCCTGCACCAGCCCACCCCGCGACCGCTTGATGTCGCTCACCGCCCTCTTCACCGACGTCCGCAAGGTCCTCACCACCGGCGCCCGCTGACGTTCTAGCTGGCCGACTCCAGCAGCACTGCGCCGCCCTTGTCGTGGAGGAGGAGGTTGGCGAGGGAACGGCCCAGGGCGGCGCCGGCCGAGGCGGGGCCGGTCATCTCCTCCCGCAGCAGGGTGCGGCCGTCGACCGTCGAGATCATCCCCTCCACCTTGAGGCCGTCGCCGGCGATCGTGGCGTGGGCGGCGGCCGGCAGCGAGCAGTCGCCGCCCAGCTCGGAGAGGAACCCCCGCTCGGCGTCGACGCAGTGCCGGGTGGCCCAGTGCTCGATGCGCTCCACCACCGGCCGTATGTCGTAATCGTTGCGCCGGCACTCCACCGCGATCGCGGCCTGCCCGACCTGGGGCAGCATCACCTCGGGCTCCAACCGCTCGGCGATCTTGTCGGCCAGCCCCAGCCGGTCGAGCCCGGCGCAGGCGAGCACGATGGCGTCGAAGTCGCCGGCCTTCTCGACGCGGGTCGGGACGTTGCCGCGCAGGGTCTCGAAGCGCAGGTCGGGCCGGACGTGGGCCAGCTGGGCCCGGCGCCGCAACGAGCCGGTGGCCACCACGCCGCCGGCGGGCAGGTCGGCCAGCGTGGAGCCGACCATGCAGTCGCGCGGGTCCCAGCGAGGCGGCACGGCCGCCAGCACCAGGCCCTCGGGCGTGGTGGTGGGCAGGTCCTTGGCGGAGTGGACGGTGATGTCGGCGCGTTCCTCGAGCACGGCCAGCTGGATCTCCTTGGCGAAGACCCCCTTGCCTCCCATCTGCTCGATCGGCGTCTGGGGGTTGCGGTCCGCATGGGTCTCGACGATGACCAGCTCGACAGCCAGAGACGGCTCGACCGCCTGCAACATCCCGACGACATGCTCGGCCTGCCACAAAGCCAGGGCAGAACCACGGGTCGCAACCCGGAGCGTTTGGGGCACTAAGTCTCCGATTGGGTCTCGATGGAGAAGAGCTCGCGTAGCGCGGCAACGAGCCGATCACCCCGCGGGCTACCCGCAGCGTCCTTGAGGACCACCGTCGGCTGGTGCAGCAGCTTGGCGACGAGGCTCTTGGTGAAGGCCTCGACGGCCTCCAGTTCCGCGGGCTCCAGAGTAGTGAACCGGTTGCGGAAGCGCCCGAGCTCCGACGTGCGGATCTCCTCGGCCCGGCTGCGGAGCGCCACCACCAGCGGCGCGACCTCGCGAGCCGACGACTCCTCCAGGTAGCGCTGCAGCTCCTCGTCGAGGATGGCCTCCACGCTCGTGACCTCCCGCCGCCGCCCCGCGATGCCCTGCTCCGCGAACGCCCGCAGGTCGTCCATGTCGAGCAGCGTCACCCCGGGGATGTCGGCCGCCTCCCGGTCGACGTCGCGCGGCACGGCGATGTCGACGATCAGCAGCGGCCGGTCGGGTCGCACCGCCATGACCGGGATCAGGTCGATGGCCTCGATCATCGGCACGCGCGCCCCGGTCGACGTGAGCACCAGATCGACCTCGGCCAGCTGGTCCGGCAGGTCGACCAGCGGCACGGAGCGGCCGCCGACGCGGGCGGCCAGCTCGTCGGCGCGGGAGCGGGTGCGGTTGGCGACCCGCACCTCGGCGACGCCGGCGTGCGACAGCGCCGCGGTCATGCCCTCGCCCATCTCGCCGGCGCCGATCACCAGCACCGAGCGCTCGTGCAGGTCGCCCAGGCGCTGGGTGGCCATGGCCACCGCCGCCTGCGACACCGAGGCGATGTTGCGGGCGATGCCCGTCTCGGTGCGGGCCCGCTTGCCGGCCTGCAGGGCGTGCCGGAACACCAGGTTCAGCGTGCTGCCGGTGGTGCCTTCGGCGTGGGCCGCCTCCCAGGCCGCCTTGACCTGGCCCTGGATCTCGCTCTCGCCGAGCACGGCCGAATCGAGGCCGGCGGTGACGCCCAGCAGGTGGCGCACCGCGGGATCGTCGTAGTGGACGTAGAGGTGGTCGGAGAAGGCCTCGGGCGGCAGGAAGGACAGGTCGCCGAGGAAGTCGCGGATCTCGCCGAAGGCGGCGTGGAAGCGCTCGGCGACGGCGTAGACCTCGGTGCGGTTGCAGGTCGACAGCACGACCGCCTCGCTGAGGTTCTCACGCGTCGTGAGGTCGTGGAGCGCCTTGGAGATCTGGCCGTCGCCGATCGCCATCCGCTCGAGCAGGTCGAGGGGGGCAGTTCGATGGTTCAGTCCGATGACGACGACAGACACGCTCGCAAGCGCTCCTTGGCTTCTTCGGACCGTCCGGCCCGAACGAGGTCCAGAATTCCCGAATCAAGCGCCGCCCGCCAATCGAGCGACTCGGTGCCGCGGCCGTCGGCTTGGATCTCCTGACGCACTTCGGCCAACACCCCGATGAGCACGTCATATTCCGGCCCGAGCTCGTCGTCAAGGCGTCCGCGCAGCCAAGCGGCCACCGCGGGGCTGTGCCCACCTGTCGAGATCGTGACGAGAAGCTTGCCCTGCCGCACCCGGGCGGGCAGCACGAAGCTGCAGCGCTCCGGGTCATCCGCGCTGTTGACCCACACGCCGGCGGCCTCGGCGTCGTCGTACACCTGCTGGTTCACGGCGGGGTCGCCGGTGGCGGCGATGGCCAGCCGGTAGTCGCCGGCCTCCGGGGATCGGTACGCGCGCTCCGTGACCGCAACACCCAGCTCCGCGATCGCCGGCAGCACCTCGGGGGCGACCACGGTGACGTCGGCCCGGGCGTCGAGCAGCCCCCGCACCTTCTGCAGCGCCACCGGCCCGCCGCCCACCACCAGGCAGCGACGACCCTCCACCACGAGGTTGACCGGGTAGAGGGGGGCGTCGACCGGCATCGGTCAGGCCGACGAGGCGTCGCCGGGGCTCGCGTCGACCGTCACCACCGGGCGCTGACCGTCGGCGGCCTTGCGCCGCTGGTAGAAGCTGAGGATCTGGAGCTCGACCGCCAGGTCGACCTTGCGCAGCGACACCTCCTCCGGCACCGACAGGATCGTCGGGGCGAAGTTGAGCACCGACGTGACGCCGGCGGCGATGAGCCGGTCGGCCACCTCCTGGGCGGCGGGGGCCGGCGTCGCGATGATGCCGATGGCGATGCCGTCCTCCGCGGCGATCTGCGGCAGGTCGTCGATGTGGCGGACGACCACGTTGTTGATGGTGGTGCCCACCACCCGCTCGTCGGCGTCGACCAGCGCGGCGACGGGGAAGCCTCGCTCGCCGAACCCGCCGTAGTTGGCGAGGGCGTGGCCCAGGTTGCCGAGCCCGACGATGACGACCGGCCAGTCGTTGGTGAGGCCGAGCTCCCGGCTCATCTGGAACAGCAGGTACTCGACGTCGTAGCCGACCCCGCGGGTGCCGTAGCTGCCCAGGTAGCTGAGGTCCTTGCGGACCTTGGCGGCGTTCACGCCCGACAGCTCCGCCAGCCGCTCCGACGAGATGGTCGGGGTGTCGTGGTCGGCCACTTCCAGCAGGCTGCGGAGGTAGAGGGGCAAGCGAGCGACCGTCGCCTCCGGGATCTTCCGTTTCGGCCTCTTCGGTCGCTCGGCCATACCAGGCGACACCCTAACCCGCCCTTGTTCCATTTCTCACAAGCGGCCTACAAGGCTCGCCGGAGCAGCTTGCCGGCGAGGGTGTGCGGCAGCTCGTCGACGAAGTCGACCTCCACGGGGCACTTGTAATGGGCCATGTGCTCACCGCAGAAGTCGACGATCTCCTGTCCGGTCGGCGGCGTGGCACCGGGCGCCGGCACCACGTGGGCGACCACCGCCTCGCCCGTGCGGGGATCGGGCCGGCCCGTGACCGCGGCCTCGGCGACGGCGGGGTGCAGCATGACCACCTCCTCGACCTCGGCGGGGAACACGTTGAACCCCGAGACGATCACCAGGTCCTTGGCGCGGTCGACCAGGTAGAGGAAGCCGTCGTCGTCGACCACGGCGACGTCGCCGGTGCGCAGCCAGCCGTCGGCGGTGAGCGCCGAGGCGGTGGCCTGCGGGTCCTCCCAGTAGCCCGGGAACACGTTGGGCCCCCGCACCCAGATCTCGCCCGGGTCGCCGACGAGCACGTCCTCGGCGGTGCCGCTCTGCAGCTCGTCGACCAGGCGGAGCGCCACGTGGGGCAGCGGCACGCCGATGCTCCCGTCGGGGGCGCCGACGCCGAGGCCCGACGTGACCGCGGGCGACGCCTCGGTCAGCCCGTAGCCCTCCACCACGTCGAGGCCGAAGCGGTCGCGCAGGGCACGGCGCACCTCGGGGTCGAGGGCGGCGGCACCGGAGCTGGCGATGCGCACCTTGGCGAAGGCGTCGGGCGGCACGTCGTCGTCGGGGAGCCTCGACCACGCCGCCCACATCGACGGCACCCCGGGCACCACGGTCACGCCGGTGCTCGTGAGCAGGTCGAGCGTGGCGCGGGCGTCGAAGCGCTCGGCCAGCACCACGGCGCTGCCGGCGGCCAGCGACACGCCGATGGCGACGTTGAGCCCGTAGATGTGGAACGTCGGCAGCACGCCCAGCACGCGGTCGTCGGGGCTCTGGCTGCCGCCGCCGGCCAGGATCTGGTCGACGTTGGCGAGCAGGTTGCCGTGGGTGAGCATCGCCGGCCGGCTCGGCCCGGCGGTGCCGCTGGTGAAGACGAGGACGGCCAGGTCGTCGGGCTCGAGGTCGACGGCCGGGGTCGGGTCGGCCTTCCGCAGCTCGTCGAGCCTCTGGGGGCCGACCACCTGCTCCAGGTCGGTCAGGACCGCCCGGTCGAGGGCGGCGGCGGTGGGCTCGGCGACGGGGCCGACCACCAGGGCCCGGGCGCCGACCGCGGCCAGCTCGCGCTGCAGCTCCGGCGCCGGGCTCAGCGGGTTGAGCGGCACCACCACGGCGCCGATGCCGAGCGCCGCCAGGTAGACCGCCACGAAGTCGGGGTCGTTGGCCTGGGCGACGGCCACCCGGTCGCCCCGGGCCAGGCCCAGCTGTACCAGCCCGCCCCGCAGGCGGGCGACGTCGTCGCGCAGCTCGCCGTACGTCACCACCCGCCCCGAGTCTGTGCACAGCGCCACCGACTCCGCCGGATGCGACCCCACCACCGACGCCAGGTTCACCTCGTCAGTCAACCACTTCCGTCGCCCGAGAGTCGTAGCGGAGTGGCCCTTGACGTCGGAGGACGCGGGGGAACCAAGGCGGCCGAGGCACAGCCCGCAGCGAGGCTCTCCAGCCAGCAACACCACCGCAACCCGAGTCAGCTGGACCTCCGCTACGCCGCTACAAGATCATTAGGAGCTGGATGGTGCCTGCCAGCAGGATCAGGGCGAGTAGCACCCCGAGCGCGATCGTCGTCCCTGGCCTCATCCTGACTTCCTTCCGAGTGTCACCGAGGTGGTGACCGAGCCGGGCGACTCGGGCGAGTCGTCGTCGAGGGGCGCCAGCACGATCTCGTCGCCGGTCGCCAGGTCGAGCGTCTCGGCGGCCGAGCCCCGGGCCATGGCGATCGCCAGCAGGCCGTAGCTGTCGGTCACCAGGCCCACCTGGCCGCCCTCGAGCTGCTCGAAGGCGTCGATCCGGGTGGCGGTGCGGGAGCCGGGCTTGGGCTGCGTCCAGCGGACCTGCACCCGCGGCCCCCAGTCGGCGATCTGCGCCGGGTCGACGTTGAGCTGGCAGTTGCCGTAGCGGTCGACCCAGAACACCTGGCCCACCAGCGTGCCGTCCTCCTCCCGGGAGAGCGGGATCACGCCGGGCAGCAGCGACACGGGATCGACCGGCTCGCCGAGGTCGTACAGCGGCACGCCGTTGCACAGGTGCGCCGCCGCCGGGCCGAACACGTCGCGGCCGGCGAACGTCGCCCCGGGCGCCTCCAGGTGGTACTCGGGGTTGGAGAGCTCCACGGCATCGGTCGCTCCCCCGACCAGGCCGACCGCCGCGGCCAGCAGGCCGTTGTCCGGCCCCACCAGGTACGACTGGCCGCCGCCCACCTCGATGGCGACGGCCCGGCGCTCGGTGCCGACGCCGGGGTCGACCACCGCCATCACCACACCGGGGCACAGGTAGGGCACGGCGCGGGCGAGTGTGAGGGAGCCGCCGCGCACGTCGTAGGGGGCCACCTCGTGGGTGATGTCGAGCACGGTGGCGTGGGGGGCCAGCGAGCGGATCACCGACTTCACGACGCCCACGAACTCGTCGGTCGTGCCGTAGTCGGAGAGGAAGGAGATGGTGTCGAACCGGGGGGACATCCGGATCGCGACGCTAAGGGCTTGGCTATCCCTGCCCCAACTCGCGGCTGCGCTCGGTCGCGGCCATCACCGCGTCGAGCAGCGCGGCCCGAACGCCCTGCTGTTCCAGCACCCGCAGGCCCGCCGCCGTGGTGCCGGCGGGCGACGTGACGGCGGTGCGCAGCAGGATCGGCGGCTCCCCCGTGTCGACCAGCAGCTTGCCCACCCCGACCAGCGTCTGGGTGGCCAGCGCCGCGCTCACCGGGCGGGTCAGGCCGGCCAGCACACCGGCGTCGATCAGGGCCTCGACCACGAGGAACAGGTACGCCGGGCCCGATCCCGACAGGCCGGTGACCGCATCGAGGAGCCCCTCGTCCACCCGCACCACCGTGCCGACGGCGCCGAGGATGCCCTCGGCCCAGTCGAGCTCGGCGTCGCCGGCCGAGCTGCCGGGAGCCAGCGCCGAGGCGGCCGCCCCGACGAGGGCCGCCGTGTTGGGCATCGCCCGCACGACCGGGGTACCCGGGGCGAGCCCCGACTCGAGGGTGGCGGTGGTCACCCCGGCGGCGATCGACAGCACGGGGGCGCGGTCGCCCATCGATTTCAGCGCCCCGCACACGGCGGGGACGTCGGGCGGCTTCACCGCGACGACGTGGCCGGCGGCGGCGACGGGCTCGTCGACCACCTGGGCGCCGGGGAACGCCGCCCGCAGGGCCTCGGCCCTACCCGGGTCCTTCTCGACCACGCACAGCTGCTCGGCGGTGGCCCACCCCTTGGCCAGCAGCCCGGCGAACAGCGCCTCACCCATCTTGCCGCCGCCGATCACCTGCAGTCGTGCTCCAACCATGGCTGGACGTTACGACCCGGGAGCTCCGTCACCGCGCGGACCTCCCCCGAGGTCGCCGGTGACGGACCCCCGGACGCAGGATCAGAGTAGCTGAAAGTGATGGATAGTCCGTCAACCCTTGAACAGGCCGGCGAAGCCGATCCGCATGGCCGGGCGGAAGAACTGCTCCACCCACACGTACAGCGAGCCCAGGATGCGGTCGAGCTCGTCGTCGTCGATGCAGTCGTTGCTCAGCTGGCCCACCAGGAAGACCGCGTCCTCGTCGCCGACGGCGAACGCGGCGCCGTAGAGCTTCAGGTTGCGCTTCAGGAGGTGCTCGAAGAACTGGGCTTGGTGGGTCTCCGGCGCCGGCATCACGTAGGTCTCGTAGTGGAGGGTCCGCTGGCGCAGGTGGAACCAGATGCTGAAGACGTCCTTCTGCTCGCCGTGCACCCGCACGAACCAGCGCCGCTCCCCCGACTCGACGTCGCGCTCCACGGCGGCGACCACCGGGTTCTCGTCGCGCTGCCGGGCCAGCCACGCCTCGATGCGCGCCTCCAGGGCGTCGAGCTCGGCCTCGTCGAAGGTGCGTTGGGCCATGGCCCCTATCAGAGCCCGGCGGCCACCTCGGTCGCCAGGTCGGTCGCCACGCCGGCGTCGGCCGAGGGCTCGCCGCTCGACCGCACCGCCACGAGCACCGCCCGGTCGCCCTTCGCGAAGCCCACCGAGCCGCCGTCGGCCGAGCCCTGACCGACGCCGACGAACCCCGGGAACGACACGGCGTGGTCGCCGACGCCGGTGACCGGCGCCTTCACGACGAGCTGGTCGACGTAGTCGCTCTGGAAGTCGGCGACCGGCAGCGTGGAGAGCAGCACCACGGTGCCGTCGCTCTCGGCCCACTCGCACTCGGCGACGCCGTCGCCCATCGAGGTGCCCGACGGGTCCGGCACGCCCTCGGGGAACACCGGGCCCAGCGCCGCGTCGTCGAGGAGCCCGCAGGCGTCGCCCTGGCTCTCGCGGCCGGTGGGCAGCTTGCCGCCCGACCCGTCGTCGTCGCCTGGTTCACCACAGGCGGCGACCACCACCAGGCCGACCAGCAACGTTGACAGGGCCAGGTTGCGCATAGGTGCTACCTCCGCCGACAAGGGCTTGGGTGGCCCACCCCCGCGCGGAGGGTACTCCTGCGGTCTAGACCCGGCAGATGATCTCGCCGTGGACGATGGTCAGCACGGCGTCGGGCGTGGCGCCCCACAGGCGCCAGCCGGCGGCGAGGTCCTCCAGCTCGTCCTGGGTGGCGATGCCGTAGCCCAGCGCCTGCTCGGCGAACGACGAGGCCACAGAGCGCTCGGCCCACACGTCGCTCCACCAGGCCCGCTCGTCGGGCGTGGCGAACGTCCAGGTGGAGGTGGTGTAGGTGACGTCGTCGAGGCCGGCGGCCCGGGCCCAGGCCGGCAAGTAGCGACCGGCGGCGGCCTCGGCCCGGTTGCGGCGGGTCACCTCCACGTACGCCTGCTGCCAGCGGTCGAGGCCCGGGTTGGCGGGCGCCCACAGGAACGCCGACGAGTCGCCGTCGCGGGCGGCCACCACGCCGCCGGGCCGCACCAGGCGGGCCATCGCCGCCAGCGCCCCCACCGGGTCGACCAGGTGCTGGAGCACCTGGTGGGCGTGGGCCACGTCGAACGACCCCTCGGCCAGTCCCAGCTCCCGGAAGTCGCCCGCCACGAGCTCGACGTTGTCGGCGCCCTGCTCCGCGGCGTGCCGGCGGGCCTCGGGGAGCACGTCGTCGGCGATGTCGACCGCCACCACCGCGCCGGGCGCCACGCGGGACGCCAGGTCGACCGTCAGCGTGCCCGGGCCGCAGCCGACGTCGAGCAGGCGCCGACCCGGTGCGAGGTGCGGCAGCAGGTACGCCGCGGAGTTCTCGGCGGTGCGCCAGCGGTGCGACCGCAGCACCGAGTCGTGGTGACCGTGCGTGTAGACGTCCTCACCCATCTACCGAAAGCTACGCGCACTCCACCAGCGAGCCCGCGGTGATATCGGCGTAGAGGCGACGCAGGCGGGCGGCCGCGGTCGACCAGGTGAAGTCGCGGGCCCGGCGGGCCGCGGCGGTCGACAGCTGCTGGGCCAGGAACGGGTCCCCGAGGATGGCGTCGATGTACGCCGCGTACTCGGCGGGATCGGCGCCGTCGACCAGGAAGCCGGTGCGACCGTGCTCGACCAGCGTCCGGAGCCCGCCCACCGCGGCGGCGACGACCGGCGTGCCGCAGGCCGCAGCCTCCAGCGCCACCAGCCCGAACGACTCGCTGCGGCTGGGCACCACCACCACGTCGGCGGCCCGGTAGTAGGTGGACAGCAGGTGGTGGGGCTGGGGGTCGGCGAAGCGCACCTGGTCGGCCACGCCCAGGTGCGCCACCAGCTTGCGCATCCGCTCCACCTCCTGGTCGCCCTCGGCCCCACTGCCACCGCCCACCACCACCAGCACGGCGTGCGGGTCGCGCATCTCGGCCAGCGCCCGCACGGCCACGTCGAGACGCTTCAGCGGCTGGATGCGCCCCACGAACAGCACCACGGGCCCGTCGCCGAGCCGCAGGTGCGCCAGGGCGGCCCGGGCTCCGGAGCGGGGGCCGGGCGAGAAGAAGGCGTGGTCGACGCCGGGCGCCACCAGCTCGATGCGGCCCGGGTCGGCGTCGTACAGCTCGACCAGCTGGCGGGCCTCGGCCTCGCAGTTGGCGAGGATGGCGTCGGAGCAGCCGATCACCTCGGCCTCGGCCCGGGCCCGCAGCTCGGGCTCGTCGGGCAGGCCGCACTCCGCCTTCACCCGGGCCAGCGTGTGGAACGTCGACACCAGCGGCAGGCCCAGCTCGTGCTTCAGCGTGTGACCGGCGAGCCCCGAGAGCCAGTAGTTGGCGTGCAGGGCGTCGACGTCGGCCCGCAGGCGGCGGCGCACGCCATCCGTGAACTCGTCGACGACCTCCGGCAGCGCCTCCTTGGGCAGGTCGAGCGACCCGGCCGGCACGTGCACCACCCGGAAGCCGGGCTCCACGTCGACCACCTCGGGCAGGTCGGCGGCCCACCGCCGGGTGTAGACGTCGCTGGCCACGCCCGCCTGGGCGAGAGAGGCGACCAGCTCACGGACGTACACGTTCATCCCGCCGCTGTCACCGGAACCCGGCTGCACCAGCGGCGACGTGTGTAGCGAGAGAACTGCGAGTCGGCGCACGACAACGTGCAACATCCGCGCACGCCGGGTGATTCCCCGTGCGTCCCGGGTGGCGTCAAGCCGGTTCGGCGGCGTCCGGGATGTGGTTGCCGTTCTCGTACCGGAACGACAGGTAGATCCGGAGCAGGGCTCTCTTCTGCTCCTCGGTCAGGAAGGGGTCGCGGCGGATCTCGATGGTGAGGTCACCCTCGGCCGGCCGCTCGTCGAGGATCCCGGCCCGCACGTACAGGGTCTCCGCCGAGATCTCCAGCGCCCGGGCGATCTGCTGGAGGATGTCGGCCGACGGCTTGCGCATCCCCCGCTCGATCTGGCTGAGGTAGGGGTTGGAGATGCCGGCCAGCTCCGAGAGCTTGCGCAGCGACAGGTGGGTGATGCGGCGCTGCTCCCGGATGAACTCACCCAGGTCGCGCCAACGATGGTCGAGCTGGTCCCGGATCTCGTCCTTCGACGGCGGCATGGTGTCGTCACAGTACGCGACCCTCGCGAACGAGCGGAAGCCCAGCGCAAGCGGCTCGATCCACGGGTCACCTGCGGGACCGATTGATCTCCGTCGGGGCGGGTAGGTTCGACGCGCGTCGACCCCGACACGCCAACCCACCCCACGACAAGGAACGCACATGGCTTTCGAGCTTCCCCCTCTTCCGTACGCGCCCGACGCGCTCGCCCCCCACATGAGCGAGCAGACCCTCGGCTTCCACTACGGCAAGCACCACCAGACCTACGTGAACAACCTCAACGGCTTCGTCGAGGGCACCGACCTGGCCGGCAAGTCGCTCGAGGACGTCATCCTGGCCGCCGACCCGGGGCCCCTCTTCAACAACTCGGCCCAGGTGTGGAACCACACGTTCTTCTGGTCGTCGATGACGCCCGGCGGTGGTGGCGACCCCGAGGGCGACCTCAAGACCGCCATCGACGAGTCGTTCGGCTCGGTCGACACCTTCAAGCAGACCTTCGCCGACAAGGCCAAGACCCTGTTCGGGTCGGGTTGGACCTGGCTGGTGTCCACCGGCAGCGGCCTGGAGATCGTGCAGACCAAGGACGCCGACACGCCCCTCAAGCACGGGCAGTCGGCGCTCGTCACGATCGACGTGTGGGAGCACGCCTACTACCTCGACTTCCAGAACGCCCGTCCGGCCTACGTCGACACGTGGCTCGAGAACCTCGTCAACTGGGAGTTCGCCGGCCAGAACCTGGCCAAGGGCTGAGAACCCGACCGACCTGCCCCCGGGCGACCGGGGGCGGTCCGGTCAGGATCCGAAGGTGACGGCGCCCGCCGCGACCGCCCACAGCGGTGCCAGCAGCAGCAGGGTGTCGATCCGTCGAAGCGCTGGGGCCGAAGCGTCGGGCGACGGCAGGATCGCCGAGGCGATCCACTGCCCCACGGGGCAGCAGGCGGCGGCGATGCCCAGCATGACGACGCCGAGGATGTCGAACGGCTCGATGAGCAGCAGGGCGAACGGGAAGCCGGTCACCACCACGGCGGCACCCCCGGCCAGCGGTCCCTCGAAGGGGTTCGACGACCCGGAGCCCACGAGGAAGTCGCCCATCTCGTAGGCGCAGGCCAGCACGAACAGCAGCACCAGCGAGGCCATCACCTCGGCGCGCATCACGACCATGGTCGTGCCGGCAAGCGCGACGGGTGCGGTGGCCTGCAACATGATCCCCGCCGAGGCGATGCTGCCCACGCCACCGCGGAGACCGGCGCTTGGGGCGGCCACGCCCAGGGCGAGAGCGGCGACACCGGCCGCCAGCAGGATGGGGACGAGGGCGTCGCTGCCCAACACCAGGACCGCCAGCACCGGGACGGCCGCGATGGCGGCGGCGGCGTCGGCCTGCCAGCGCTCGGTCTTCCAGGCGGTGGCCACCTGGCGGGCGGCGAAGCCGGCGACGACGGCGTAGAGCAGCGCCGTGGTGGCGGTGCCGATGGCGATCGCCGGGAGCGCCGCCATGAACCACGCCACGCCCAGGCGGATGCGAGGGCCGTCGGTGTCGTAGACCGGGGCGAGGCGGGCCCACTGGGCCTTCGGGCGGCCGTTCTTGCGGCGGGCGGCGGCTCGCTGGCCCGACGACGACCCGCCGACGCGGCGGGCGAGGGCCGTGCCGGGCCCGGGCTTCCCGGGCCGCGGCCGGCTGGGGACGGCGAGGCCGGTGCCCGGCCGGGGCGGCGGCGGTGCGGCGCCGGTGGGCAGGGGATCGAGCGGACCACCGTGGCGGAAGCCCTGGCCCGGACCCTGTGCCGGCGGCCCACCCCGTCGACGCTCGCTCGGGGCGGGCGGGGCCGGGGCCTGACCGGGTGCCGGCGGCGGAGGGCTGCCCCGGCGACGAGAGCTCGGCGACGGCGGCGGTGCATCGGGCGGACCACCACGGCGACGGGTGTCGGTGCCGGGCCTCGGTGCCGGGACCTGGCCCGGAGCGGGCGGCGGGGCGCTGCCGCGGCGCCGGCCGTTCGGCGAGGGCGGCGGCAGCTCCGGTGGCGGACCACCCCGGCGACGACCGTCGGGGCTGGAGCGGGGCGGCGGGGCGTCCGGTGGCCCACCGCGGCGGCGGGCGGGGGGAGCGTCGGCTGGGCCACCCCGGCGTCCGCCCTGCCCCTGCGGGGGCCCGGGTGGCACCGGCGGCGGGCCTGCCCGACGGCGGTCGCTGCGGGACGGGCTCGGGGTCGGGCCTGGGCCTGGGGCCGGGGCCGGGGCACCGTCTTCGCGGCGCCGCTTGCGGGCCGGGGCCTCGCTCCAGAACGCGTCGTCGGGCGTGGCGGCGGCCTGCGGCGGCAGGGGTGCCTGACCGAAGCCTCGGCGGCGCGGCGGCTCCGACCCGGGGCCGCCCACGTCGGGGCCTCTGTCCCCGCGAGGGGACCACGGCTGGCGCATCGCCACGGTCAGCCCCCCGACACCGGGGGTAGCACCGCGATCTCGTCGCTGTCGTCTACCGCTTGGTCCATGACTGCCGGTTCGCCGTTCACCCACACTCGGCTCTGGTCGAGGACGGCACCGAACCCGGTGCCGTACCGCGTTCGAGCGGCCTGTAACACATCCGCAACCGTAGTCCCCGCCACGTCGTCGTGACCGATGCCGGCGGCTTCTCGTGCCTGAGCGAAGAGGCGAACCTTCGGCATGCCGGGTCGGCGAGCTACGCCGACACCTCCGCCCGGCCGTTCTTGATCACGACGGCGCCGTTGCTGGTGGCCTCGAAGGCGTACACCCGGGCGCCGTCGTCGCTGGTGCCGGCGTCGTAGATCGTGGTGACGACGTCGTTGCCGGGGAAGACGTTGGCGGCGAAGCGGACGGCCAGGCGGCGCAGGCGGGTCGGGTCGCCGTCGGCGAGGGTCTTGACCACCGCCTGCGAGCACATCGCCATCGTGCACAGGCCGTGGGCGATGATGCCGGGCAGGCCGACCGACTTGGCGAAGTCCTCGTCGACGTGGATCGGCATCTGGTCGCCCGAGGCGTCGCGGTAGCGGTAGGTCTGGTCGTCGTCCACGTGGACCGACAGCTCCCCGGCCTCGCTGGCCCGGGTGGCCTCGGGGAAGTCGTGGACCGGCTTGTCGGGGCCGCCGGACTCGCCGTCGGACATCCCCCGGATGAACATGGTGACGTACTGGGTGAGCACCGGCTCCCCCGACTGGGCGTCGTCGCTCTGCACCCTGATGGTGAAGCGGGTGCCGCTGCCGCCGACCCGCACGCTGAAGGCCTCCGAGGTGGTGGACAGCTCGGCGCCGGGGACCAGCGGCTGGTGGAAGTGCATGTCCTGCTCGCCGTGGACGATGAACATGAGGGCATCGGGCGGCACGACGTCGCCCACGGCCAGGCTCATCGCCTCCCAGGTCGGCACCACGCCGAACACGGGGGGCGCCACCTTGCCGGAGCTGTAGGCCGGGTTGTCGTCGTTGGTGGCGGCGGCGTAGTCCTGGGCCCGGGCCGCGTCGATGGTCGCGGCGCGCGGTCCGTAGGTGGTTCCCAGCTTGTCGAGCGGCAAGGCCACGTGGCGGCTCCTGGGTCGTCGGCGGACGTGGGCTCACCCGGGCGGCGTAGCACCCAGCGCAGCGAGCCGTAGCGGGAGCCTAACGGTCCGCACCGATCCGGTCCCAGCCTCCGACCGGTCGCCCGTTCCGACCACCCCGCCGCCGCCCGGGCGGACTCGGGCTTCGCCGAGGCAGTTGGCCCCATACCGACCACCCCGCCGCCGCCCGAGGCGGACTCGGGCTTCGCCGAGGCAGTTGGCCCCATACCGACCTCCCCGCCGCCGCCCCAAGCGGTCTCGGGCTTCGCCGAGGCAGTTAGCCTCGTCGGATGACCGCATCCGTGACCCGCGTGTTGCTCGTCCGGCACGGCCAATCGGAGTGGAACGTCAGCGGCCGGTGGCAGGGCCAGACCGACCCGCCGCTGACCGACCTGGGCCGCCGCCAGGCCTACAGCGCGGCCCGCTCGCTGGGCACCGTCGACGCCATCTGGGCGTCGGACCTGCAGCGGGCCGCCGAGACCGCGGCGATCATCTCCGGCGAGCTGGGCGTCGGGCCCGTGGTGCTCGACACCGACCTGCGGGAGCGCGACGCCGGCGAGTGGCAGGGCCTCACCCGGGCCGAGATCGACGAGCAGTACCCCGGCTACCTGGAGCCGCCGCCCGACGTGTCCGGCGAGGGCTGGGTGCCGCGGCGGCCGCCGGGCTGGGAGTCCGACGACAAGCTGATGGTGCGGATGCGGCGGTCGCTGCTGCGGATCCGCCGGGAGGTGGGCCCGGGCGAAGTGCTGGTGGTCGCCCACGCCGGCCTGCTCTTCCTGGTGGAGCGCTCGCTGGGCGCCGACGGCGAGCGCCTGGCCAACCTCGACGGCCGCTGGATCGACCTGACCGACGGCGAGGACCTGGTCGACGGGGCCGACACGCCCCACCTGTCCGACATCGCCCGCCTCGGCGACCGCATCAACCTCCTGTCCCCCGAGCAGATCACCATCCCCGGCCAGATCTGACCCGGATCAGGGTGCCCGGCCGTCGTCAGGTCTCGGCGGCGGACTGGTGCTCGAGGCAGAAGCGGGCGGCGGGGACGGCGACGAGGCGATCGTCACCGATCTCCTGCCCGCAGGCCTGGCAGCTGCCGTAGCTGCCGTCGTCGAGGCGCTTCAACGCCCGCTCGACGTCGTCGAGCTCGGCCTGCACCTGGTCGAGGATCGAGAACTCCTTCTCGCGCTCGAAGGCATCGCTCGCCGCGTCAGCCGGGTGCTGGTCGAAGTGGGACAGCTCGGCCGAGCTGTCCTCCTCGGGCTCGTCGTGGAGGTGCTCGTTCTCCAGCGCGGTGCGCACCTGGTGGAGTCGTTCGTTCTCCGCCTCCAGATGACGACGTGCAGCATCGGCGTCCACACGCACAGCGTACGTCGGTGGGGGTGGGGGCGGTGGGGATCGAAACCCACGCGCGCCCATGCGGCGGGCAGCTCCTTCCGGCCGTGTCAGCACCCCCGAATCGCGCACTGAACTAGAACGGCGTCGGACCGTGGCCGCGGCCGATCTTGGTCGACAGCCAGACAGTGAAGACCGGGATGGCCGGAGCCATCGCCGCCAGCAGCGGGATCAACCGCGGCTCCCCCGGTGCGCAGTCCTGCTCGAAAGCCCAGCAGATGAACAGGATCAGCGAGATGTAGGCGGGGACGATGGCGATCGCGATGCCGACGACTCCGGCGACGACCGTCACGACGACTCGACTGCGTGGGCTCATGACGGCATCGTCGGTCCCGCCGACCGCCCGCACCATCAGGTCCGTCCCCCGTTCGATCGTGGGTCGGCCCCAGCGAGATCGCCGGCCACCCCCGTCGACAAGGGCACGACGCCGCTGTCATCGGTCCGATGACCCCTTGGGCCGTGGGAGCGGCCGGGACCTCACAGAGGGCTTCGGCCTAGAAGAGATCCGGCGTCACCGGCGTCACGTCATCGAGAAACGCACTCACCATCGGCACCAGTACCGCTGACTCCCCTGAGATGCCGATGTGCGACGTCGCCGCCAGAACCACCAAGCGCGCGGCCGGAACCTTCTGCAGCATCCCCGACGCTGCCGCTTCCTCATCGCCGCCACCGCGCAGCTTGAACATCGCCAGCGCATGCTCCGGCTTCACGGCATCCGCATCACCAACGATGACCATCGTCTTCGCAGAGATCGAACGCATCTGCGCGTCGCTGATGTTCTGGTCGTCGATGCTCAAGACCTTCATCTTCTCGAGGTAGGCCTCGAACGCCGTGGCGTCCGGCGTGTGCTCCTTGAACGCCTTCTCGACGGGCGTACCGGCAAACGCCGTGGCGCTGAGACCCTCGATGCCCTGCAACACCGACGGGTACCAGCCGTCCTTGCGATAGGTGGCGGACAGCGAGACCAGCTTGTCGACGAGCGTCGGGTGACGGAGCGCGAGCTGCAGCGCGACCCCGCCGCCTTGCGAGTAGCCCATCACATCCGCGCGCTCGACCTTCAACGCGCGCAGCAACGCCGCGGCATCGTCGGCGAACTGCTCGTAAGACATCCTGCGCGACGTATCCGGGGTGCGGCCGTGCCCTTGCTGATCGAAGACGATCACGGCTCGCTTGCCCGCGAAGGCGGACGCCCACGACTTCATCGTGTCGGTGGCCATGAACGCGCCAGGGATGAGCAGCAACGGAGACGATTTCGACTGGCCGAGCTCGCCGTACACCTCGTGATAGAGGCCCAGACCGTTGATCGGCAGGTGACCACTGCGCGAAGGCGTCGTTGCCATCACCTCAACCTCACGACTCACTTCGCTGGAGACCAGCGGATCCCGCGGGCGTCGTTGTGGCGTCTCCGTTCGGGCCGTAGAGCCGGGCGACATCGGGGGAGTCGAGCCACTTGGAGTAGGTGGGCGACTTCGGCCAACCGTCGGGTGAGTCCTGCCATTCCTCCTGGCGGCCCCACGGCAGGATGTCGATCAACGCGAAGGTGTAGCTGAGCTGTTCGGTACCGCGGCCGTCGGTGTGCCAGGTGCGGTGGACCTTGTCGCCGTCGCGGAGGAACACGTTCACCGCGAAGCCCGCGCCGGGCGGCGCGCCCACGTCGGCGCCGAACGAGCTTTCCGACGACGAGTACCAGTCCATCCTGTTGCCGACTTTGGCCCTGTAGGCCAGCGCCTCTTGGATGGGCCCGTTGGTCACGACGACGAAGCGGGCGTCGTAGTTGTCGAGGACGCCCAGCCGGACGTACTGCGACGTCAGCCCTGTACAGCCGCCGCACTGCCACTCCGCGCCGTCGGACCACATGTGGTTGTAGACGATGAGCTGGGAGCGCTCGTCGAACACGTCGACCAGCCGGATGGGGCCGTCCGGACCGATCAGCGTGTAGTCAGGGAGCTCGACCATCGGCAGTCTGCGGCGTTGTGCAGCGATGGCGTCGAGCTCACGGGTGGCGGCCTTCTCCCGCACACGCAGATCGTCGAGCGCGGCCTGCCAGGTCTGCCGGTCGACGACGGGGGGTAGGGCGCTGGCGGTCTGCTCGGTCACGGTTCCTCCCGGGCTCGGATGGATCTGCTCTGATGTGTCGACCGGAGACGGCTGCGAAAATCATCGCGCTCGGTCCAGTTGGTCGAACTTTGTGCCCCTCCGGTCGAGCAGCCAGGCGGGATGCCGGCGCCACGTGGGCGGTCCTGGTGGGGGCGGTGGGGATCGAACCCACGCGCTTCGGCTTAAAAGGCGGCCCCGTCAGGTCCGTCGAGATCCCCACAGTGCCCCTGATCTGCATGTTGTCTCACGCTCGATCTGGCCAGTGGGGCCCAGTCCGTGGTGTACCGAGGAGTATTTCGCCACCCACGCGCGCCAGGCGACTTGTTCCTGAAGCCGCCGCCCTACCCCCATCGGCCGTGGCGCCGCCTACGCCGCCGAGGGGGAGGAGGGCCACCGGCGGCGCCGGGGTCCGCCCGGTGATCGTGCTCGGTCCTACCCGCCGGGTCCCCGCCGCCCCTCCTGCGTCAACTCCTTCAGGAGCCGACCATGCTCCGCCTCCCACGCCACCGCCTGACCGCTCTGCTGCGTCATCCGGAGGGACGAGGGGTGACTCGCCCCGGGGTTTCGTGGGTTCCAACCCACGGTTGCGGTCACCCCCGTCCACCAAGGAGTCCCCCCAAGGGCGATGTCGTCGATCATCCGGTTCGCTCCATAGTCGAGGCGGCTGCTGACCGCCGAGCGTAGTGACCGATCGGCGCCTCAGGTCCCTGAGGGCGTCGGAGATCCGCCCAGAAAGTCTTTCGGGCCGGTGTGCTCATGCTGGGACAATCGAGCGCATGGCAGTGACAACCCGACGGCAGAGCAAGGAGGCCTGGTTCCGCCGGGGCGCGCACGCGATCTCCTGCGTGGTGTCGCCGTCGCCTCCCAAGGACGCCTATCTCTGCCCGTTGTGCCTCAACTTCTTCACCATCCAGCAGTTGCGGGCAGGGGACGTGACCGATGAGCACGTGCCTCCTAGCGCAGTCGGCGGCAAGGCGCTCGTCCTGACGTGCAAGGCTTGCAACAGCGTCTCGAGTGGCATGTGCGACGGCCCGATGGCCAGCGAAGAGCGCATGCGGACATTTGGTCAGACGTACTCCTTGGGACCCCTCCCCGCCTCGGTCACAGTCGACGGCTCCCGCATGAACGGTTCGCTCGATTTCGATGGGCAGCGCTTCAACATGCAGGGCTTGCCCGACCAGAACAGTCCCGGCCGTATGGAGGAGCACGAAGCGGCTCTCGACCAACTTGCTCCTGGCCAATCCTTAACGGTCGAGATCCGGATGCGAGGCTGGCCAGCTCGTGCGCGTCTCGGGTGGATGCGCTCGGCGTATTTGGCCGCCTTCGCCGTCTACGGCTACCGCTACATCCTGCAGCCGGCGTTCGCTCCCCTGCGAGACGCGCTCCGAGACCTCTCTGGTGGTCATTTCGAGCCGGTGGTGCTGAAGCTGGCGCACGAGGGACCGCTCGACCCTCTGATCGCTGAGGTCAACGGACCCGTCCCATTCGCTGGATGTCGGGCTGCCGTCTTCGGCCCCCGTCTCATCCTCCTGCCCCCGTCGCTCGCTCCGGCGGACTGGTTCGCCACGCTGGAGCAGCGGCTCCTCGCCAACTCTCCGGAGGGCCTCGACCTCGCGTCGGTGATCGGCAGGCGGTTCCCCCACGGCCCAATGCACCTCACTGACGGCTGAGGCCGCCCGCCTTCCGGCCGATCAGCTGGGGGTGGTCGGTCCAGGTGAAGCAGTCGTGGAAGAAGGCTCTGTCGGTGAGGGCAAGGGCTCACTGGTCGAAGAGATGGTGATCGGGCGTCCGCCAGCGGGGCGCGAGCGTCGAGCGCGACCGCGGGCCGGCGGTAGCGGGCGGCGCGATGTGGGCGAGGTGACGGTGGCCATGCCTTCCGGCGTGCCGTCGAGGGCGACGACGATGCGGTGGACGTCGAGGTGGCGGCCGGCTTGCTCACGATCGGTGTACGACCAGCACCGGCACCGGCGATTCGCGGGGTAGCTGCAGGCTGGTGCTGCCCAGCGCGAGGGCGGGCGTGCCGCCCGTGCCGCGGCTGCCCACGACCAGTAGATCGGCGGCCTCCTCCTCGGCGACCGAGCGGAGCACTTCGATCGGATGGCCCTCCCGGACGATCTTCCGATAGGCCATTCCCTCTACGGCAGGAGGTGCACCACTCGAGCTCCATGACGTCCTCGTTCTCGGCTCGGTAGCGGTGGCCGGACAGGAGGTCGCCGTTGCACGGACTCGAGCGGGCCCAGCGCGTACACCACCAGTTCGCCGTCCAACTGACCAGTCAGGCGGGCCGCCCAACGCAGTGCTTCGCGGGCCAGGGCGACCCGTCGGCCCGACGAGGATGCGGTCGTGTGTCTTGTGACCAACATCGAGCCGTGACCTGACCTTCGTCCAAGGACCAAGGTCCCGGCGCCTTGGTCCTTCGGGCTCAACGGGTCTCCCAGCTGACCTTGGAATCAGACCTGCCAGCCGGGTAGCTATGGCGGCGGGTCGCGGTGACCTCTAGGAAGCGAGGCCCAGTAGCTCGGCTCGTCCCGACTCGTGGTCGCTGCCGAGACCCCGGAACTTGTACCGACCTCGGCCTCCGTCACTGACGACCCTCGCCAAGAAGACGCCAACCGTGCATCGCTCTGTCAAGGTGGGAATGTCCTCGGTGTCGTCGCCGTCAGCCTGGTGCATCCCGAAGATGAGCACCCCATCCCCCACCGGCAACACGACGTTTGCCGCCCCGCCGACGGCGTCGAGTTCCGAGAGCAACGTCGAGGTCGGGTCGGACGGCAATGCGACCACGATCGGAGTCGCCCCTTCGGAGGACGTCACCTTGAGCTTGGATCGGAAGCTGCGGTTTCGTAGCTGCTCGTAGACGAACCTGGTCACATTCGCTCGATTCAAGTCAGACATCGTTCCACCTCGCCCGGTTCGCCGCCCAGTTCTCCACAATGCGTTCGTAAGCCAGGTAGTAGCCCGCGTCAACATCCTCGATGGCCTTGATGGGGATGAGCTGCTCTGTGCCTCCGTATTGTTGGCCTGTTCGGCGGCTGTACTGGTGGATGTGCACCTCGTCATCGTGCGATGAGTCCGCTTTGGCCACCAGGCGCCACTTCCCCTTGTGGAACGTCTCGTGGACGATGGCGAAGTCGACGAGCGCCGAGGTCGGAACGTGATCGACCATCCGCACCTTGATCCGCTCGGTGGACGGAGCCTCAGATGGTCGCATGGTGTAGTCGGCCGTCTCTTCGCACTCCTCCGGGTCCGGAGGGATCCACCGGTCCTCAGGAGGGATCTTCGACATGTCGACTACATGCTTGTCGCGGTGCGACTGGGCGGCTTTGCCGGGCTTCGGCACAGAAAAGCCAGGCTAGGACTTCGGCGCAATCTTCACGCGCCTTGGCAAAGGACTTTGGCCTTACCGACGGGTTGGCCGGGAGCGGCACGCCGCGACGGTGGACACGGATCGCAACGGGCCCGAGGTGCTGGTTCAGCTCCGTCCCAGTTCTCGGGTCTAGCTTGCCCGGATTTGCTGCGTGGGGTTCAAATCCAACATCGGAATCCTGGGGCCTCCCTCTCCCGTGTGGCACCGTGTTCGGCCATGTCGACGGTATGGGCCGAGCTGAAGGATCACCGGGTCACGGCCGAACGAGGGGTCGGGGTCGTCCGGTTAACGATGACGCTCGTCTGCATCGCCTCCTCGGACATCCAACCGGAGTCTGCCTACGACCTGCGTGGTGATCTGCAGCTCGAGTTGTCCAACTCGTCGCCGAGGTACGTCACCCGCTGCTACACGAAGCGGCCGTTCTGGTTCCGAGGCAGCAACCGAGCCGAGGGCATCGTTCACGCTGAGGTGACTCCCCGCCAGATCGAGGAGATCGAAGAGCTCCGGAACGGCAACGAACTGAAGTTCCTCCTCGACTTCACGATGAACGCCATCGGCGTTGGAAACGGCCAGCCGTCGATCCTCGACGGGCATCAATCTTCGTTGCTGGTGAGCTCGACGTATTGGGCCCAAGCCCTCTCGGCAGCAGGTGTCGCCGAGGAGTTTCTGCTCGTCGTACCAGCACCACCGGCGACAGCGGGTCGCAAGCTCATCGAAGCGTGTAAGACCTGGCAGAAGGCGCGCGACGCCATCGTCGGCGGCCGGTGGGACGACGCCGTGTGGGCCGCCCGGAAGGTGATCGACCTTCTCGAACACACCTCCGAACCGGATGCCAAGGCCCGGGACCGCACGAAGGACGAGCGTGTGCAGTCGTTCGGCTACGCCCTCTACCGATTGGCCAGCGCCCCCGGCCACGGGGACGACGTCACCATCGAGATGACCTGGACCCGTGACGATGCCATCGTCGCTGTCGCCACAGCCGGTGCCTTGTTGCGGAAGGCAGTCAACGGTCGCCGCCCCTAATCGAGCTGAAGACCTGGGGGCTCACCTTCGGGGCCTGCAGCGGGGCGGCCGTGGATCAGGCGGCCGAGGTGGTCGGCGGCTCGGCGGTCGGCGGAGCGGCGGGACTTCGTGTAGTGCTTGGCGAGGACCTGGGGGTCGTGGCCCTGGCGTTCGGCGACGACGGCGATATTGAAGCCGCTGTCGAGGAGCTCGGAGCTGGTGAACTTCCTGAGCCCCAGGAGTGAGCCGTCGAACCACTCGACGTCGCCCAGGTCGGCGGCCGCTTCCCGTCGCTCGGCGGCGCGTACGGCGGCCCAGGCCCACCGTTCGCTGCGACCGACCCGTCGGCCGATCTCCTTATACGAGAGGGCACCCTTCGGGCGGGGCCCGGTTCGGCCCGGGGGGCGGGCTTGGCCGTCGCCTTCCCGGAAGAGATAGAGGGCGTCGTCCTCCATGGCGATCGTCTCGGGGTGCTTGTCCGGGACGCCGAGGAGGTCCTTCACCTTGGCGAGCTGGCGGGTCATGTACTCGGGGTGCAGCGGCTTGGATGCGTCGGGCTCGCGGGAGAAGAGGAACGCGTCGCCGGACAGGTCGATCCCGAGCTGGACAGCCGCCTGTTCGACGAGCAGATCGTCGACTCGCTGGAGCATGTCGAGCGTGTCGTCGTCGAGGGAGACGTCACGGAGGATGTCGGTCTTGGTGTGCTTCACGCCTTGGACGTCGGTCGCCTCGTCCACGTACAGCACGCCCTTGGACCAGCGGACGCTCCGGCGCCGGACAGCGACGAGCTCGCCCCGGCGCATCCCGGTCACCGCTGCGAGGCTGAGCAGGGGCGCGATGTCGGGTGTGTGCTCGACAGCGGTGGAGAGGATCAGTGCCACCTGCTCGACCTCCGGCGGTGTCCGTCGCTTCGGGACGTGGCTGCTTTTGGGAAGCTCGAAGTCGGCGAGCGGGCTATGCCGGATGACCCCCCGTCGCTTCGCCCACCGGAAGAACGGCTTGTAGAGCTTCAGACCTTCCTTCATGCGGGAGGTGGAGAGCCCGGCTCGACGCATGCGCCCGAAGATCCGGTCGAAGTCGTCCTCGTCGACATCGCGGATCCGGCGGTGCCCGATCGGCTTGGAGAACCACTGCTTGTGGAGCTGCCGGTAGCCCCGGATCGTTCGCTCCTCGCGGCCCTTGTCCTCTCGCAGGTATTCCTCGAGGTAGCGCTCGATCCCCTCGTCGATGGTGAGGTCACGGTCGTCCTTCTTGGAGGGCAGTCGGGCGTCGTCGACCTCGGCGTTGATCCGGGCGGACTCCCGGTTGGCTTCCGCCTCCGTGTCGGCGTGGATCGTCCGGTAGACCCGGCGAAGGGACCCGTCGTCGTACCGGCCCCGGGCGATCGTGAACTTCCAGCTGCCGGGGCCGATCTTCTCCAACGACCCCTCCCCGGGTGCTCGACGGCGACGCGAGGGCTCCAGGGCCGGGCTGCCCAGAAGCGACAAGTGATCGACACGAACACACGCCTTGTCGTCCGGGCACGAGCCGACATGGGCGCCGGGTGGCAGGTCCCCATGCGCCAGCTCCCAGGCGATGCGATGGGCAGTGACGGTACGGCCGTCGACCTTGAGCTGTCCTGCTCCATCCGGCCGTTTCGAGCCAGTCCACAGGTGGTGTTCGCCGGTGCGGTCGACCTTGGCCTCGAAGCGGTCTTGGAGGGTGGTCACCGAATGGTGGCGGTGAGGTCGAGGATCGTGGCGAGGTCGGGGCGGTCGGCGTGCCAGCGGATCTTGTCGACGGTGGGGTGCCGGTCGACGCGGGTCCGGCTGGCCCGGCTCCAGGAATGCCCCCGGGTTCGTGCGATGGGCACCCAACCGGCCGCCCGCAGCGAGGAGCCGGGTTCCGTTGCCAGCGTGTAGGTAACGATGTCGGCACGTCGGTAGCCCACGGCCGCTCCTGCTCGGGCGACAGCGCCGTAGAGCAGGGAGCAGGCGTTGGGGGCGCCGTCGGTCGCCACCCGCAGGACTTCGAGATGGGTCCCGTCGTCGAGTAGCCGGGCGACCGGTCGGCCGGCGATGGCGACGCCACGGAGTACGCCGCGGTCGTCGGCGACGCCGATCGCGAATTTGTGCCCCCGGATCGGGCCGTGGTGGCGGTGGTGGACGGCGACGAACCGGTTGGACTCCCGCAGCGACGCCGGCCGCAGCCGCAGCTGGTCGGTGGCGTTCATGCGAAGCACCAGCCGGAGTCGCAACCGGACTCGTGGAGGTCGTCGAAGCTGAGCTGGTCGTCAACGGTTTCGGCGAGGGGCCGGGCGTGGCGGGTGAGCCACACCGGGTCCCGGCCCAGTTCCCGGCGACGGTTGTTGAGGACGGCTTCGAGCCAACAGGCACGGGCGAACAGCGCCGGTTGACGCCGTTTCAAGCGACGCCACTCCTCCTTGACGTGCAGCGGGCAAGTTATGGCGAATATCTGGTGACGATCTGGCCTTGGGACAGCAGAGCGGACGTCGGCTCGTGCCTGCTGTCGACTGGCGGGGGATCGAGCCGGTGGCAGGGGACGTGCGGTGCCGGGCAGTCTGGGCGTGTGTCGCGAGGCGATGTTGTCGCTGCTCTTGAGACCTTGACCGACCAGACGTTGCATGCGGCGTGGGCGGAAGGCCGGAGGACGTGGCCGCATCTCGATGACGCGATCCACTGGTTGATCGACGACACCTGGCTCGACGTGGGACCGCCCGACAGTTACGTCGGTGGGTTCTTCCAGACCGATCTTGAGGCCAAGGCAGTCCAGCGAGCGGTCGATTCGCTGTGTGCCCTCATCGACGAATTGGGGGATGTATTCGCCGACCGTTACGTGCAGCACGCGAGCTGGCGGTCTGTTGTCGGTGACTGCGAGACAGCGCTTCGAGCTCTCCGAGACGGCGAGTAGCTGACGATCGCTCACGGGATCCGGGCCTGCCGATGACGTGGCCGGTCGCACGCAGGCTGGGATCACTGGTCGCCTCCGTGCTTCGCTGAAGGCAGGGTCTCCAGCACCGAGGTCAACGGGATGAACGCAGCTGAGGTGCCGAGCTCCTTGGGGGTGGGGCCGGCCGGTGTGGGGATCTCGGCAAGGCGGTCAGCCAGGGCGGTGATGGTGAGCCGGAAGTCGTCGTCCGCCACCGCCGGCATCACACGGCCTCCGGGAGGACGTGGGCCTCGAGGGCCTCGACCGCATGCCGCCGGTGGCGGTAGTACCTCGCGACGCCGATGCTCGTTCGGTGACATGCCTCGGTCACGCTCGCCCCGGAACAGACGTGCGCCAAGGTCACGGCGACGACAGGCGTGATGTCGCCCTGCGTAGCCGCCATGCGGATCGTGTCGAGGACGAGCGGTCCGCTGAGGGCGACATCCTCGGCCGATGCCGCGGGAAGGCAGGGAGCCGAGGCAGCGCCGTCGAGGTCCCCGAGCGACCCGGAGGGTGTCCCGCCCCGGCGTGACCGCCGCGCATCGGTGACCAGGTCCCGGTGGACCGATCGCAACAGGTTGCCGGCCACGCTCGCGCCGCAGGCGATCTCGCCGCGGCCGAGGCGGGCGAGGTAGACGGCCGCCGCGCCCACGACCTCCCAGGCCCCGACGTTGGGGCGTCCGATCTCCCGCTGCCATTGGGCGGCGAGGAACACCAGGCCGGGCACGACCAGCTGGAGCAGCGCCCGGCCGGCCAGCTCGTCACCGGCGGAGTGAAGGCGAACCGTCGCCGCGACGAACGGCTCGCGGTCGACGCCCGGCGGCGGGATCAGGTCGGCAAGGCTGTCGAGCCCGGCGAGCGCCGGTTCGGTCGCGGACCAGTGCCGGGGCAGACCGGAGCGCCGGTACCTGCGGCAGATGGCCCTCCATTCGCCGTCCAGGGCGGCGAACGGGTTCGGAAGCTCGAAGTCGGTCGAATCCATCTCTTCTCCTCGGTGCGTGAGGAGAACGACGATGCATTTCGACCACCCGGGTCACTGCCCGGGTCACGTGAAGTCCTTCCCAGCCACCCGAAATTTCCTTCCCGACGACCCGGGTCCGGGGACGACGGCTCCCGGTTTGGTGGACCGTGGTTCCCGTGTCCGCTCCCGAGTGAGAGGACATCCCGCGATCGGGCGCCGTAGACGGCATGGACATCCACCTCCGCCAGATCGGCCACCCGGACTCTGGCGTCGCCGTGAACGGCCTCACCCACGATGACCCCTACTTCCAGGCGTGCTGGTCGCCGCTGCTCGACCCCTGGACGGTCCACGCCGTGGACGTGTCGGCTCGGCTGACGCGAAGCAGCCGCGTGCGGCTGTCGCTCGACGAGTTCTCCGAAGCGCTCAACCCCGAGCCGGCCGGCTTCCAGGTACGAGCCCGGACCGTGGGTCGGGCGCTGCAGGACGCGGCCGAGAAGGGCTTCGCCCACGTGCGATGGTCGTCGCACGTCCAGGTCGAGGTCCAGCTCTACCGGCAGGTACCGCTGGTCGCCGGGTCCGATCTCCAACGGCTCACCGATCCCGAGCTGTGCGCGCACGCCTCGGCCGTCGCCGATGTCAACCGTCGGCGAGCCGCCGCCGGCCACCCGCTTCTCGGACTGGCCCCGGAGGTGAGCGAGCGTGTCCGCCGGGCCGACCCGGCTTTCCGTCCGCCGCGGTCCTCCCCGGCCGAGGTCGCGAGCGCCCGACTCGGCCAGCTCGCCCGGTCGTCGACCAACCCGCCGGGCGTTCCCTCCCTCGGGTGAGCGCCGCACGCCGCCTCCCGGCCCCTTGCACCAGGTCGCGGTCGGACCCGGCGCCGTTCCCGTGCGACACCCCTCCGGTTCCCGGCGCCTTTCCCGGGTGGCGGCCGGTCGTTCCCGTGCCGATGCAGTTGGAGCCCGGCGATAGGGAATCCGCCGAAGGCTCGCCGTAGAAGGGCATGGAACTCCACCTCAGCCTGGGCCACCACCCGGACCCAGAAGTCGCTGTAGGTGCCCTCGCGAACAACGGCGCCTACTTCCGAACCTGCTGGGGTCCGCTGATCGGCCCCTTCTCCGTCGACGTCACGGACGTCGTCATGCGCCACGTATGCCAGGGACCGGTCGAGACCTCGGTCGACGCCTTCTCCTGGCAGATCATCCCGGAGCCCGCCGACCTCGCGGTCCGATCGTTCACCACGCTCCGGACCCTGCGAGAGCTCGGTGACAACGACCTTGGCTCGTTCCGGATGTCGCCCACGCGCGCGGACTTCGTGGTGTTCCGTCAGGTACCGCTGGTCCGGGCAACGGACCTCGCTCGGCTGACAGACCCCGAGCTCGGCGCCCACGCCCTGGCCCTCGTCGAGGTCAACGAGCGGCGCGCTCGCGCCGGCCGGCTACCGATCCTGCCCCCGTCGTGGGTCGCCGAGAGGCTCGACCGCTCCCGAACGGCGGCCGAGGTTCGGCCTGTCGAGCCGGGTCCGGCGCTCACGGCCCAGCTGGGCCGGCTCGGGTCCGCACCCGTCGAACCGCAAGCGCACTCGTTGTGAGCGCCACCCGAAGGATCGGCGAGGGCCGGGACGCGCTGGTGGTCCATGCGGTGGCGTCCTACGAGGGTCGGGCCCGGGAGTTGGTTCGGGGACTCAAGTACGACGGCCGCGCCGAGCACGCCCGGGACCTCGGGCACCTGCTGTTCCGCCAACTGGACCGCCGGTGGGAGCGCCACGAGATCGGCCTCGTGGTGCCGAACCCGACCCACGTGCACCGCGGCGTCCGGCACACCGAGCTGCTGGTCGAGGAGATGCGGGCGGCGGACACCGAGCGGCGGTGGCAGTTCGACGACCCGGCGAACCCCTGCCTGGTCAAGGTCCGCCCGACCGCCACTGCGTACGGGCGGGACAACGACGGCCGCCGCCAAGTCACCGACGCCGTGGCCCGGGCCCTTGTCGTTCGACGCCCCGACCTGATCGAGGGTCGACAGGTCCTTGTGATCGACGACGTCGCCACGACCGGCGCTCAACTCCAGGCGGTCGCCCAGGTCCTGCGCACCTACGGCGCCACCGAGGTGCAGGCACTGGTGGTCGCGGATGCCGGAACGCCCGCACCAGCAGTCGCCCCCGACGGCGCCGACCCGGCATCCGGCCGGGCCCTGGGCTGCCTCGAGCGCCTACGTCAACAGCCACACGGCGTCGACGGGCTGTCCCTGTGACCGGGCCAGCGACCCGGCGCCGAGTGGGGGCGGCGTGAATGTGGCTGCACGTCCCCTCACCGGGCTCGCCTTGTGCGCCGGCATCGGAGGATTGGAGCTCGGGGTCCGGCTCGCGCTCGGCGACGCCTACCGGCTTGTGGGTGCAGTTGAACGGGACTCCTACGCCGCGGCCGTCCTCGTGGCGAGGATGGGCGAGGCGGCCCTGGATCCGGCTCCTGTCTGGGACGACCTCGCGACCTTCGACGGCTACCCGTGGCGCGGCCGCGTGGATCTCGTCAGTGCCGGCTTCCCCTGCCAACCCTTCTCCGCCGCCGGCCAACGGCGAAGCCTCGACGACGACCGCTGGCTCTGGCCCGAGATCGCCCGCGTGGTTCGCGAAGTGGTCCCGAGCTTCGTCTACCTGGAGAACGTCCGTGGCTTCCTTGCTGTCCACGGAGGACTCGGAACCGTTCTCGGGGACCTGGCCGATCTCGGGTTCGATGCGGAATGGACGTTGCTATCAGCGGCAGCCCTGGGTGCCCCGCACCGCCGCGAAAGGTTTTGGCTCCTGGCCCACCGCCACGGCGGCCGACTCTCGTTCCTCCGGCGGCGCCCTCACCCCGTCCGGCCGGCACGGGACGACCCTGACCGACCGGGCCGTCCGGCTGTGGCCGACCCCGGTGGCCCGGGACGACCAGAAGACCCCGGCGGCGCACATGGCCATGAAGCACCGGATGGCCGGCGGTCCCCGGCATCAACCCACCTCGCTCACGGTCGTGGCGAAGCTGTGGCCGACGCCAACGGCGGCGGACGGGAACCGGAGAGCCGACCCGCCGCCGACGCGTTGGACACCAGTGAAGCCTCACGGTCCCAGCCTCACCCGGCGGGCGGGAACATGGCCGACACCCCAGGCCCGGGACCACAAGGGGGCCTTCACAGGCCAGCGGAACGGCGGGCGGGACCTCCCGAGCGAAGCCATCCTGTTCCCGGGCAGCTTCCCGTCTGGCCGCCCCCACCCGACGACCACGCCGCCTGGGAACGGGTCCTCGTCGCCGGTGGTCCTCAACCCAGCGTTCGTCGAATGGCTGATGGGCTACCCGCCCGGATGGAGCGCCTCCACGCCCTCGGCAACGGAGTCGCGCCAGTGGTGGCAGGAGCAGCATTCCTCGCTCTTGCACACCGCGCTGGGCTCCTCGAGGTGACCGAGTGACCACACTGCACCCGGCGAGCCGGGTGTCCGAGCGAGTCGACACCGCCGAGGAACCCATGCCTCGCACGACGCTCGACCCGAGCTCACGCTCTCGCGACGACCACGCGCCGACACGACGATCGCTCGCACCCGCTCACGCGACAGACGACGACTCGCACGCTCGCTCGTCGCACGCGCGACGCACGCTCTCGCTCGCTCGCGCTCGCGCTCTCGCTCTCGCACGAGCTCACGACACACGCGCGACGCACCCAGCCCGCACGAGCCTCGCGCTCACGCACACGCCCGCACGACGGACACGCACGCACTCGACGCATACGACCGAGCGGTCACACAGTTGCAGGTTCCCCTTCGGGGAACCTGCTGGACGCAGGCGGACTGCTGGCCCACCGGACCTTGCCGGTCAGGGCAACGACGGGGCCTGCTGGCCGAGGGGGGCCGGCAGGACACGGGCACCGGGGCACCGCCGAGGACCAGGCCGATGAGGGTCAAGGTCACGGCGCTCGGTGGGGCAAGACAGTCGCTCGGGCGAGCGGTCGGCGACATCGTCCGCTACCTCATCCCCGACGAGCGGCCGCCTGCGCCAGAGCGCCCCGAAGCCGCGGCATCGCCAGGGACAGCGGGCCCCGCCGGGTACTACGCGGACCGGGGAGAGGAACCGGGCCGATGGTACGGGCGCGGCGCGGCTCGCCTCGGCCTCGCTGGGGAGGTCCGCTTCGACGACTTCGAGACTGTGCTGTCGGGCCGTGACCCGGCCACCGGCATCCGGCTCATCAGCGCCCGTGGCTCCGCCGGGCGTCGGCCGGAGCTGGGCGTCGGCAACGAGACCCGCTGGGCCGACGACGGCGAGCCGCTCTACGGCCTCAACGACACCGCGGCCGCGCTCGACGTGCCGATCGAGGAGGCGGCCGAGCTGGTCGAGTCGGGGACCCGGCTCGCTGCCTGGCAGTTGTTCCGGTGGATGGCCGGCGCCACGGCCGAAGCCGGGAAGTCCGGAACACGAGGCGGGAACCAAGGCGGGAACTCCGACCCGCTTGCCGGGAACCTTCCCGGATCGTACCTCGTCCCGTTCCTGGACGGGACGGGGGGAGCTTGGATTACGGAATCCGAGCTGACCCGGGTCGAGTCGGAGATCGCGTCGTTCGACCTCCCGCCCGCACTGGCAGATGGCGATCCCGAGGAGTTGCTCCCACTTGGCGCCGCCGCGGCCATAGCCGGCGTCACCCCGCGGTACCTCCGCACCCTCGTCAACCGGTACGCCGAGAACAGCGAACTGTTCGACGCCCTTGTCGCCAAGGGCGAGATGCCGAAGCAGGCGTTCCTGATCGGCAGCCGTGGGGAGCGGAACTGGTGGTTCGTCAGGCGGAAAGACCTGGCCGCCTTCGTGAAGCGCCGCCAGCCCCCACCGGTGCGCGTCGCTTTCGACGTCACGCTCACGACCGAGAAGTCGTTCAGCGTCGCCGCCCTCCTGGCCGACACCGGCCCCGGCTCAGAGGTGCTCGCCGCGGTTCAGGCGGCCAACGAGACCGCGCTCGCATGGCTCGAGGAGCACGCGTCGGCCGCCCGCGTCGTCCAGAAGGTGGTGGACGCCGAGGGGCTGACGGTCGCGAGCTTCCGCCACCTGACGAGCCGGGCGCTCGACCCGTTCGTCCACCACCACAACATCGTCGCCAACAGCGTCGAGGTTCCCGATGTCGGGCACCGTGCCCTGGACGCCCGTGAGCTGTACAACAACTCCCAAGCGGCCGGCGCACTGGCCACGGCCGAGGCTCGGTGGCGGTTGACCACCCGGCTCGGCGTCCGGTGGCGGCAGGGCCAGAGCGGGGCCTGGGAGATCGCCGGCATACCCGACGAGGTGCTCCGCCACTTCAGTCAGCGCCGCAACGAGGTGGAGGACGCCGTCAGGGAACTGGAGAAGGAGATCGGCCACGGCGCCTCCCCCGACCAGGTCGACTACCTCGCCCGCAAGACCCGTCCGGACAAGGAGCACGTCGACGTCGAGGCCATCCGCGGCGTGTGGTGGGACCGTGCCCGGTCGCTCGGCTTCGAGCCCGACGACCTGGCCCGCTGCTTCGGCCAGCCCGGGCCGCAGCCGCCGACGTCGGACGACTGGGTGTTCGCCCGGCTCGCGTCACCGGACGCCGGCGTCTGCCGCGACCGTTCGGTCTTCGACATCGGCCACGTGCTCGCGGCGCTCGTCGAGCTTCCGATCCCGCAGCCCGACGGCGCCGACCCGCAGCCCCTCGTCGTCCCGGCGGAGGAGCTCCGGGCGATCGCCGACGCCTTCCTCGCCTCCGACCGCACCTTCCGCCTGCGGGGAGGCCGGCGCCCCGAGTTCACCACCCGGGAGATCCTCGACGTCCAGGAACGGATCGTCGCCCGCTTTGAGCGCGGCCTGGAGAGCAGGACCGGTGGCACGGTCCCCCCCGAGGTGGTCGCGCAGGCCCTGGCTGAGCACGGCCACCTCGACGAGGACCAGCGCCGGCTCGTCACGTCGTTCTGCACGTCGGGCTACCCGATCCAGTGCGCGGTCGGCCATCCCGGAGCCGGGAAGACCACCGCCATGGCGGGCGCCCGCGCCGCGTGGGAAGCGGCCGGGTGGCGGGTCGTCGGTGCTGCCGTGAAGGGCGAAGCCGCCCGCATCCTGGGCGACGACACCGGGATGCACACCGAGACCCTCGCCTGGTGGCTCGCCCACGACGACCCCGGCACCGCCCCACTCGACGCCAACACGGTGCTCGTTGTCGACGAGGCCTCGACCATCTCGGACCGCGACCTCGACAAGCTCGGATGGCTCTGCCGGCAGACCCGCGCCACCCTGCGGCTCATCGGCGATCCCGCCCAGCACGGCGCCGTCGAGGCGGGCGGGATGTTCCGCGTCCTGTGCGGACTGCACCCGGCGGAGACCCCTTCCCTGGAGACAAGCCACCGGGTGCGGGACCCCCACGACCGAGCCGCCGCCGAGGCCCGGCGACGCGGTGCGGTCGACGAAGCGCTGGACCACCTCAGCGTCGCCGGGCACCTCCACATCGTCGAGGACGAGGTCCACTTCTACCGGGAGATCCTCGCCCGGTGGTGGGCAGCCCACCGTGACGGGCTGCGGCACCCGATGGTCGACGGCCGCAACGCCGTCCGCCGGCGCCTCAACCGGCTCGCCCACCGGCTCCTGCAAGTCGCCGGGCAGGTGGCCTCGGACGAGCTGCCAGCTAGCGGCGACCGAGGGTTCGCCGTTGGTGACCGGGTGATCGCCCGGGTCCCCGCCCGTGACCTCCACCCACCCGGCCGGCCCCAGGACTACGTGCGCAACGGTGCGGTCGGTGTCGTCACCCGCATCGACCCGGGCAGCCAACCGCATGAGGACACCCTCACCGTTGATTTCGACGCGACCGGCAGGGTCACCCTCCCTCGCCGCTACCTCGATGCCCACGAGCATCCCGGCGGGAAGGTCGACGTCGGACTCGACCACGCCTATGCCGTTACGTCCTACGCGGTGCAAGGCTCTACCAGCGCCGTGTCCACCAGCCGGATCGACGACCGATCCAGCCGCGCCGAGCTGCTGGTCGACATCACCCGTGGCCGCGACGCCAACCATGTCTACGTCACCCGCTCGGCCGACGGACTCGACGGCGAGCAGCTTCCCCGGGTCGAGACACCGTCGGTCGACGACGCCGTCGCCCGGCGCCTCTACCGCTCACGAGGCGAGCGGACAGCCTGGGAGCTCGCCCACCACGCCGACGCCAGCGACGACATCGGGTCATCCAACTCGCTGGGGGTCGGACTGTAGCCATACACAATGATCTGCCATGTAAGGGGGCGATATGCATTACGATGACGTCATGGCGACCTGGACGAGTGTGGTGCCAGAGATCGACGGGTGGACCGCGGCCGAGGAGCTAGAACGCCGACTCGCCGCCGGCGGCACCCTCCTCGAACTTGACTCACCGATCCCCCTCGCCCCCGGCGAGATCCTCCACGCCGGCGTCGAAGCCCACTGCTCCTGGTACGGCCCGGCCGACGTCACCTACGCCCAGCAGCGCCTCCTCATCTTCGGCAGCGCACCATGGCTCGCTCTGTCCGCCACAGCGTCCGCCCTCGGCAACCACCGCCGACGCCGCTCAGCCGACGCGCTCGCCACCCCTCAGTGGCGCCCCCTCGGCCACACCCACGTCCTCGTCACCAACACCCGCCTCCTCGTCCGCCACGGCGACGAGTTCCTGCCCTTCCTGCACGCATCGATCGCCTTCGTCGCCGACTCCCCCGACCCCCAACACCTCGAGATCCACTTCACCAACGGCACCGCCCTTTCCCTCCACGGCGACTGGGCCCACTACGTCGACATCGCTCTCTGCGCCACAACCATCCCGGGGGATAGCGTTGGCGAGGAGGTGCTGAGCTGTGCCCCGTGGCAAGAAGAAGAAGCGCTCTGGTAGCGACCCGGACGGCAGAGTTGCAGTCGCTATCACCGAGGCGACTGCCAGGTCATCCTGAAGTACGTGGCCGGCAGGATGTCCCGCCTTTCTCACTCAACTGCTCAACGGTTGGAAACGCCACTGCGGTCGCGGGGCGCCCGCTACATGGCGATTCGTAACGCCCGTAAAGAGATCGCCCTTGTGTATGTCGATGCGGAGTACGAAAACATCGTTGCCGCGACGAAGCCGGGATCGGATCGAGAGCCGCTCGTCTCCGTCGTCCGCGACGGTGCGACGACCTTCCGGGAACGCGACATGCGAAATGGCTCGGGTCCATTCGCAGCTGCAAACGTCCGGCCTGCACAGCTTGATGTTCACAAGGGCCCAACCCGAACACGTAGCGCCAAGATCGTGCGCGGTGGGCTGCCGGGCCTAGGTAGGCGGACTCAGCCTCGACTCACCGATGAGGTAGCTGGCGGGCGGGCCGCGTATGCGCGAAAGGGCCTCCCTGAGCTGGGACGTTGACGGTGCTTGACGCCGTGATCAGGACCAGCTGGGGAGGCACTTCCGGTGAAGCGAGTATCGCGCGGGATCGACCGGATCGAGGTGGTTTTCGACGACCCGAACCTGGTGGCGAGCGCCGGGCTGCTGATCCCGGCGACGTTGATGGCCCGACTAGGACTTGAAGCGCTGGTCAACGAGTGGGTGCGGCTGGTGGGCCGGGTCGGTGGAGCCTCGCCGGGCCGCAAGGTCCTGACCCTGGTGGCCACGATCCTGGCCGGTGGGTCCCACATCGACCACGCGAACCTGTTGCGGGCCGGGGCCACCCAGGCGGCGCTGCCGTTTCGGGTGATGGCACCGTCCACGCTGGGCACGTTCCTACGGGCGTTCACCTTCGGGCACATCCGGCAGCTGGACCAGGTGATCGCCGAGACGATCCGCCGGGCCTGGCAGCTCGGCGCGGGCCCCACCGACGGGCCTCTGGTCATCGACATGGACTCCACGATCTGCGAGGTCCACGGCAAACAGAAGCAGGGCGCCGCCTACGGCTACACCCGCACCCTCGGCTATCACCCGCTGCTCGCCACCCGAGCCGATACCGGCGAGGTGCTCCACGCCCGGCTGCGCAAGGGCTCCTCGCAGCGGGGCCACAAGCGTTTCGTCGAGGAGCTCATCGCCCGCGTCCGCCGCGCCGGTGCCACCGCGGCGGTGTGTCTGCGGGCCGACGGCGGGTTCTGGTCCCACGAGCTGATCGACACTCTCGGTCGGCTCGGGGTCGGCTACTCGATCACCGTGGGGATCAACAAGACCATCCGGGCCGCCATCGCGGCCATCGACACCGACGCCTGGATGCCGATCGTCTACCCCGACGGCGGCCAAGCCGCGGTCGCCGAGACCACCTACACGACCGGCCGGGGTCCCAAACGTCGCAGCTACCGACTCGTCGTGCGCCGCAGCCGTCTCACCGAGGTCGCCCAACAAGCCCTATGGCCCGACTGGCGCTACCACGCCTTCGTCACAAGCTCGAGCGCCGACACCGTCACCGCAGATCGGTTCCACCGCGACCACGCGGTCGTCGAGCTCGCCATTCGCGACCTCAAAGACGGCGCCGGGCTCGAACACTGCCCCTCCGGACGGTTCTTTGCCAACGCCGCCTGGCTCGCCTGCAGCGTGCTCGCCCACAACCTGTTCCGCTGGACCGCCACCCTCGGCGGCATCCGCCACCTCGACGAGCTCACCACCGCCCGCACCCTGCGCACCCGGCTGATCGCCGTGCCCGCCCGCCTCGTCAACCACGCCGGCGCCCGCAAGTGGCGCGGACCACTCAACTGGCCCTGGGCCGACCCCTTCACCCGAGCCCTCACCAACCTGCGCGCCCTACCACCCGCGCCCACATAGACGGCACCGGCGGCCCGGCGCACCGCAGCCCAACACCCGACGCCGACTAACCGGATCACCACAAATCGCCAGCTCAACGCGCCCTGGCACCGCCCAAGGCCCACGTCGCGGCCAGTCCGCAGGCGCACCGGCCACCGCCAGCCACATCCTCAAAGCCGATCGGTGGATCGAGGCTCAGGGCGCGGGACAGGCAACCCCACCATCCGGCCACCGGTGGCTGTGGGCGGCCAACCAGACCTGCCCGGAGGGGGCCATCGCAGACTGCCCGCTGACGGCCATGTTCTCACGCTACGTAGTGGTCTCGGCGGCACGACGGTTCCAAGCGGATAGCGCCATCTACCGGCACTTTCGCCACGCTGCTTCCTACGGCTCTGCCGCGCAGCGTTAGGAGGCACTCACGCGTCCGCGCTATCGCCGGATCGGAGCTACCTGAACTGCGTCCCGCGCCCATCGTTATGTGCGCCGCGGTGATGCGCCGGATCGCCGAATCGGGCGCCCCGCCAAGGGCCAGTCAGCTACACCGCCGATGCTGATCGCCTTCCCGCGAGAGCACGCCCGACGCACGCCGGAACAAGATCTCTCGCCGCTGCGAGCTTGCGACCAGCAACGAGCTGACGCACCGCAGACGATGAGATCGTCCTCGTCTCGGTGCGCGCCGGGATCATCACGGTCGGGATCCCGGCGAGCCTGAAGTTCATCGCCGCCATCGAGAACTCCGTGTCCAACTCCTTGTGAGCGACGCGGATGAGGACCGTCGCACCGACGCTTCTTGCCAGGTCGACGGTAAGTCCGTAGAAGTGCTGAGACGAGACGTTCCCGAGGTGACGAGTCGCTTCTTCCACGAGCTGGACGCGTTCTTGAGGCCGGAACATGCCGCGCGGCTTCTCGGGGTTGGCAAGAACCCCTACAACGACGCTGTCGTAGGTTTCGGACGCTCGCTGAATCACACTGAGGTGGCCCAAGTGGATCGGGTCGAAGGATCCGGCATACAGCGCCACTGGCACGGTCGCCAGTCTCCCACGCGCGCTACGTCCGCACCGCCGCCACTGAGCAGCGCGTGGAGGCCCGCCGATCTGCACAGAGCTTGCGCGACGGATCGAGTCCTCTGTGGTCTCCGTGGACGCCTGAGCGGTGCGGGCTAGCGAGTCCCACAGCCGCAGAACCCGTGCCGTGCCGATCCCATCCTTCTTCGCCCGGCACAATCCAGGACTGCCGAACGGCAGGTCGGGGCGCGGACGGGCTTCCTACACGAGCATCGACTCAGGTACGGCGAGGTCGTCGATGGCGTACATCTGCTCGATGGCGGCGACGTCGTTCGATGCGCTGGTCGCTGCGACGGTGTCCAGAAGATCGTCGTAGTCGGGACCGGTCTGGCCGTCATAGGAGGCCCTCATCCGGCCCCACTCGTCCCAGGGCAGCATCTCGACCTTGTTCAGCGCCGCCAGGTCGCGGATGGCGTTGCCGCGCACCTCGGCGATGCCCCATGCGTGTGGCGCCCCGTCGACGCCGAAGCGCGACGGATCCGCCGTCCCCTGTCGGCACATCGTCCACGCTTCACCGCCGCTGAGGAACTCACCGCCCGTCAGGTCTTCGGGCTTGGACACGAACTCGAACCCGAGGATCTCCGGGTCGACACGCACCCACCGGTCATCGGTGGAATAGCCGTACTCGACGACCCAGTGGTCAACGAAGCTGCCCGGCACGAAGTACGAGGCAAACCGCAACGGGCCCGAGCAGCGATGCCTCGGTGGCGCAAGAAGGCGCAGCTCAGCACGGCGAAATGCCGACACGTGCCGACCACGCGGTCGGTCAACGCCCGTGGTTGGTCAAACGGGCGATCATCGAGCGCTCCGAGAATGGCGCTCGCGGCGCGGATGTTCTTCTCGTCGTGGCGCGCTTCAGGGACGCCGAGCCCGGCCGCCAGATCGGGCAGGACCAGGAGGGCTTGGGCGGCACCGCAGAGCTCTACCGGCGTCGATGGGAGCTCCGAGAGCAACTGGACGAGACCGACAGTGATCGGCTGAGTGGTGAGCCAGTCCGGGCTGCTTTCCGGGATGGTTTCTCCAGATCGCGTCGATCGGCTATTGGTCAATCGACCATGTCATCTGAGGTACCACACTTCGCCGAACGCACGCCAGAGCGCGGGACAGACCGTTGATCGCGGTGTAGCGATTGCGGGCGGCGACGTAGTCGAAGATGGTCTGGAGTCGGTCGCGGACCGCGCGTCGCCCGGCTGGAGGGCGGTGCGGCCCGAGCTCCGGTGCTTCCCGCCGGCGGTCATGAGTCGGTTGACGGCGGCGGAGGGCCCACTAGATGATTGGTTCCAAGGGGTCACGGAGCGCGCGACGGTCCACCACTTGACGCGCGAAAACGCCCAGGATCAGCGGTGTTGGTCAACGGAACAACCGGAAGGACCACCAGACCTGTGACCACCGAGCACCGAGGCGAGGCCGCAGCGGCGCAGCCCGACGGGCCGTCGTCGGAGGCGGAGCGGGCGGCGGCGAGCCTGCTCGACCTGTGGCAGCGGTGGG
>Ga0193742_1000151_pt1 | contig 50587 bp, 53 predicted proteins | sample L2c1metaG_FD_165511 | JGI IMG/M metagenome (GOLD analysis project Ga0193742, IMG submission 165511) | Soil microbial communities from a riparian zone of the East river system, Colorado, United States - L2c1 | ecosystem: Environmental > Terrestrial > Soil > Riparian zone | place: USA: East River... | reverse complement strand
TTCCAGAGGTTTTGGTGCGCCACGTCGTCTACTTTTACTTTTTCCTTTTCTCCGACTCGGTTTTAAATCTGTTTCTTCTGTACTTGTCATTTGTATAGTAGAGCGCCGTTGCGCACAATTCCATTACGAGGGAGTGCATCTGTATTGTCAGAGCACCCCCTTTTTCGGCTATTTCAGGCTTTCTCGTGCGAGCAGGTGATTAGAGTACGGTTTGAAGGCCGCGTCTAAAAGCAGACTCCATACGAAGGTGATCGACTCATCATCAACTGAGTATCGGTAGTTCACGAAGTCTGCCTACGGGAGACTAGGGTTCCGGGCCGTGGGATCAAGTCTGTACTTTGACAAATTAATTTCCAGGTTTTCTGTAGTTTTCGCTGGTTTCTGGGTTTCCAGAAACCTGGAAAGGAAATTTGGAACAAAAATCGTACGATTAATAGATCTAATGTAGGTCAGTACCTGAATTGACCCTGCGGACAGGTTTCCGGAAAAGCGACATAGGTTTCCAAGTTCCCACATTTCCAGGTTTTCACCTAGTTTTCCGGCGGTTTCCGGGCCCACGTGGAGAAACCCGAAAATGCCAAAGTACTGATGTAGTGTGTAAGTATTACATGTCTGTCGAACTATGATGATGCTTTCGCTTGAATCTCCTCATATTGTCCTGGCGTATAAGTTTTCTAATTATGACAATATTTATAGGTGCGTAATTGAGAAAGCAATTCAAAAGACTCACCTGGGAAAACGCATGCATCTGTGCGATTTGTTCTTTCAAGAACTCGTTCACTAAAGGGTTTATCATTGTACTAGCAGAGATACTTTGAGGAAAAAATAATGTTACCCATTCTGTGTCGTGCCAGCATATTCTTACCCTCGAAGGCCTAGTAACAGTTGTATTAGGAATACAATATCCGAAAAGGATAAAATCGGAACCAACTTCGCTGACGAGGACGATGGCATAACTGTCTCCACAACCACTTGATTGATCCTCAATCTCCAAGTGGGTCACTGGAATGGCCCTTTTGATAGCTTTTTCGAGAGCGATGATATCTATTGGCATGGTCAAGATGAAAGGACGACTGTTACCGTAATCTCATCTGATAAGATCCACGAACGCCAAACTAGTCTAAACATCAAACCGGCCCCCGGTAATTATAAGCTCAACTGATTTAACTATCCCTACTAGTAATACCTTCAGAGATGTCATTCCCAGAATTATTCAACGCAGCCTTTACCCATCCTGCGATCGACAATCATGCGCACCCCCTACTACGCGCACAATCACGTAACGCTTTACCATTCGAAGGTTCCATTTCTGAAGCTGAAGGTGAAGCATTGATCAAGGATGCCGTTCACACTCTCGCTTGTTTGCGTGCAACCAGGCAGTTGGCAAAATTATTTGGCCTTGCTGAACATGCTTCATGGGAAGATATAAAAGCTCATAGGGCCTCTATGGACTACATGGATCTATGCAAGCTGTGCTTCAAAGATACAAACATCCAATGCATTCTTATAGATGATGGCCTAGGCGTCCCGGGTCTCTCCGAAGATTATAGGTGGCATAATCAATTGACGCCTACTGCAACTAGACGGATCGTCAGAGTTGAGATAGTCGCAGAGGTAACGTGGTTTCAATGGAAAAAGACCATGCAGTGAATCATGAACAGGGAATATTGAAAGAACTGTTTGACCCACATACGAAGACGGGTAACCCGGAAGCTGGACCACTGCTTGAAACGTTCAGGAAAAGCCTGGTGGAAAGTTTGGATAATAGCGCAGCGGATAAGGATGTTATTGGTTTCAAGTCGATTGTGTGCTACCGCACTGGCATGGATGTTGCGCTGTATAACTCCTTAACGGAACAGGGGCAGGCACTGCTCGAGCTTTTCGATGTATACGTGAAGACGGGCTCTCTTCGCCTAGAACACAAGCCCCTGAATGACGAAGTGGTTCGAGTCGCTCTGACCATAGCTGGTAATCACAAACTGCCAGGTAATGAGAATTTAGTAACGCCTGAGATCAGACATCATTGATCTTTTGTTGTCCAGTGCAGTTTCATACCGGGTTAGGCGACACCGATATTATATTGACACGTTCATCTCCGGCACATTTGCAGCCTATCATCGAGGGCTTTCCGCGAACAACGATCGTATTGCTGCACTCGTCGTATCCATATACACGAGAAGCAGGTTATCTAACGGCGATGTATGAGAACGTGTTTCTTGATTTTGGCGAGGTACGATGATCATTTCCTAATGCGATACGTATTCAGCAAGTGCATCACAAATATAGGTCTTCCCATTTGTGTCCGGAGAAGGGCAACGGGCAATAATCCGCCAAGTGCTGGAATTGAGTCCAACAAACAAGATAATGTGGTCAAGTAAGTCTTGTGATTTTTTTTAATTGGTATAGCTTACAGATGCGTCCCAGGTGATGGGCATTGGTGGCCCGAGTCGTACTACCTTGGCATAGTGCAAGCACGACAAGCCCTCTACGATGTATTGGCTGAATTGGTGACGAAGGGCGAATTAATAGAAAAAGACGGCGTAAGAATCGTGGGCTTAGCGTTGTTCCATACCGCAAAGCGAGTGTACGGGCTAAATACATAGTGGCAGCTTAATCGTGTCATATAAGCGCCAAGAGCAGCGATGGGTTTGGAAATAAAAATAAAGATTGTATCACAGATTTTGGATAAAATAAATGGAAAACTAGCGAGAATTGCCCGAGTCGTGCCGCATGCGCTTCCGACGGCCAGTCTCGTTTTGTCTTGACAGCCAAGGCCTGTGCTTCAAGGAGAACAGAATTGAAATGAGCAATTTCTACTTCGTTCTTGAGTTCGTAGTCGGCCATCTCTTCGTCTTCATTGTGAATCATCTCCAAGCTCATCTCCTTCATCCACAAAGAAAAACCATACTCGAGGTCCTCTGCTTCAATATCCTGGTCTTCGTCGTCGAAAACAACTTCCACAGATGCTTTTCGGTCCTATCCGGCTTTTCAAGGCTGCCTAAGCATTGAACAGGAAGAATAGCATGCAAGCGGTCGGCCGAAAAATGAAATCGGCGGACCCTTAAATTGACGTGACAGCGACAGAGCGGAGAGCTACAAAACAGAGTAAACGACGTGTATGACGGGACGACAGAAACGAAGATAAGTAAAGCCTCGTGTAAATCACGTGATTGTAAATATATATAAGCGGCAAAATAGAACCTCTTTGGTAAAACAATTCTATCTGGGTTGTTAGGCAGAAAATAAACCTAGGGATTGTAGGTATACATCTCCTCTATAATCAATAGGCGGCTAAATGATGAAAAGGTTTATATTGTGGAAGTTATTGAGCTCGCCATCAACCGTATTTTTTGGATTACATAAGCTGGCGGGTTGAGTAGCACATGATCTGGCCACGTCTTGAGTGACACGTCAGTAACTGGATAAATAGACTATTGTCGTCTTCACTTTTTTACAACAAACCACCACCATCATCATGATTCGTTCAGCTTGTCGTCCGACGCGCACCCAGTCGAGGCATTTCCTTTCTTCTCTTTCTATTGCTTTCTTCGCTCTTCTCGCTATTGTCTGCTTCACGCAAGGAGTTCAGGCAGAAGAGGCTCATCCGGAATATGGAACTGTCATTGGTATCGGTATGTAGCCTGCGTCTCCCATCACTCCCTTTCAACCAGAGCGTTGACACCTCTCTCAACAGATTTGGGAACAACGTGCGCACGCCTGTTTGATAATATATAACCGTATATGCTTTCCTAACCTTTCTGCGCTGTCATCTAGTTATTCATGTGTTGGGTCAGTATCGTACTCCACCTCCTTCAGTCTCGCATCTGAGATCTAACAAATAGTGTCCAACGTGGAGGTGTCGTCGAAATTATTGCCAACGATCAAGGTCACCGGATAACACCTTCATGGGTCAGCTTCACTGATGAAGAAAGACTGTGCGGCTCACCCATTCAATAACTTCCTAACGGAGACTCATGTTTTTTTAAGTGTCGGTGACAGCGCCAAAAACGCTTTCCACTCCAACCCAGAAAACACTGTATTTGATGCTAAGCGTCTTATCGGTCGCAAGATGGACGATGAAGACATTACTCGCGACATGAAGCACTGGCCTTTTAAAGTATCGGAGAAGAACGGCAAACCCGCCATCTCCGTCAAACACAAAGGCGGGGAGCGTGACTTCGTAGGTTATCTATTGCAATCTAGCGATTAACAGGGCTCATCTTTTTTTCCTTCTTAGACTCCTGAGGAAATCAGCGCTATGATTCTTACTAAGATGAAGGAGACTGCTGAGGCTTACCTCGGCCACAAGGTCACTCACGCAGTTGTCACTGTGCCAGCGTGTAAGCTCGCATTTGTCAACGCTCACTGCCGCATTTATTTAATAAACTACCTTTCATAGACTTCAACGACGCACAACGTCAGGCTACCAAGGATGCTGGAACAATCGCAGGTCTCCAGGTTCTACGTATCATCAACGAACCCACTGCCGCTGCCATCGCTTACGGTCTCAACAAGAAGGGAGGTGAATCCCAGATCATCGTCTACGATCTTGGAGGGGGAACTTTCGACGTGTCTCTGCTTTCCATCGACGATGGCGTCTTCGAGGTCTTGGCTACCGCTGGTGACACACATCTTGGTGGAGAAGATTTCGACAACCGTGTTATTGATTACCTGATTAAGTCTTACAAGAAGAAGACCGGCACCGACGTCTCCAAGAACCTTCGTGCGCTCGGGAAACTCAAGCGCGAGGTCGAGAAAGCCAAAAGGACACTCTCTAGCCAACAAAGCACTCGCATCGAAATCGAGAGCTTCGAGGATGGCAACGACTTCTCTGAGACGCTTACCCGTGCCAAATTCGAAGAACTTAACATCGACCTCTTCAGGAAGACCATGAAGCCCGTCGAGCAAGTCTTGAAGGACGCCAATGTCAAGAAAGAGGATATTAACGAGGTTTGTAGCATACTTGGTGAAGTATTGGTATTGATACTGATTTGTCATTTATAGGTTGTTCTTGTTGGAGGATCAACTCGTATCCCCAAAGTTCAACAGCTCCTCAAGGAGTTTTTCGGTGGCAAGGAACCTTCAAAGGGAATCAACCCCGATGAGGCTGTCGCTTACGGTGCCGCCGTTCAAGGTGGTATCCTCTCTGGCGCTGAAGGAACTGCTGATGTTCTTCTCGTCGATGTTTGTCCTCTCACTCTTGGTATCGAGACTACCGGTGGTGTCTTCACCAAGCTGATTCCTCGTAACACTGTCATCCCCACGAGGAAGAGTCAGATGTATGCTGATTCCTTTTCTTCCATTTGAACAATGATTTGACCTCTACTAGCTTCTCCACTGCTGCTGACAATCAACCTACTGTTTTGATCCAAGTCTTCGAGGGTGAACGTTCTTTGACCAAGGATAACAACCTTCTTGGAAAATTCGAACTCTCTCGCATTCCTCCTGCACCTCGTGGTGTCCCTCAGATTGAGGTTACATTCGAGATCGACGCCAACGGTATCATGAAGGTTGCCGCTGCTGACAAGGGCACGTAAGTCACATTTCTTGTTGTTTTGAATAAGTTTTTCAGACACATTTTTCAAGTGGTAAATCTGAGAGTATCACGATCACCAACGAGAAGGGTCGTCTCAGCCAAGAAGAGATTGACCGCATGGTTTCGGAAGCTGAGAAATTCGCATCTGAAGATGAGGCTCAACGCAAGAGAATTGAGGCTCTCAACTCGCTCTCTTCCTTCGTCTATGGTCTCAAGACTCAGCTTGCTGATCAAGAAGGTTTAGGTGGCAAGGTTTCTGACGACGATAAAAAATCTCTCTTGGCTACCATCAAGGAGACCACGGATTGGATTGATGAAAACGGCTCGAGCGCCAGCGTTGAAGATTTAGAGGAGAAGTTGACTGGTTCGTTTCCCTTTTATTACCTGGTCGCCGGCAAACACTGACCCTTCTTCAGAGGTCCAAGGTGTCGTTAACCCCATCACCTCGAAGCTTTACTCTGCTCCGAGTGGAAGCAAAGATGCCGACGAAGAGGTGACTAGGAATCACGACGAGCTGTAAATTATTTTATACGAAGTAGTAAACTCCACGCGCTATGGAGTCGAGAAACATTGGGGTGATAGTTAAGTAGATTACTTATAAAGTTAATCGAATGTGAAGATACCTCTGGGTACTTACAATTCCAATAGTAAGACCTTTTTAGACTCGCAGCCATTTTATGTACATCCGTTGAGCCATAGATAATGTCAATAACGTTGTCAAGGCTTGGCCAAGTATGCCAACATCTTTCGGAATCCAAAATTAAATTAAAATTAAATATTTGTCCCTGGGAAACTTATGTGGGTACACTGCGATGAAAGATACTATCCTGCTTATCTCTCTCTCTTGACCTTCTTGGCAGTAGCATGTAACACTGCATGTTGCGACCTTATCAAGCCGTCCTACTCAGAGTGATTTCCTTGTGATTTCCTGTGGCTTCATGAGTAGTACATGAAGCTTCTTTTGATTTCCAATAGCCCCATTTATTGATGAGAAATTATGCTATCAGAATTGGTAAACGGTTCTTTGGCTAACGGCGACTCTTATAATTTTTTGGCAGATAGCTGGGAAGTCAACTTCGTTAACCTAGAGGCAGCTTCATTTCATCTGGGTGAATTCAATCCTGAGCTAGCGTGGAAATTCAGCCACGGTTTGGCGCTAGGATGCTCGTTAGTTACCTGAGTCACCGTCATTTAGCATGTGTCTCATGGCCAATGGTTATCAACTTCTTTCCTTATCACTGGGAGCTTATGTCATTCTCCTCCGGAAGTGGGATAACAAAACCCGATCCTGCTTAAACTCTTACGTTCACGATGGCAATCGCTCCAGATGATATTAGGGCACAGGATGAAGCCCTTCTAGCGGCTCTTGGCTACAAGCAAGAATTCAAACGAGCTTTCACCCCTCTGGAAGTATGTACACTCGCAGCTCTCCCTTCTAAAATTCAGTCTTAAGTGATATTCATCATGACAGGTTTTTGGCGTCTCTTTCTCCATCATTGGCCTTCTTCCATCCATAGCCTCTGTGCTTTTCTATGCTATACCCAGCGGTGGAGGCCCGTCCATGGTTTGGGGAGTAAGTGAACAGAAATGAACCCGATTTTCTTCATTAATAATTCATGTCATGCGAAACAGTGGTTGGTTGCCAGCATATTCGTATTGACAATTGGTATGTCAATGGCTGAGCTGGCTTCTGCTGCTCCAACTTCTGGTGGGGTGCGTGATGATCCATTTTGTGAAAATGACAATTTTTCAAATATAAATATCAGCTCTACTTTTGGACGTACTCGTTTTCCACTCCACGTTGGAGAAATCTACTCTGCTGGATAGTTGGATGTAAGTGTTTTCTTCAGCTTGGCTACTGTGTTCACCACTCAGGCGCCTAATCATTTCCAGATGCAAATACTGTCGGAATGATCGCGTCTGTGGCTTCGATCGATTGGGGTTGTGCCGTACAGGTCATGGCTGCTGCTACCTTAGGTTCTAAGGGCACGTTTCAACCAACCTCGGCGCAACTTTTGTGAGAAACCATTCGCTTCTCACGTACATTACATTGACATGACCACTGACCACTGACCTTGCTTTAAACAGTGGTGTGTTTGTAGGCATCGTTCTGTCTCACGCAGTCCTCTGTTCCCTAGGAACGACTGTGCTGGCACGTTTACAAAATGTTTACGTGGTGTTAAATGTCTTGTGAGCAAGCACATGTACTCTAGTTTACGCGTTTCGTGAACTTATCGGCTTCTTCTGAGATTATGTTTTGGTATAATCATCGCTCTTCCGGCTGCAACGCCTTCTGAGTTCAAGAATTCCGCCAAAGTTGCACTGTGGGATTTTAATAATGGTAAAGTAGATTGGCAAGAAGTCAATATTCTATTTGATTCCATTTCTTTTCAGTGACTGGCTGGAGCAATGGTTATTCGTTCATCTTAAGCTTCCTTGCTCCTTTATGGACCATCTGTTAGTCAGCTCGTCCTGTCCCTCAACTACGGCATGTTGACTGAGAACTTCGATTTAGGTTCATTCGACTCGAGTGTCCACATCAGCGAGGAGTCCTCCAACGCCGCTAGCGCTGTGCCCTGGGCTATTGTCAATGCTATTGCCATTGGTGGTGTACTAGGTTGGGGTATGTTGCAAATTTTAACATTGTTTTTCTGGAATCAACTGGTCTTGAACATGCATGCAGCAATCAATATGGCACTCGCCTTCTGTATGGGTGGTGATCTGGAATCACTCGTGCATAGTAATCAACCTATGGCCCAGATCTTCTTAAACAGCTTCGGCTTAAAAGCGACGCTCGGTATCTGGGCAATCGTCATACTTGTGCAGTAAGAACGCATTAAAATCGATTCACCGTTTGACTGAAAATTTCGTGTCGCCACAGGTATATGATGGGTTCAAGCATGGTACATATTCAGTTGCTACTGATATGTCACATCGATTGACCGAAACATGGTTTGTAGCTTCTTGCTGGAAGCCGTCAAAGTTTCGCGTTCAGTCGTGATCACGGTAAGTTGATTTATGAGACTTGATGATCAACGCTAAAATAAAATTTCAGCCCTTCCGTTTTCTGGATGGTTATACAGGATAAATAGTTACACCCAAACGCCTGTGAATACTGTTTGGTTTGATGCTATTCTCGCGATATTACTTGGTTGCCTAGTTTTTGCAGGACCACAGGCCATCAATGCGGTCTTCGCTTTATCTGTCACGGCCCTTTACGTTGCCTATGCCATTCCCATCACTGCTCGCCTCCTTAGCAAGAACAAGTTCAAACCTGGTCCTTTCAGCCTTGGTATCTGGGTCAGTAGATATTTTTTTTTTGAAATTATCCTTCGTTGAGACGCTTACTTGCTTTTCATTATGCAGAGTGTTCCAGTCTCCGTGATTGCCGTCCTTTTTATGATATTCATGGGGATTGTCTTCTTGTTCCCAGCGGCACCTCGAACCTCTGTTCGCGAGATGAACTACACAGTCGTAGTGTTAGGCGGAGTGATGTTTCTTTCACTGGTATGGTACTACCTCCCGAAGTACGGAGGTGTACATTGGTTCACAGGACCGGTTGCAACCCTTGATAGCCAATCGTCTTCCCTCACAGACGCTAAGAGTGTTGATTCGGAGAAGGTGGTGGCATGAAGGCTTGATTGATTATGTAATAACGTGGGAATATCATTTATAACGTCGACTCTTCTTGTCCTTTGACCGCGATCATCTATTCTCAGTCTCAGGCCTCATGGCTCACATTACTTATCGTCAGTACATTGGGGAGTCAGATCTTCCACATATAATGGCCCTAGTTCAAAATGAACTCAGCGAGCCGTATGTTATTTACACCTTTCGTTATTTTCTCCATCAATGGTGTGTCAAATTGGTCGTGTGAGCACTAATTATCATCGCTAAGATGCTCTTCGACTCTATATAGGCCTCATCTTTCCTTCCTGGTTGGTTACATTGAAATTGTAAGCCTGTTACATACTCAATGTAGGCGTTTCCTGCAGGCATATCCAAGCGATTCCGTTGATCCGGAGCCTATCGGTGTAATTGTATGCAAGCAGAGTATGCATAAGGACTCAACGAACCGAGGTTATATCGCAATGCTGAGCGTAGATAGGGAGTGGAGGAAACGTGGAATATGTTAGTCAACGCTTCCACCCCCTTCTCCATCCTCACAGGATTTCTTAGATTATGGGAAAACCACCTCTGGTGCGGACTCTCTTTTTTCCCCTTTCTGAATTATAGCTAGTGCACTCGTGAGAAATTCGATTCAAGCCATGAAAGAGGACGGTGTCGATGAAGTAAGTGATTGCCTGGGGCCATGCACTTAGAGACATTGTATCTTACCAATGCTATCTCAATAGATTGTGCTCGAGACCGAGTATGACAACTTTGCAGCCTTGTCTTTGTATGAATCCCTCGGATTCATACGAGAGAAACGGCTTCACCGATTTTATTTGAATGGCAAAGACGCGTTTCGACTTGTGCTTGCAGTACCACAACCAGACTCTGACGATAGATCAGACACACCTACTCAGACTCGATCTACGCGATATCTACGCGCTTCACACAGCGCAATATGTGTGTCGCCCTACTCCGACGACGAAGAGGAGGTATCATCTCGCTAGTGGTCAACTTTATGTTATCTTGGCGCACTGGTGACTGATCAAATTGCAAATGGTCATCACGGTTTTGATTTGTGTTGTCAAGGTATTGCACTTTCCATTTTCACACTACTCTTTAGTCTTGTACTTGTTCTTGTATTCTAGCTTTTCACCAACACCTCCCAATATCCAGCATCTATCAGTCTCCGTTGTTATTAATACCCAACTAATAGTCGAATTACGTATCAGAACAGAGGTGATCTCTCAATGAACATGTAGTCACATATTGAATTACAACGGTATGTATTTTGTAAGCTATGATCCAGGGTATATACATGACTTAAAGCAGGGTTGTGGTTACGCATGCCCCACATTCTGTCACAGTTGAAACGACAGTCTCTGTTATGGTGACAGTAGGACAATCGATAGAAATAGGAACCGTAAAAGTTGTCGTAATACAGGGTGCGGAAAGGGTAGAAGTCAAAATTGGCGAAGAACTAGACAAAGTGGAAAGAACGGTAGGTGTACTGGAGGTAGAAGACGAGGTCGGAGGAAGGCTTGAGGCAGAGACTGGTGTGGAGATGCTTGAGGGAGTAGATCGTAAGGAAGGTATGGGGAGAGTTGGAGTCGAGGTAGAGACTGGTGTGGAGGGAATACTTGGAGTAGATTGTAAGGAAGGTACAGGGAGAGTTGGAGTCGAGGTAGAGACTGGCGTGGAGGGAATACTGGGAGTAGAGCGTAAGGAAGGTACGGGGAGAGTTGGAGTAGAGGTAGAGACTGGTGTTGAGGGAATACTTGGAGTAGATTGTAAGGAAGGTACGGGGAGAGTTGGAGTCGAGGTAGAGACTGGCGTTGAGGGAATGATGGGAGTAGAGCGTAAGGAAGGTACGGGGAGAGTTGGAGTAGACGTAGAGACTAGTGTTGAGGGAATACTTGGAGTAGATTGTAATGAAGGTATGGGGAGAGTTGGAGTCGAGGTGGAGACTGGTGTGGAGGGAATACTGGGAGTAGATGTTAAGGATGGTGTAGGGAGAGTCGGAGTTGTGGACTCAGAGAATGAAGACAGAGGAGAGGTGGGCGGAACAGATCAATTCTAAGCTTTGATATACTTCATGGCTTATTAGTTGATAACTTACAGGGCAGGGTATTGTTATTCTCGGTGTACCACCCATCGAAGTCAAGCGTGGTTCATCGCGGGTTTGAACTCGAATTTCTCCGCAATCCGTGGCTATTACAGTGAGAGTCTCCCTTGTAATTGTCCAATCCGTCTCGCAAGGCGCGAATATTGCAGTCAAGTTTATGAGGGTCATTGGGACTGTCCCGCCATCAGAAGTGAGTTGATTAACAGTGGTTGTGCCATTGAGCAAGAAGGTTTGGAAGCAACAATCTTCTGGAGCGCCGCGAACGACGGCGAAAGCCACAGTGATAAGCAGAAATGGTGCCTGTATCATCTTGATTGAAAACATGGAGAGGAAGAGCCAGGAGTCATAGAGTTTATAAACATCGGTACTCGCAAGGCATTACTAACCGTCGAGACCATTTTAGATTGACCCTGGTTGCGGTATGGGTCAAACGTTGAAGCTGGAAGGCCAGACCTGCACTTGTACTGTACAAATTAATGACCATGCTTCTAGAATGAAACGAGGAGGTGTTGTCATCTGTTTATTCTTACAGCTGTACACGACTAATCACTGTCACCATCGTCGTCAACCCCGATGCTACTACTAGTAGTAATAGTATCCAAACTTCGTTTTGACACTGGCATAAGATGTTCAAGTCGATTTTTTGGGTGAAGACCGCCTAGCAGAATTCGTTCAAGGCGTTCAGAGGTTAGCTTCTCTGTATATAGGACTGTGTCAAACAGGTGCTAAATTCAATTTGCCCGTCAGCACAGTTTCATACAAACAGTGGCAGAAGTTATCGCACTCCATTCTCGCTATAAGCCAGCTTCTGAAGCGCCTTCTTCGCTTTCTGGTCGTCTCCAATCTGCACAAATTGAATACCGACGCTGTTTGGATGATGTTTGTTCTCTTCCATTCTCTTCACGGCTGCTGCCAGCACATCCTTAATCGCCGGCGCTCTGTCTAGAAAAAGTTTGAGAGGCTTCTAGCCTCAACTTCTCCGAGGCTTACCTGGTCGTCCGTCCGTCAATATAATGATATTCAATGGTCGTATACAAGTGTACCCTGGCTTATCTATCTCTTCGTCGAGTTTAGTCAGGTGCTCGCCCAGGACTTTCTCAAGGACTTTGCCAGTAGGCGTTCCTCCTTGGGTTGGATTAGAACTTGGACTCGTCTTTCAGAATATTGCAAAAGGACTTACTCTTCAACGTAGCTGCGTTGAAAAGTGTCAAGATTGATTCTCCTCCCTTAACGGCTGTGATCAAATCTAGGCACCGTACACCTCTTGTGAATAGTACGCACCTTAACTCTAGCGGCTCTATCGTTTGAATTCAAGAATTTGAGGTCGATCTCCCCGGACTTGTGATCCCATGCATATTTTGCTATCCCAACCAAAGCCTCGCGTGTTTCATTCCATCTGTTCTTACGGCGCATCTATATCATTGGGCTTAACAAAAGCCTCATAAAAGAAATCACTAATTAGTATGCGCACCGATTTGGAATTGTCCACAATGAACAAGATATGGTAAAATCTATGTATGCCCATTATACAATGTTGACAGAGGTACCAAAGAGACTTACTGCAAATATTCCGTCATCGTGCTCGGGAGCTTCCTGTCTAGCTGTGGATTGTAACCCGGGTTCACTGTGCCTGTTTCGGGCTTTGGAGGCTCCATGTCGCGAGCAAGATCTGTAGCAGGTTTTTCTGCAATTCGTGCGATGAGCGCTTTGCCTTCTCCGTCAGCCCATTTATTGACTGCCCGTTCGACCTTGACTTGGTGAAAACAGTCGCAAAGGTCTACCTCCGCAAGGCCAAGTGCAGGGTCCAGTCGATAGTAACTGTTTCTTCTCCAATGAATGCGATTGCGACAATTTAACCTGACCTTCGTGAGCATCCTGTGTTTCCAGGGCGATCGCCAAGAGATGTCTTGAGATGGCTAATGCCTTTTCCTCCTTTTTTCGTGTGCGTATTTCTGCCGAAATCTTTTCCATCATGGGTTGAACTAGATGTGCAGCATGGCGCTCTGTGACAATTGAGCGTCTCATTATTGCACTCCTACTCAAGCTGCCAAGCCAAGTTCCTATGCTAACGAAAACAAAATTGTCAGGATTTTCTGTTGGCCATAGCATCTTGCATTCCTTTCGGGCCTTCTCAACAGGATTATTGAAACCCGCAAATCCGGCATCGGAAAATCCATACATTGGCTCGATTTTCGCTGGTGACATATACATCGGACTAGACAGAGTGGCCCTCACGGCCTCTCGAACGAGTCAAATGTGTTTCACGGGCGGCGATAGGGAACCAGCACTCCAAGTTGGCGTAGGATAAGATCGGATTAGGTGGGTTTGATTGGAATAATCTGGTTCTCCAGCGACCACAGTGACAAAAGTCTGAAATAAGACCATATTAATGCCTCCAGACAACCTTGACAAGAAATGAAAGGTATACTCTTGTGCTTTGACCTTCCAAGATCATTGGTAAATCAGGATGGCCCCCGTGTTTTCTGATGATATTCGCCAAAGCGACGTCAAACTCATTGGTCTCCAAAAAATCCTTGTCAAGGAGCTTATTGTAAAACTTTTCTTCGTCTTTGCCGCAAAAGCTCTCTGTTAGTTCCTTATAGGTCGTTATTGCTGTCGCACAATCTAGTTTCAGTCGACCCAGCAAGACTGCAATCAGCCCGCCAACAGAGGATCCGCACATCATATCGAACATTTCGCATGGTTTCTGACTTTGACTCCTTGCCTTGGTAAGATGGTTGATTGTATGTAATGCCCCGAGGCCTCGAAAACCACCACCATCCATGATGAGCACGCGTTTTTGTCCTGTGGTTTTTATTTTGAGATGGCACAGTCACTTGTCTCCTACACAAAATGAACTACGCACGCTGAAGGGATGGCATGGTGAGAAAGTAAGGAACTCTTTGGTGGTCGGCCAATTATTGTCTAGTAAGGATTGCAGTAGCTCAGCACGAGAGTTGGGCGTAAGGTGCTGACGGTCTCTCGGCAGTTGTTAAGCATTATCAAGTAAGGGACCTGCCACATATTCACCTTAGCATGCACATGCTGTTGGCAATGCCTGACATACCATGGCCTCATGGATGTTGTCGATCAAAAATGAGGTGTCCTCAGCAGCAGGAATTGTCAGTTAACGTATGATCATCGATCACCATGAGGACATCTAAGAGTCTGTTTCGGTATCCATTATTCGGTTTAAATATCACGATGAATAAAATATCCTCGCCTGTTTCCTGGCATTTCTAGCCAATATCTTAACAGGCGTATGGTATACATGATTTAGGATGTCGTACTGTCTGTGCTTCGGCGCTTCATCAGTGGCTTAGTCAAGCGCTTAGTAATCTATTTTTAGCTGGAATACAATTCTGAGCAAATCTGCTGGCTCAGGATCAAAAGCTGGTTTTAATTTTCTGCATGAAACAAATTAAAAAACCGCTTCAACCCTGAGGATCGAATACATATACTCCTGCATAACTTGTGCTGTTTATTTCATTTTACATGTGATAACGTCATGGAGTGCGGCTCTGGGAAGCTTCATTTGGCCTAGCCCAAATTGATACTTATCACATTGAGAATATTGGCACAACTTGAAGGTTATCACGAGGCACAAGTCCGCCGGTCTCTGTTAAAGAATATTCTTATAGAATTTTCAAATTGAGCTTTTTTCTGGTATATGGTTCCAAGCTATCCGTAACCGCGATAAGGGTCCGCTTCAGGATAATATACATATTCAGGAAATAATGAATTCCTGAAGCGTCTCCATTGCCAAGGCTCATGTATAATCAAAGAATCCAAACCAAAGTCGCCTAGGTCAAATGAACGCCTTCCTCAGGCTGAGTGTCTTCTCCTTGGGTCTAAACGGGTTCAAACGAAACACCCAGATATTTATTTAACAAATCTGAGACGCTCCGCATAAGCCACTATAGTAAGTAGCCCAACTTGAAAGTGCTTGAAAATTAAAATCGCCCAGTATGAATAACAAGCCTGGTGGTCACCAGTGTAGTCGGGTTTTACTTCGGTTCACGGATGGTTTCGGATTCTGGAATGGGTTTTCCAGAATCGCTAAGACCAATCGACCCCCGGTTTTGAAAATGAAAATATTTGGGTAACTCGATGTTATTGGGGGAAAGAGAGCCGAACAGGAATGTTAACATGGAGAACCAGAACCATATTTTTTCTGGCCAGATCTAACTATGTCGATCTCTGAATTCGGCGAAGAGGACCGAATCGAGGCCACGGTCAGAAAGTTAGGAGATGGGAGACATTTGTGAGCATAGAAAGCATTCTCAAGAAACCCATTCTATCATATTTGACTCCTCGAGACCATCCCAGTTACACGCCTGAGGTTTGTAACGCTCTTTGCCATCGCTTTTCGTCTTGTCAATTCGTTCCTTGACAGATTTGTGAACCCTGACCCTACGATCAGGATTGAAAGGAACGTTACGGCCTAGACCGAAGTTGCGTCTGCACAACAAATGTCATATGCGTCAGATTACTCCGAGAATGACGAGAAACGCCTTACCTTCTCATCTTTATCCAATTGCCGTTTTCTTCTTGGTATGTAGTCAACATAGGGATAACTTCCAAGACCCACCAGTTCTTGGCGTAAACGAGTGGGTCATATATATCCGCAAATGCATCGCGAATATCCATGGCATGTCGCATAGCAAGTGCAAGGCGTCCGAGTCGCGAGTGATCAAACGCAGTTGCGAAAAGAGAAGAATAGGACGAAGGCACTGAATTTAACGACCGGGTCGTCGGGACAGGCGAAAGAGAGACCACAGTAGACGGTGTGAGCGCTGTTTTTGGACTGACTGGTGAATCCAGCAGAGAAGGATTTAGTCCATAACGTTGGACATCGAGGTTTAGTCGATGCATTTCATGCGCCAATTCAACCAAATCAAAACCCATGGATTTGAGAGGTTCTTCCTTGAATAATATTCCAGTCCCTGCGGCAATGGCTTCCTTGACCATCCACCTCAACGGTATGAACGATAGACTATTCTGCACTCGGTTGTGGTGCGAACCGCCGCCGACGTCGGCATGGCAGCCTAACAGAAGAGTTCAGAAAGTTCGAGACTAGCTCTGCAAGTCGTACCTGAAAACCAAACTTCTTCGACATCCGCAACTTCGCGTTTTAGAGGTTCATAAACCCAGTTATCCCTTGAAACGGTGGAATCTCTCGGAGCGAAATCAGGTTCGTCGACATCAAGTTCCAGCTCACGCTCCAAAGTTGCTTCATACCATGTCTTTGGTCGAAATATAGCTCGACGTTCGTCAAGTGCTAGCGCATGACGGAAGGTTCTAACAGCATAGTTGACCGACGTGTATGGGTGCGTTCGTGGTATCAGGCCTACAGATGACACAGTATCCCTGGGGGCGGCGTTAAAAGGTGGTACACTTCCAGAACGCATCACTCACCAAACTCCAACAAATTCGACGGTTACGGGCAGTCTGAGGTTGAAAATAGATAAAAAACGGCTTGTTCAAGGTAATAATATATCTTGTCTTACGCAAAGGTTGCTTTGAACTCGCGACCCAGGGTGGTTCCTTCCATGCCTGTCATTTGATAGACAGAAAATGCGAAATCGACTTGTTGAAGGTTGCCAGGCGGCAGGATTCCAACCTATGAAAACGAGCCACACATAGCAAAAAATCGGATGATTTGGAGGTATAGCATCACACCTTGTATAGCATTCCCATGATAACACGAGCGGTATAGGCTACGGAAAGGAAGGTAAGTGCGGCGCCCAAGATCCATACGTAGACAATCCTTTATTACCCCCGCGAGAGAAGCCAAACAAGCAGATTTTGTCGCCCTTACTGAAAATTGAGAGTTTGGTGGGTAATGTCAGAGGTAGAATGAGAATAAGACGAACCGGTATTTTTGCATAATGAATCGATATCTATAGAATTATGGATCCCATAGCACTGATTAAAAATAGCGGCACTGAAGGGCGCACCCGTCCATAACATGATCATTGAGATGAAGGGCAAGAGCTTGGTCGATGGTGGACGCAATCCATGAAGCCGTTTTTGTTATAAATTGGCGTTTGTTGTAAGTTCCGATACCAGGCTTGATTGCAAAGGTCAGCAATGCTAGAACCGGTGCCAAGAGATATTTACTGACTTGGTAGTATACAACCTGTTTTTCTTGATGGTCCCTGTCAAGTGCTTTGAAGAAGCGCACAATGTTCGAATTCTGATAAAGTTATCAACTATTATCTTGTATAAATAAATCCCTTACTTCCTGTTTGGACAGAGCGAGACAATTAGAGAGACTAGGAATAATTCGAGACAGGCATTCATACCTCTCCAAATTTGTTTCCATTTCCATCGAAACAACAGACGATGGTTCGAGGCTCTGGGGGCACGGGCAGTTGGACCGGTGGCAGTTTTTTGGCTAGCAACTTGGACGGAAGGGACGCCATTGAGTTCAAGTATCAGCCATTTTGGGGCAGAGGAAAAAAAACTGCCAGCCTTCGAGACAACCCTCAAGGTCCATATTTGGGGAAATATATAGAAAATCGCCGCAAGAACAACCCCCAACCAGAACCAGAGAGGCCAGGCAAGCTGGGTGTCCACACGTGTGCGGGTCATGGGGACCTTCTAAAAAAACATAAGTCTGAGCCAGAGACCAGGATTTCACTCGTAATTTGTTGGTTGCTCTTACACATGTCCTTCATGAGGCTTTTCGCAGATTTGAGCAAAGACCTCGGAAGACGCTTGGCCAGATAAGTATTGGACTTGGACTGTGACAACTGAACGTGGGAATGTGTTACATTCTCTCTAAAGATTAATCCATCTTTTTTCCGGCCTACATTTTATAATTATACGCCATTGCAATTGTCATTAATATTCATTGCGAAGTTGAACATGAATTGATCGACTCTGACACCAACAGAAAACTGCATGTGGCCCATGCTCGTCCAACTAACTCTCACATAATGTTTCTCAATTTTGATGCAATCATGCATACCTGCACCACGGTATGTATTTGCCAGATTCAAAAATGTGCATAAACCTCATGTAAAGCCCTGGCGTTTATCAGGATCACGGAAATGATATACAGAATGCCAATGCCACCCTTCTGGCAAATTCAACTTGTTCGATTTCACCCTATTCGCTACTAGTACCCATCGTGACTGACGCTTGGCGGGCGCTTCTTGGATACGCCACTATTCAACTGGGACAAACCATAATCGACAACAAGGCTGCGGTGCATAAGATGAAACCTTCGTGGGTATGGCGTTGTGTCGAAAACGATACAATCAGTCAACGTGTTTTGCTTCTGGACCACCGGATAAAAAGTGCTACTAGCCACTGGTTGTAATAAACCCACGAGAACGGCAGCAAGTTGTCTAGGCATCCCATCCCGTGCTATACTTATACTTCTGCGATAGTCCACCTCTCAAAGTTTGTAATGCAGTCATCTAGCCTATTCCCTGCGTCAGAGGGGGATAAGTCCCCTCTTCTTTCCAATGGTTCTTCAGCTGGACACCATTTAGACACTACTTCCTCATCTCGTCTGGAACGAAAGCCCGGAGTCGTCTATCTGTCTAATAAAACGTCGGCTGCGCGATTTGGTTTATTTGCACATGGTTTCTTTTCACATGACTCCCTCAAGACTGTGTCGACCCTCGTTATTCCAGCGCCACCAGAAGTCGTATGTATGTTTTCCTTACAGCTCACATATCATCTGAATTCTCTCGCACAGACTTCCATGCAACAAATGCGATCCACCAACATGTTCGGCCAGTCATCAGGGGTCGATGACCGTTCTCTGGCCGTACGTGATTCTCAGTAGCCTTCAAGTTCGTTTACCTCACCGATTTGGACAGTTTCAAAACGGAATCAAATACATGTCCTATAACTCAGAGTCCAAGTGGACTGAAATTCTTCAGGAAGCGGCCATGAAACATGTGCTACGTATGTTGTTGCTTTCTGAAATTGGCTGGACCATGGCTGAGTTCCTGAAATAGTATACAATGCTCAACCCAGCTCACCTGGTTCTGGTGAATTAACCATTTCTCGCGTCACTTCTTCGACCGACTCTAGCAATCTTCCGGCTCCCGAAGAGGTCTATCGACTTCTATTGAAGTCCGAAAGTACTGGGGGCAGAATTGTTCATCCACATGGGGTTTCGAGCCTCGTATTTGCATTCGCAAGTCTGCTATCTGTAAGTTGACGCAGTGTTGCCTAAAATTCGAGTTAAACGAAGGCCTTTCTACGCAGCTATCGATTAGTAGTCCCATTTCGTCCCAGTCGACGATCAATAATCGGTCTCCATGTTTTGATCTGTCCCCACTCTATGGCTTTACCTCTGATGATGCCGACCAGATCCGGCTCAAGGATGGAACGGGGATGTTGGCACCAGACTGCTTTTGTGAAGATCGTGTTGTGCATTTGCCACCAGCTGTTTCAGCTATGCTGATCTTATGGAACCGAAACCACAATGTAGGTGTCTACTTTACTCGCCTTCACATGTCTCACCGTTGTATAGTTCATTGCAAGGCGGTTGTCGATCAGCTATGGAGAAAGATTCAAAGAATCTTCTCAAGACTCAAAAGACGAGCTTATCTTCCAAACCACACGTTTGATCAATTGCGCCAACTTCAGAAACATTATTGGGATTGATTTCTTGAAAGGCTTGATGGGACTTTCTGCAGCAGACCCAAATCCTAATGTCGATGTTCTGAGCGTAAGAAGTTTCCATCAGTCAAAAGTCCCTCGCTCTGTTGAAGTGTTATCAATCAGGATGCCGTGAAGGCGCAAGACTTGAAAACATTCTTCGAGTCTACATTCTGCTACAATGTGTGTTGACACTTAATGTCAAATAAATGTCGCTAAAAGGTTATTTAGTGGTCTTCCTCAACGTCAAATTATGATGCTAGCACACTTGAAGGGACCATGGCGAGAGCGTTACATCTGGAGAATGGGGAACTAGCAAACGATGGTATTTCTAAGCTTTCATCAATACGTCATGCTTATATGAGCACAGATACATACAGCCCAGTTTCGAAGCTTCCTCCAAACCCAGACCTCAGAAATCGACAAAGATCGTACTCGACGAAGCTATCCAGGGTGTGTTCGATTCCACCATTTACATATTCAGAGTTGAATTCGTATCATGTTAGGCTACCACGGCCGTTGAATGGACGGTTTAAGGATGCAGAACTTGCCCGAGTGTTGCAGCAAGCAACTGAACGCTCAGCAGGTGCATTTGGTTACCATCAAGTTCCTTTGTGTGCCGGAGTCCACGAGCTGCAAAAAATCGAAGAAGCGCGCAACTCAAAAGCGTGCACTCTAAATGAATATCGGAGGGCTCTTGGGTTAAGACGTATGTCTTGTTCCAATCGGCTCGACATTTTCTCTAATTTTCTTCTTCAATATAGCGCACAAGTTTTTCACTGATTGGAATAGTAATACCGGGGTAGCCGAGCAAGCCAAGCAACTTTACAAGAATATTGATGATCTCGAGCTCTATGTTAGCTATCGTTTTTATTGAGTAGCGCAATAACTGATATAATTTTGCACAGGTTGGACTACATGTGGAGGAGGCCGTTCCGTGCGGCTTTGGTTTGGGTCATACAATGGTAATCTCGTCCTCAGATTCACCGCTTCCAACTTACATCTAAGTCCATAAAGACGTACGGTCTTTTAACAGATCTCGTAAGACACTCATTTTCAACCAAACTGGCCGATGCAGACCTAGGGCGTCTTTGTTTTAGGCTTCTCGAATCCGAAGTGATCATGCCAATGCCAAAGTTGCCAGTATGTTGGGCCGTTCCTTTGGGCCACCCCCTCTCTGATTGCGGTACAGAGGACACCGTCACGCCTTGGGGCTACCAAGATTGCCAAATCCACCTCCACAACGGTACCTTTGGGAACTGCTTTCCGAAAGGTGAGAGCCTCTGATCCCATACTCAACACCCAGTTGATCTATCAAAGTTTTATTGCGCAATCTTCCTCGCCATTATCCACACAACAATGTATACAGCCTTTTTCCATTTTCCACCCCCGGCTCTGCGATAGAATGCTTAACGAAAAACTCGCAACTTCCTGACGAAATTGACCACTCCGAGTACGACCACGATACGCCGAAGCAGCCTATTGTACATACATTGGCGGCCAATAGTACTACCATCAGCCACGTACTCAATGCTCCTGATACCTACCATACCCCGTACGGGAAATCGCTCAAAAAATTAACTGATGGATATGGGTATGTCGTGGTCACATTTCAAGGCTTTCATGACTTATCACTCTTATAGTTACTTTCTTGGCTTTGACAATGAAGCTCTGTTCGTGACACTTCGATGTTCTTTCTCACAATATTTACCCCCTTTTTATGTCAATCATGACCGAGACCAGATAATGGTAATATCATTCAACCTTTCTTTCATGCTCTCATACTTTCTCACCATGAAGCAAAAAAACTCAGACTTTACATGCGCTTATCCCAGATTCTGGAAGCACAATGCGTCAATATGCGGCCTCATTGAGACAGTCGACAGCAAAGGCAATCATCACTAAAAGACAACTGAGGTAAGTTACCATGTTTTTGCCACAATCAGTTTAATAATATTCTCTTCAGCAGCACGGCAAATACTTTTACGATTGACATTGTTAAAGACGTCATCAACCCTGTCTGCACTCGATGGGTCTGCCAGACACTGGTACGCAAGTGACACTTACCATTACCATTCTCATCTACATACCTGGCACACAGTGTGACTACGAGCTTCGCGACAAGTCTGAAGATACCCAGCCCCAGCGCATGAGCGAACAAGAGATGCACGAGGCCTTTGGTGCGTTGTATACGTGAGGTTTTCATGATAAAATTTGAAATACCTTATTGAAGTAGTCTGCGCCCGGTAGATACGTCTTCAGAAATTCGGATCCAGAACAGGCCTGGTCTATCCGCCTTGAAGCTATGAGAGCTAGAAGGGCTCTTCGCGATCATATACGGGATAAAATTCCAAAACCAAAGTGGCTCCAAGCCTCGGTAACCATCGATATTTCTCCCTTTTGCTTCAATGATTGACCGTATCTCGTCTAATGTTTGCAGTCTCATCTTATGCGGCCCTGGCTCCAAAGCTGCATCAAAGACGTCGTCCAATACGTTGAAAGAGTCTACAAAGAATTCTCCTCGACGGGCAATACATTACCGGCATTCACTCCTCAAACATTTTTGGAAAGAGTTGTACAGGCCCGCCGAATCAGCGATTTAGAACCACCGCCCGCCCACTTTGACGAGATTCGCAAGCGAGTCAAACCAGTACATTATTGGCAGAACGAGAATGATTTGAAAGACCAGGAGACAGAGGAGTCCAGGATCGTAGCGAATGTTCTTGGTCTCTCCGTTGTGGCCTCAGTCAAATTCCCTCTGGGTATGTCGATACAGACTTGTACAACGAGACACTTTTTGACGTGCATGCTATAGCACTGATACAAGCGATTGATTTTTACATGGACGAAGAACGCTCGGTAGAACGCGAAGAGATTATTCGCCTCTCAAATGATCGCGTATCCCCATCTGCGGAAGTCAATAACAAGCTTATGGCTTACATCCGCGAGGCACAAAGTGAGTTTGTGCCTCTGACAACCCAAAATGCGAACTCCTCTGACGTCATTCTACCTGATTAACACTACTCTGTTCTGTAGGAATAGATCAACCTCTAGGTCTCTGGCGCGACGTCGTCAAAAAAGATGTCCTTGGTGACATCCATGTTTATCCGGGTGATCGGATTTTTATCGACTTGCAGAAAGCCCACAACAATGTACGCCTTCTTGCCCAAGACTTTCTATTGTGGATTGTCTGAAAATCCTCCACAGCCTGCAGACTTCCCGAATCCACACACAATAAATGTGGCTCGGAATATTCCCTCTACCCAGGGCTTAGGGCTGCACAAATGTCCTGCCCTCTCATTCGTTGATCAGGTAGGTTCCGCCAAACTTCCATCCCTTGACGACCATGACTGAGATGAGTTGTTATAACCAAAGACAATGCCAGAAGTAAGTTTTATCTCTCAGTCTTGCCTCATACCTAGATTGGCGTCGCATTGTAGATGTTTAAAGTCGTGTTTCAACTGCCCAACATTCGCCGCGCACCCGGAGAGACTGGCCGGCTTATAAAGACCAAGGGGGCTGCCAATCCGCTTGATGTCAGTGTTCTGTGAACTCTCCCTCCCTCCCTCGAGGTGAATCTGATCCAGTTGCATCTTTAAGAGTGACCCAGTTGTGTTCATAAACCAGGCTAAGGAGTTCAAATTCCTCCCTCAAAATCTGAATCTAGAGGTGGGCATCCTTCTGGAAATTCTTGTCCAATAAATATCTCACTTTGCTTGCCAGTATGATGCTGACACGAAGTCACCGTAAGTGTCACCCAATCTTTTTGCACAACTTCTGTGTTTTGATCTATGACTCTAGCTTCGGGTCTGAAGATATGGAGATGTCACCAGAGGATAAGAAGTCATGGGGAAAGATGAAATCGCCTGCTACCCCACACGAAGTAGCGCGAGAAAGGATGGACTGGATCATAAAATGCATAGTAATCGCACGACTTCTATGGACATTGCTGAGTGGGTTTTTCTTGCCTACCAATGCTCTCAATTCATTCATCCATTACCATCAGCCTTACTTCTCAGCCTCAAGGTGGCTTTGTTCGGGACGAGGTCGACGAAGAAGGTAGTGCGCCCAGTCACGGCGGAAGACGTCAAACACGATGTCGTTCTGTGTTCGGATCCCATTAAACACTGGCACAACTGGGAAGCTGCAACCATGGCTGCTGGTACAGACGGTGTCCCCCAACCACTCAAATATACTTCGAACAACAAAACGGCGCACAGGCTTAGTGTGTACGATGTGGACAAGAGAGACATGCGGATGGCAATATACGTTGACGACATTCTGCGCGGACTCACCAGCGAGTTTGACTTGGATTTAGAGGAGGATTGTGAACTAGATGTCTATATGTGTGCCCAGAAACACTATAGCGCAGGGTGGCTAGTCATTCCATCCGGAAAGCATGAAGTTCGGATTGAATGGAATGGCAAAGGTATAAGTCAACTCTCTAGAGCTTTTTGTGTGCCGGACTGACAACTCGTGTGCTTGCAGAATATGTGAACGGTACCCATGAGCCTGACCTTGGACCGGACACCTCACGTCGGTTGTTTTGGGAGAGAGCGGACTGCGGCGCAAGTTGAACGTTGAACTTTCTCTTATATAATTTCCACCGGACTTCTTGACCATTATCTGAGCAAGCTTTGCGTCATCAGTACCAGTATTGTATACACCATGACTTTCATTATTTCTCGGAATACACATCCTCATTGATATGACCCGTCATGTACCAAGGAATTGACTCACTGACGAGCATCACACCTTTGATTTTCATGATGTCTCACTGGTAGTGAAAAATCGTTGCTCAAATTTCAACGCAATAACTTGAACGACAGTTACGGGGAAGGTTGAAGAGTAAAGCAAGTCAAGAAATCCATCCATCCAACTGCGGCTAACTACCTCTGCTCTAAAATATACAATACAACCCAAAGGTCAATGTCAGCTCATTATTCACCAGCAACATGCGTCTGTTACTCGATTAGATCATACTCATGCTTCAAACTGTGGCTAATTGATCATTGCGTTAAACTCGTTGCAGTGGCGCCAGAAGAGACAATCTTGAAACCCGACAACCAGTTCTCCTTGAACACATAGGCATCCTCCACCGCTGGGGTAATCTTGATCGCTCTTCCTAGCTGCTCGTCTAGGATATACCCTTAATTTAACTGCATGCATAGAACAAAAACCATGCGGGAGAACTTACAAATGAAATCACTTTCCTCATGATCGAAGTGTTTCAATGGCCAAGTCGTCCCAGCGGCATGTTCGTCCCTCCTCCGTTGCCTTTGGTCGTTCTGGTTTTTGAAAAAGGTAACAGGTCAGCCACGGCGTCGATTTGGGTGAAAGGAAAATATTGCCTCAATTCTGCTCTTCTCTCGACTAGCCAATTCAAAGTCGCCTTCTCTGATACCCTTGGCAACAAGATGCCACAATTTCCTGGTTTCCAGTTCGCCACTCTCTTCCGTCCATTGGATAGGTGTTACTTCCTCTTTAACATGCTCGTTGGTGTCGTGGAAGGTGCCTCCAGCACCTTTAGTGAACTTGCTAGACTCATGCCAGGTCCCCTCCACCACGATCTCGCCTCGTCCCTGGCCTCCTTGCCCCGGCATGGGTGTCACGGTAGCTTTAAAGGAGTGGGATTTGCCAGAGAAATAACCTTTTCCTTTATACTCTAAAGTGATAATACTGCCTCCACCGATGATGTAGGAAGTATCTGCAAGCTCGGTGTAGGGTGAACCATACCAAAGACCGTCAATACGTAGGCGAGGAAGAGTGATGAGGTATTGTTCTATAGGCGTAGATGGGGAGGAAGGCGGAGAGATTGTCAAGACAGCATGTCCAATTTGCTTGACAATGATTGCACCGGCTGTAAATAGAGTTGTCAAAGACATTGGTCGAGAAATATGTGATGGACATACAACTAAAGCTTGTTTTCTGAGCATTGTGTCCAATCAGTCGCAAGCCTTTCGATTTATTCTCGATGATATAGGCAGTGATGGGTGGGTGATGCGAGACCTGCTCGACAAGGAGCTCAGTGATGCCACGTCCATTCGTGTCTGGCCAAGTGCCATAAAAGACTCTGTATAATTATTTACATAAGAAAACTGCAGTAAGGCAGAAAGGAAGCGGCGCACTCTCCAAGAACAGGGTTCAATGGTCTGTATTCGAAACGTGTTTTAGTAAGGATATGGAAAGGAGAAGACGAGAAGCTGACTTTTTCTCAGAACCTAGTTGATCATTCCTGGATGTATATTGATCCTTGAGGGTGCTTATGAACCATTTGAGAACGGCCAGAATTCTGTCTTGACCAGGTTTCGCATCTGCGATGGCAGCGAAGAAGTTTGGGCGCTCGCACCAATAAGCTGGATCGATAAATATCGATGAGCGCGGATCTAAGATTATGAAACATGTGTGAAGACTTGCCAGGAAATTCAGTGAGAGAGGTTGGGGAGAGAATGAAAGGAGGTGCCGTCAGCGACGAGAGGTCACCGGAAAAGGAGGCAATGCTTGAAGAGGACTATAATGAGAACGGGTTAATAGATTGAAATAGAAAAAAAAAGCATACGATTTGAGAAATGAAGTCCAACTTCCGCGCTGCGCTGCTGGTACAGCCTATAAAAGAGAGGATTTAAATGAAAAAAAATATCAGAAAAAAAAACATATTTCACTGACATGTCCAACTTCTTCACTGCTCATCGTCGTAGGTAACAATCAAAATATGACGTAATCAACCCATGCCCTCCAACTACCTTCGGCTTTCTCCGATTTCATCAGCTGCTTGTCACTTAACCTACAGCTTTCCATGCATGGCATACACAAACTGGTTATTTGAATGTGTCTTCAGCTTCTCCCCCCTCTCTTTGTCTTGCCCCCACAAAAATGTCTGAGAATCTCCCTCAAACAATCCATCCCGCTCTGCCAAAGCCACGAACAATCATTTGTTGTTTCGATGGAACGGGCAACAAATTTGGAGAGGTATATATTATCTAATTTTTTCCCAACATCTACTGTATGTCTAATTCCCGTCTCAAATCGATAAGCAGGCAGTAAATAATAATTTAGTTTTTCGGTCACTTTCTACGTGAACTCACAGATTCCAGACCCCCAACGTTCTGCTTCTCTTCAGAGCGCTCAAAAAAGACAACCCGAACGAACAACTCGTTTACTATCAAATGAGAGTTCTTGTTCGTTCAGATTTATCAAGCGTTCACCCTACACTGCTGCAGTCTGGAATAGGGACCTACAACAAATACCAATTTCTGACAAGGTCATTTTCTTACATTGCAACTGTCATCGATCAAGCTATTGCACTTCACCTCAACGATCATGTCAAGGAGGGGTATGCCCTTGTATAACTCGTTGACTACTTTGTTGATGATTTCCTTCCCAGGTACAAATATATTATGCAAAATTACCAGTTTGTTTTTCACTTCTTGCATTTACACGTTGATCAGGAACTGCACTTTCTATAGCAAAGGTGATAAGGTATGCTTGTTTGGGTTTTCTCGCGGGGGTAACTATTTATATCCATTGTCCGAGCATTGTTTCTGATGCTTTCAAAGCCTATATCTATATCGCCCGAGTCATTATGGGAATGCTCTACAAGGTTGTTTGGCATCCCTTTACCCTGGGCGTGCATTTAATACACACGACGATAGGTTGGGATCCTTCCACCGGATAACTTCCAACAAGTGGACTTCGCGTTCTCCGTCTATCAAATAACCGGGGATGAAGGCCGCGATTTGAGCCGTGAGTTCAAGAGAACCTTTGCGTAAGAGCGCCCTGCCTTTGGATTACCAACCCTTTCTGACGCACTGGTATTCAGGTCCCCCGTCACAGTCGAGTTCATTGGTGTCTGGTAAACTTTATCTAAATAATTATGCCTACTTTCATGAAATCTAAATAAATTTCATTCTCAGGAACACAGTGTCCTCTGTTGGTATCATACCACGAACTCAACCATACACATTGGTCAATTACGCTGTAAAAACATTTCGCCATGCTCTGGCTCTTGATGAATGTCGCGCTCGATTCAGGCCAAAGACATGGTATGAGGCAACCCTGGAGCGGGAGCTGCAACTTGATGTCGATGAACCTGATGTCGTCCCGAGAGGTACCACTTCGAGGGATGATTGGGTTTATACTTATACGCCTTCGAAACGCGACATGGCTAACGTTGAGGAAGTGTGGTTCTCAGGTAAATCTATCTATTCAAGCCTTCACTAGTTCCGAATTGTTCATATCTTGTGACTAGGCTGTCACGCCGACATCGGTGGTGATTCGCACTACAACCGGTTGAAAAATAGTTTGTCTTTCATTCCATTGAGATGGATGATCAAGGAAGCTATCTTCTCAGGAATAGGCATCTTGTTTAAAACAGATGTTCTCAAGTCCATCAACTTTGATTTTATGGAATTAGCTTCGGAACTCGATCGCCTTGGGCTCGACGTCCAAAGAACTGGGCTAGATCCTGCGTTACTACAGCCCCCCGCCGTTCGACCCATGGGTTCACCCTTAACTCGAGATGCGCTCCTCTCGCCTATTTTTTCACCCACCTCTCAAACGTCGACGTTGTTTCCATTTGTGCCCTTCGCTATCCCAAACTCCCTGACAACTGCGTTAGACCAGCGTCAACGTAGCGTAGCTGATGCCGTGCGACATGTCGTCGGCATTCACGATATTATCTCAAAAGTCTACGATCAATTGTTCGAGGCCAAACCTTGGTGGATCTTTGAAATCATCCCAACGCTTACCACGTATCAAGAGCCGACTGGTGACTGGACGCGAAAGAGAATGTAAGGCCAACATTGAGCTTATAACTCAAAATTTATTGACGAGTTTATTTCTTTCCCCAATGCAGACGGAACTTTGGTCGAGGACGATACATTCCTGTTTACAACAACAAGGTTAAAGTTCATATCTCCGTCGAGAGACGAATTGAAGATAATAAATACACCACAGATCCCTACACCCCTCAGGCCTACAATTGGGATGCGCTGCAAGAGATGCACCTGGTGCAGTACGTGACCTAGATAGATATCCAGCGGTCCAGGGGAACTTCGATGCACGGGTTTACTACCTGAGGTGGTACCATATATATTATTAGTATTTTGTATTTATTTTCAGTAGTTCGTTCTTTCCATAGCATTTCGACAAATCTTGAACCTCACAAAGAGTTGACAAAAGCCTTTTGCAACTTGAAGGATGTCGTGACATCGCGCGGCACCTCCGATGATTGTAGTCTGTCAGGGTCCACAACCTATTCATTCTCGAAATAAATGATAAGTGCGGTCGCTGCGCGAAAGGCAGCTCTAGCAGCTCAGACTCCACCTATCGAAAAATCAAGCCCCATTTCTCCTACACCTATCCCACCTTTGACACCAGCACGAATCACTCCAAAGCGAAAATCTTCAGCACAAAAGTCACAGCCTGAAAAGAAAAAATTGAAAAAGTCGAAACAGCTCAAATCGAAAAGTAATAGTCGTGATCAAAGCTCTACGGATGTCTTTAAAGAACAGGAGGACGTTATCATTATGGACTCAGGAGGAAGTTCTGACGAAGACATAAGCATGTTGGAGGACTCTGATCAAGACTCTGTCAATGGCTTGTCGCTAGGAGAGGAGGCATGGTCTCCCAGTGATTCTGTCGGGGATTCATCAGACGATTCTATGGAGGTGGATGGTGAACCAGTGGCGCATCTTGATATCTCATCTCTCTTTGACAAGGCTCATCTGAAACCTCAGGAGGACTTGGATGAAATTCGTTTACTGTCAACCTTCGAGCCTTCTCCAGATGAAAATATGTTTTTCTTGACTGCAGAAGAACGATCTATTTTGAATCTATCTGATAGGGCAACCCTCATGGCTCTGAACGCTCAAGACTCGCTTTGCCTTCTCGGTACCTGCAACTTGACCATTCTGCATGGTTCAATAACGTTGTGTGGCATTACACTCCTAGCTTCTTCAATCAAACATCCCATCTATGCACCTCGCTCATCCCCGCTTCCCATCATAAGAGCTTCATCCAAGTCTGCTTCCGCCCTCAAGCCCGAGATCCTTTCACCACGCCTTCTCAAAATCCTTGAATTTAAAGCCGTCATCATTCTGCAGGAGCTCAGAACAAATGTAGAAGATCTTGGTCGTATATGCCGCTCGTTTGAAGGTGTCTTTGAACCGACCAAATGGCAATCAAGTGTTGCAAATGGACCATTCGAGATCCCAGGCCTCTACATGGTAAGAACTATCCTCACCCGATTTCGCACCATCGATATATTGCACTGTTCTAGATCACGAGGCAAACCAAAGAAGTCCACCCCTTCTTCTTACCTCACACATGGTCAACTGCTTTAGAACGCTTGTCCAATCCTCCTGTCGATCTTTCCTGCGGGAGATACCTCGTGAAAGGGCCTCAAAAGTGCGGAAAAAGCACTTTTGCTCGTACTTTAACGAATCATTTGTTGGGATCGTACGTGCCATGCGAGTCAATTATATACATCTGTTAAATCTCATGACATACAAGGTATCGACGAGTTGCTTTCCTTGAATGCGATTTGGGTCAGTCTGAGTTTACGCCTGGAGGCATGGTATCATTGAACGTCGTTGAAAGCCCCATTTTCGGTAATCCCTGTGTTGTATGATACAATTTCTTTCTAACCGCATGCTAGGTCCGCCATTTACGCACCCAACTCTTCCCAACATTGCTCAATTCATCGGTGCTGCCACACCACGCACTTCACCAACACACTACCTTGATGCTGCAACGGCGTTAATACAATCCTATAGACTTGACATTCAAACGCCCGACGTCGACCACGCGGATGAACACGACCCACGGATCTCAAATATTATTCCCCTCGTCGTGAACACGATGGGTTGGTCTAAAGGACTTGGCGCAGATCTCACGCAAAAAATTGAAGATTTGCTTGAACCTACAGATATTTTTGATATCAAGGGTTCATCAAAAGAGCAATACCCAATCGCCAACGATAATCAACGAAGTCGTTATGCTGCCTATAGCAATACATCGATGGTAGACGAGTCCCTTGCCCGACTACATGAGTTACAACCTATTATCTCCTCATCCTCTGCTGCTGGTTACACCCCAGCAGATCATCGAGCACTGTCCATCCTGTCCTATCTTCATGCACGATTCCCGTTGGACATCATCCCAGGCCAGCTCGATCAAATTACAGCGTGTTCTTGGGATACCAGCAAACCGCTTTGTGCTATACCCCCGTATGAACTAGATTGTAGCATCGCTATGGACAAGGTCATTCTTGCAGGTGCCGGAAGTGAAGATGTAGTAGAAGCAGAGATTGGCATCGTGCTTAACGGTGCCATTGTTGGTATGGTGAGGTGCGATCCGGGAGCCATCGATCTCGAAAACAACACGGACTCCATTTTATCAACGGGCATAAATTATACTCGCTACTTGGACCCTCCTTCCCCGTCATCATCAAGTTGTGTGGGGATTGCACTCATTCGTGGAATTTCTCCGCCTATCCGCAATGACCCACTTGTGCCTACGAAGACATACTTGCAGATACTCACCCCACTTCCTCGTTCTCTTCTAGCCTGTGCTCGTGTTTTAGTTAAAGGCGAGATGGAGCTTCCTATCTGGGGCATGCTTGACTTCCGCAACTTTGATGGGGGAAAAGGAGTTAATTTTGGAGACGTGGCGGGTGTGGAACGAGATAAGGTGCCTTTCCTACAATGGGGCAAAGCACCTGAGGGTGCGATGGGTGCAGATAAAAGGAGGGTTAGACGGAATTTGATGAGAAGAGGTCAAATGTGACGATTATCTGCAAACATTGTGTTGGACTTCAGGATGGGAAAATTGCTTTCGGAATGAACTACCTTGAGTGCTTCGAAGTCATTCTAATGTCTGCAGATCCTGTGCAACCCACAAGTTCATATCATTCAGTAGCTGCCTGCACTATCAATGAAAGCAGTCTCGCTTCGTGGGTTTCCCGACTCCTGAGCCTCTGGAACAAGTCTAATGTAAAACATAATCGGTTTGTCTCGCGCTCAGCTCAGAACTGATTTTCACTGGGATTGAACATTGAATTTCAGATTTGCCTTCATCAGGAGAACATCGACCCATTGGTTTTTCCAGACTGAGATTATAATGTATCTTTACATCTTGGTGGACTCATCGCGACATTGCTCTTTCTTTCTGTAAATGTCCTGTGCAAATGAAAGCGCATCTGCTAACCTCTTTTGCTTGGGTTTGCAGCTCGCTGATTGATAGCTAAAGGCATTCAGATTTACAAAGTTACGGATACAGCCTGGACAAGTTTGACTAAATCCAACAACTGGGTTGGTGAATACATCACTATGATGCATTTCGTATGACAAAAGGAAAGCCTGGAGGCAAGAAGTGAAGAACGGGTTTCTTGCCCGCATTTGGGGAAGCAACTTGAGCCTTAAGTAAAGTTAGACTCTTCTCCTTGGGTGTTGGGGTGGGGGGAAATGAGAGTGGGAGGTGTGAGTTTCAGCACCCGGAAAGTACGCCAAAATGCCTGATCCCAAAAAACACAGAAATTTCGCGATTTTTAGCCAAACCGCAACACCAAATTTTATCCAAATTTTCTGGGGTCGCATTTTGCGAAGAACTCCCCTGATTTCTATCCAAGCATGGATCTTTAGTGTACTTTCCGGGGTCCTCTGTTTCGAGCCTAGTACAGCCGTTTTCTCTTGCTAATCCCGCTGCACGTGATAGTATTTACCCGATGCTCAGGTTTGCCCAGCTGAAAACCACACGTTTATTGAGCCTCGCGGGAAACTATGTATATCCGTTTATCAGAAACTTCGCGAGATCACGACAGTCTGGCTAGTGAGGTTACAGCCATACTCATATCGACAGGCCCAATCAAAAAAACTATCCACTCAAGCGGAGTCCATATTTCAATTGCTGACGGTCGGCCGACGGTATTATCAACCGGCAGAATGATCAAAAAACTCACAAGTTCGCCCAAAAACCACTTCCCAGCACTGATTCCTGTTATACGACAAATATCATCGTCACCTCCTTTAAGGAAATATGAATTGCGATTTCTTTTATGACGTCTCATTGAGAATCACAAGTGATACGGGATCATACAAATTGTGTGATCTGAAGCGGAATTTGAAATATTAGCTCCGCATCTATCTGTAAATTCTGATCGGGCCTATCGATATGAGTATAAGGTGGGAGAGCTGGGTTGGAGATCGGTACACCGCGACGGTGCTCAGATGCCTAGCTGTTACTCCCCGGGCTTTCGCACTGGAGGTTGCAGCATAACGGCAGAATAATAACAAGGTTGACACGTACGTATAAACTGTGCTATGGGATTGGGCTTGGACTACCCGAGAATATTTCGACTTTTTTACCTGGCTGCAGCCATAACTCTTACAGTCACACATACCGAGGCTGGTCAAGTGTGAATGCCTCCCAGGACAATCCTGCTTCCCCAGCCAGGCCGTCATATCTGCCTTCGAAACGACACTCACTCATCCTTTAATTCACCCACGCCCAATCGTGGATGTATGCTTCGTCGGTGAACCCTTAACTTGGCGGCAATGGTGGTTTCCGTGCCAGTGTCCCCAACGCTCCTCAGTTCACCATTTGGGAATCCATCATCAATTCGACGGCGATCGAGCAGGGTAAGGGAAATCCATTTCGCTCTCGTTGTTCTTTGGCTGAAATTGAAATTCCAGGCACGATAGCCTGGGTCGTATGGAACGAAAGCCGTATCCAGTAAGTGAAATTTCCGGTGAAAATGAAGACAGCGACTTATCTTCTGAACTTAGTTTTTACTATCGAACCAGGTGTACAATGGGGTAGCCTCTACGCAGAAGTTGCAATGGTGCAGCGGGTGGCGGGTGGCGGACGGGAGATGGCCATAGTATTTTGTCGCCGTTCTACGGTTTAGGCAAGTTTATTTAAAGGGGAAAAGAAGTTGACGGGAATGCTAGGTGTCGATAATGTCGTTGAAGAGAGTCGTCCTTCCAAATGGAGACCACGTTACTGCCAATTTTTTCACTCACCATCCCCACCTTTTCTGGGCATCACGCGGAGGAGGCGCGAGCTTCGGCAACTTAACTTCCGTCACATACAGGACCCACCCTACGGAACCGGTGACAGCTGCTTTCCTCGTCAGCGACACCACGACCAAAGCAGGGCGTCTTACCCTCTTCACAGAGTGGGTTAAAGTGCACCCTCTCTAATTGATGCTGGTTCCTGGCCTTACAGCAGCACTCAGTTCTTCCTCACTCTCATGACTCCCGGTAGAAAAAGCGAACTCTACGCTGCAAGGCTTCTATTACAAGATCCCTGGCGTTAAGATCAAACTCCAAGTGACGAAGGTCTACACAGGCTTCGAGCAGTGATACGAGGATAACTTCACTAACAGTCAAAACGGTATTATACCGGTAGTGACTTCAGCGGAGTGCCCGTCGCTGTCGCGTCTCGTTTGATTCCCCGCGAAAACTTTGAGAATGATCCTGAAGCATTTTAACCCAAGCGCTAACGGCTCTTGATGACGCTCGTCCTCTGTATATGCAATCATATCTAATCCTTACCGTCCATTTGAAGCTTGATTTTTTCTCTCCTGTTCTCCCTGTAGCCTCGTCGGAGGTGGCGGGGTTGCAAATGTAGATCCCGATGCCGTATCTGTTAACCCAGCCTTCCGAGTTATGCCCAGCGATCTCGCCATCGCCCTCAGCTGGAACGTCACCAGCGCGATATTCAGGACGTCCGTCAATTTGATGGATGGCGTTCGCAAGTTCACGCCAAAGGGAAGTGCTTATGTCAATGAGGTGTGTTACTTTTCATCATTATGCACATGTTTTCAGTGATATTTTGGAGCCCAACTGGCAGACTTCCTATTGGGGGGATGATTATCTTCGCCTTCTGGCGTTCCTCTTGATCCGAAGGATCTACTGATTGTTCAACAAGGTGTCAACTCGGGAGGCATGGGATGATGAGATTCTTTGCAAAACCGGTTTGATGAAGAACGAACGCAAGGTTTTTATTCTTTCAAACTTGGTATATAGATAGAAATTATTTATTAGCAATCTGTGCGTTTTATGGTTGCTGTGGTCCTGAGCCGCTAGTTGTGTTATTTTGCAGTGACTAAGTCCGTGCACGCGGGAATAGCCGAGAAAGGTTCCCACCTGATAAACTGGCAGTGCGCTGTGTTGTGAGGGAAGGCTCTGCTATTTACCCCAGCCCAGCCCAGCCAGCCCAAGCCTCACCCACTCAGCCTTTCCAACTCACAGTCTTGTCCCATTTCATTTTTCTCTTTTTTCCTTAATCGTGAGTCTTTTCTCAACTATTCTACCTGTCGCTCTCCATTTTATTTCACCGTCATCGTCGTCAATATCGTTCAACTAGAGTGCGCGTTCAACTTTTTTTTTTTCTATGCGCCGCTTTGTTTGTTTGGCCCCGACCCCTATAGACGCGTCGCGCACTCTCTCTCACTTTCATCTCCCATTCAGCCTGTCCTCGAAAAATTCCATCTTTCGTCGTCGTTATCATCATACATCTCTTCTTCATCTCTATGCAGCTTATTAACCTACTCTCTCTTCTCTCTCTCTCTCTCTCTTCTTCACTTTTATCCTTCAATCCTCCAATTGACGTGATACAATTCATCTAGATGCCCAAGGAATCAACTAAACCAAAGGTATATATTCTCTTCATCATTTGACACGTCATCCAAACCTCCAAACCAACTTATTCTACTAAAAGGCGGGATTGAAAAAAAAAAAAACCCGTTCTTTTCCTTTTTTTTTCACTCTTCATCACTCTTGCATGTTCAGATTGTCTCACATCTGATTCTAACATTTCTCTCCAGCGAAAGGCCGCAGAAAAGGCAGAAAAACCGGCGCGCAAAACTAAGAAGGACCCGAACGCACCCAAACGCGCTCTCTCCGCATACATGTTCTTCAGCCAGGACTGGCGTGAGAGGATCAAAACTGAGAACCCGGACGCTGGATTTGGTCAGTCTTGTCTTTTTTCCCCAATGCGCTTTCGCTGAACTTGAAATTTTTTTCTTGTACTCATTAGGTGAAGTTGGCAAATTGTTGGGTGCTAAATGGAAGGAGCTTGATGATGAAGAGAAAAAGGTATCTCTCTCTGCACATAACTACTCGAGTTACCTGTAACTGACTGTTCCTTTCTAGCCCTATATCGAGCAGGCTGCTCGTGATAAAGAGAGAGCGGAGGAAGAGAAAACCGCTTACGATGTTCGTCTATTTCCTTCTCTTTGAATTCCAACTAACATTAATCTTTCCTTCTTTCAGAACAAGAAAGTTGGAAGTGGAGAAGATGAGGAAGACGAGTAATATTACTATAGTGTCGCCCCCATTCTTTTACCTTCCCACCCCTTTCTTTCTTCTTATCTTCCTCTCCGTCTAAGTCTGTATAACCTTACGCCCCCTCCTCGAACCCTTTTTTTTTTTAACTTCCAAAATACTTGCGTCTCTTTTTTAAAATTTATTTGCTTCTAGTTCTGTGCCTCTGTTCTTTCTCCGCTTTCCGTAATTCTAGCATTGTCTGTATACTTCTGCCACCAGCCCCACCCCGTAATATAATAAACCAGATTGACGTGGCCTTCCTGGCTGTGGGGTGGTACGCATTGGACCAACACAACAGAGTCATGAGTCACATAACATTATGCAAGTCTAAGAATCAAACTAAAACCCCTACAACAAACAGTTCAAATAGCAACATAAGTTAGACCAAGAACCAAAGATTCAGAATCAAACAAATAAATGGGCCTCAAAAAATATCAATCCGAATCCGAATCATCCAAATCACCCTGCATCTCCGCCCATCTATCCAACTCTGCCAAGATCTCTCGTTGAGCTTCTTCAGATTGACGCGCACTAATAAATCCCAAAAGGATTATTTTTTATAAAACAGGGGGGGGAACAACACAGCTTACAAATCACGTGCAAAAGCAGGAACATCGCTACGACTATTGATCATCCCCAGTTGTACCAATGCTTGATGACGAGAAGCAAGCCTAAATTTTGTTCCCAGTCAATTCGAGTTCTCCTCCTCCCCCCCTCTCAAAACAAAAAGAACTGGAAAACGCACTGATCGGCAGGTTTAGGTGGCGGTTTATGATGCTTCCTCTTCGGTGGCCACTGCATTGTAGGCAATGTTTCATTCCCGCCTTCTTTCTCCTTCGCTTGACTCTTCCTCTTTCGAGTTTTCTTATGTAAGATAATCAAGAAAGAGCCTCCAGATCCGATAGAAAGAAGACGCCACGCACGATAAGACTCTGTTTCGTCCTCTCTGCTTCAATCCTACTCGGCACTAATATGTCATCGTTCATATGACTATACGTCACTCCAATAGCATTCAAAGTTTTTTGAATCATATCTTGTTCTCTCCGAGGCAGGGCGGATGGAGGAGCTGGATATATCAAACAAACAAAAAAGGATCACAAAAGTCTGAATTCCACATTTGAAAGAAGAAGCCCGTATAACTATAACTCACCATCGTCGAATAATAACGCTCCTAGTCCTTTCAAGTTTAGCTGAAGGAGGTATGAATTAGTTTCAATACTAAACACAATCAAGGGTGATGAATAAAATGAAAAAAAAACCTCTTCTTTCGAATTTACAGCCTTCGCATCCGCTTCTACCAGTTCATTTGAAGGCTTCGCTCCCTTCCTACCCCTCTGCCCATCCATATTGGCCAACGCCCAATCCAATTCTGCCAAATTCGCCTTCTCGATCTAAAAAAAAAAGAAGGATGAGAAACACGCATGTACAATCCAGGGGGGAAAAAAGCAACTTACAGCCATCTTAGTCGCCAGTTTATCTTCATGCAATTTGAAAATATTATTGATCCCAAACAATTCTCCTTTTTTCGCATTATCGCCTTGAATACCTTCGAAATATCTATCGAGGAGAACATTCGTTTTTCAACGTTTTTTTTTTTTTTTTTTCAAACCCAGATGCAACAACATACCTGGTCTGAACACTGGCTTCATATCCGATCGCCATTTGTTGCTGCTTGTAAATCTGTCGAGCATATATCAACTCTTCTACAGAAGCAGCTGCAAGTAATCGATAAACGGAGACATCTCGAGTTTGGCCAAAACGAAAAGCTCTACGGTGATTAATTGGTTAGGGTCAGAAGGGTAAAGTTCTACAACATTGACTAACCTGTCCATTGCTTGCAAATCATGTGCAGGATCTATGATGGATTTTTTTTCATGAATAGGGTGTAGCAAGAGACGGAGATGAACGTCATATCACTCACTCCAATTTGGATCTACGAACGACAATCAGTCCCAGCTTATAATGGCATCGCGTGAAAAAAAGCAGCTTACCAAAGATAACTACTTTGTTGGCACCTGTAAGGTTAAGTCCCGTTCCACCAGCAAGTGTCGAAATCAAAAATATGAATATATCAGGTGAATTATTGAATTTATCAATCATGGGCATGCCTACATAATCCAGGATCGTCAGGGTCCTCATCCCATAAAGAGGAAATTACTGGAAAAAGGGAAACATACGATCTGTTTGTTTGGTACCTCCTTCAAGCTTCAAAAAGCCATAACCTATAGAACAACCGGGTTCAAAAATGCGTATCTAAACTTCGGAAAGATATACCGTCTTACTTTTGCTACTCAGGTGAAACTCTAGCATCTCCAGGAGTTTGACTGATTTCGTGAAGATCAGAACTTTGTTTGTTCGATCTTTCCTCCACTCCTTGAGAAGGACTTCCAAAGCCTAACTGGGCTTTCAGCAAAGGAAGAAAGAAAAAATAATTCATATTGCTTACCGCCCATTTACCACAATATTTAGGTTGCATCATCGCAGTTCCGTACTTGGGTATATTTCCTTCAGGGAAAGCCATTTCGGCAAGAGTTCTATTTCTGGCAGTCTATATGATAAAGAGTGCATTAGAGTGAATTGTTGGACGAGAAGTTCAGAGAATTACTTGTTCAGGTGTATCGTTAGGACCTATATTATCACAAGGTTAGGATCATCTGTAAAAACATCACATCACAACGTGTGCACCTGGTAGAATCAACCCAAGATGATTCGAGAGTTTGATAAGGATCGACATAAACCGAAAAACATCGCCAGCCACAAACGGATGGCAACAATTCTTAGTCCTGATCAACGCATAGTCGTCAGTACATAGGGCTTTTTCAACTATAGCAAGGAGGCAAGTTACGATTTTTGGGAACCACATGAACAAGGATCATCTCGGTGTATAAGATTCCGCAATGGAGGCGTGTTGAGAAGATGCTTGTACGCTGCCACTTGGCACTCTGTCAGTGGACAGAAGACAACTTGATCTGTCTTTTGAGGCAACTGGATTCATGGGCCTAGTTAATCGAGAAAGATGGACGGTGAATAGATACATGCCTGGTCCTTTATAATGTCCTTGGTTCTAAATATATGTCTAAGATATGGAGAACTATCAAAATCAATGATGTCCTGTACCTCCGCAAGAAAAAATTAGGCAGAAGCTTGTCTCTAAGAACCAGAGCTACAACCTACAGGAATCGTCGTGAATAAGAATCCAAGAATCTATGGTCAGCCATATCGCACCAGTGCTTTTGCCCTTTCTTCCTCCGTAGCTCCAGCCGATTGTCCAGTCGTCAGCGGTTTCACAACAAACCCGTGCCATTGTCTTGAAGTCCCTAATCTATCGGGATTTGTCCAATCAAGAATCGTCCACATCTCCTTATAAGAATTCTGAATTGTCGTGCCAGTAAGTCCAAAGCGACGCAGACAAATGAACTGATGATATGCCACAGTGATTTTGGCCGTTTCATTTTTGACTCTGTGAACTTCGTCGACAATTATGCAGCTCCACGGAAGCGTATCAAGGGCTTCAATTTCGCGACGAGCGAGATCAAAAGATGTCAGGACTGAGGGAGCTCAAGAAAATCAATAAAAGCCGTGTATCATGATAGTCAGGACTACTAACCGACATCGAAACGTCCCATTTTGAAGTCATGTAGAACGGCCTCGCGTTCCGTCGGGGTTCCATTGTACATACCGACTTCGAAATAACCCCACTATACCTTCAATCAGAAAAGCAATGAATCGGAGATGGTGTCGAGACGGACAATTTTGAATTCTCGTTCCCAATTATGGACAACAGTACTTGGGGCGATGATAAGGCACGTTGGCCAAGTTGCGTCGGCAGGTGGTAGTTCTTTTCGCTCGCGCCATGCTTTGCGATCTTGCAATTTAGAGATGTGTTTGCGCCGACGATTTTTGTCAGTTACAATGCCTTGTTTCTTCATAACAGCCGAAAGGAATGATATAATCTGGATAGTTTTGCCTGTGTTCGATCAAAGGATAGTAAATTCGCAGGAAACGACTTTCAATGATAAACTGACCCTGTGGAGGCGTAAGGGGTTATGCATTGCCCAAACGTAGAAAATAGTGTCAGCGACTTACTAATCCCATGTCATCTCCAAGAAGTCCTCCGCGTCCTTCTGAATACTGTCGCCAGAGGAATTTAACACCGTCTCGTTGATAATCACGGAGATATGTATTTATGGGGGCTGGAATCTTTATTCCTTTCTCTGCATCAAGGACCAAAGCCTTGGCGGGTACTTGTCCGGGACGCAGAGGTAACCCAGGTCGAGGTTTCAATCGCTGGAACCCAAGATTAGATTGAATCTTTTACGGCATGGTAATGATGACCCACAGGAGCAATATCTGATTCTACTTCCGAATCAGACTCCGTTTCAGAATCTGAGGCATCAGGCTGCGTCGGATTAACGGCTAGTGAAACTCGAATTAGATGACCCGTGTTGCTTAAAAATGAGACTGCTCACGAGCTTTAACAAGATTGATGTTCGGTGCTGGAGGCGCATCGACCTCCGAATCAGATTCTGTCTCCGAGTCGGGATCTGTCGAGAACGAGTCAGAGCTGATGTCGCAAGACCTACCCACAATGAAACGGACCAATGTTAGCGGCCTTGGCCTGTGTAGATGTGCCGATTGGTCCTACTAATTCCCGTCCCGAATCAGACTCTATAGTAAGACCACTTTCAGCTGTCAAGCTTATACGCATGGATCTAGACAAGCACCTGTGGCAGAGTCATCGGAGATAACCATTGACTTTACTTTGGAGGAACCCGGTGAATTCGAAGTTTTAGCTGATGTTCGGCCAACGAAGCCAGTCCACGTTTTCAATTCGACAAGCGCGTCCTCGTCATCTTCAGAGCCCGACCCCGTTCTCCCGGGTTCGTGCTCTTCGGTAAAATCAAGCGCTTCTTCACTCTCAGACGCTGAATGGAGTTCGAGGTCCTCTTCTTCAAGAAATTCACGCCAATTGCAAAGTTGTTAGGATGGCAATATACTTACCGAAATATTCCCGGAGGGGGTTATGTTGCGTGGAGCCCTCGGAACGAGACTCTAGCAAGGAGAAAATTTGTCGTATAAGAGGCTTTGAGCAAAGATGATACTTGAAGACGCACTTCTGCTGCGATTCTCAGGCCTCGGGAAGTTCTCTAGGATATCCAAACGTCGTTTCTTCCGTGCAGGTCCTGCCGGAGAAGTCCTTACTTTTTTCTTCTTCTTAGTAGGTTCAGGAACAAACGCGCCCGGTGCAAAATCTGAATCCGAGTCCACCTCTGTGGTGTACGTTGTAGCAATTTGACAAGTTCTGGTAGAGATACACAAACCTAGAGGTGCCGGTATTGAAGTCGAGTTGCCTAACAACACCAAAAGTCAGTTTGAAGACGGTTCAAGATAAGATTAACAACGTTTTATGTATGCATTCTTCGATTGAGACATTCTGAAATTGGGATATAATTGGTTGGCTGGAAATAGTTGACTCCTGAAGGTTGAGGCTTGAGCAGAGGCTTCACGTTGAACGATGCAAATATTGTAGGTCTTGAGGGTTCATGCCACAAACACAACACTTTGATTTTGAAGCAGTTGATATTTATATGTTCAGCAACGACAGTACAGTTTGGAAGGACAAATGTGTTGCAGGAGGCCTACACGTCCATAAAATTCTTTCCCACGCTCTAATTAGTCTCACGAGATGGTGTCCCGAGTCATGGAATCATGACTATTACAATACAATATGTGGGTATCGCGCAACAGTGGCCTAAGAACGAAAATTCAAGAACTAAAGCTTCAATGATAATGACCGAAAGTAGAGAAAATACAAGATATATTCGACCTAGAAACTTTCCGCGCTCTGCCTCACCAATCGCCGGACTTTCTTCTTGTAAGCTATATTCCATAGTGATTAACGCAACAACAGAAGAGTTCGGATATAACTGACCTGCTAGGTCCGTGCGGACTTCCTTCGCAGCATCAACGTTTGCCGGACTGTCAAGGTTTGGCGTATCTGACGACAGAAGGGAGATTACACTGAGGAGCTGTGGACAGTTAATCAGCCAATATTCGAAAAGAGATATTAAACTCTCACAATGGATTCCACGGTATGGACAGGCATCCAGCGCTCACCAGCATCCTCATACCCATACTGGTCGTCTCCCGGTGCATGCTGGGTGCATCGCGATGTGATAAATAAATTGTTAGAGGTCATAAAATAGATGTAATCTCACCAGAATCGATATGCACACAGCGCCATCTTCATATACTGTAGACATAAATATAAACATGTAAGCCTTGATGATAACAGTTTACATACTCACTGTTTGGATGCCACATCGGCGTTTTGAATCGCAACTTCGGTGGTAGCAGAGGAAACTCGGGTGGGAACGAAAGTATAGCCTGAAAGAACCCTCCTTCGCTAGTAAAAGAAAATGGATAAAACTCCTGAACTGGGAGACGAGATCGCCGAAACGTACTAGACAGTATCAGGTGGTCTGCATGCGACAACGCGATCAGAGCCATGAAGAACAAACGATGAGCTCATGGACTCACCCGATGATCAAAATTTCCCATTCATAGAGATTATCCTCATTGACAAGTCCTAAGACGATATCACGCCTCAATCAAGATGAAAGGGTAAGATGGAATCTCACCTGCTGAGAACCCTTCAACAGGGTGCTTCATGAGTTCTTGTAATTGCCTCCTCAGAAGGAGCGTATTGGAAGCCGTATGAGACATGATGAAGGTAGATTAGTTAGACTCGTAAGGTGTGGTTCAAGCCAAGAGTGTTTCCTTGCAATCTCGGAGACCCCTTTATAGTAGATCAGCACGTGACCTATTTGACTTTAATTGCGTCAATTATTGACACTACAGCTGAGAGCCTAGCGCTTACCGCGCACTCCTATGCAGCTAATCTTCTTCAGCTGTTCTTTCAAGCCCTCCCCCTTGTCACATCCGAATGCCACTTGTGCGAGTCGGATATCCACGGCAGGCGATAGTTTGGAATGATGCTATGGAGGCTGGTGCAGGCTTTTTGGCTCTTCAGAGTGTTCACTGGTCCCTTCATACTGACCTTCTTAAGGTTCAAAACGAATACTAGCGTATGCTCTAAATTGTCGGCCCCAACATCGACCGAGTTCTCAGTCGGTAACAAGACTCGGTACTGTCTAGGGGATCCGATTTCTAAACTGGAATTTCTACTAACACGTAAAACCCACGACTTGGACATTATCGATTGTCAAATCGTGGCTCAAGTCGGTCGCAGGCTTCGTCTTTCTTAGGCATAGGTATATAACCAAATCTCAGCTTTTTCTGTGTTGGAGTTACCGTATCTTGTTGGTATTGACTCAAGTCGATGGCTTCGTTGAATAAGGTGGGTTAGTAGTAGGTTTGCTACCGCATTTCTGGTAGAAGGCCCTCAAAGCCTCGTTGCTCGTTCGTTTTTCGTGTTAGCAAGAGTTCAGGGATGTTGCAAGTAAATACATCTTTCCAATCGTGATAAGTATAAATATTATATAAACAAATGACAATCAATTTTGTAAGTTTTATTATGCAATCAGACTTGTCCTCCCTGACTTGGATAACTGTGTGAAGTTATCGGGTCTCATTCTAGGCCTTGTGAAGGATGGCCGTTGATGAAGAAAGTGAATGGGACCATCTCAATCGCACGAACTGGCGTGGATTGGGTTTAACAGATCCGATAAAGAGCGTTGAGGTGCGCTCCCTGCTTTCACGTTGAAAACTGTAATTCATAGCAACATTTCAGGACAAATGGCTTCTTCTACCCGCTTTCCTTCAAGTAAAGGGTCTTGTCAAGCAACATATTGACTCCTTCAATTACTTTGTGGATGTTGATATAAAAAATATTGTCAAAGCAAATAACAAAGTAACATCCGATGTGGACCCTCGTTTCTGGCTGAAATATACCGATATCAACGTCGGCTTTCCTGACCGCAATGAGGATGCAGCCATCGACAAAAATGTTACCCCGAATGAATGTCGACTACGCGACATTACATACAGTGCGCCGATTGTTGTCACTATTCAATACACTCGGGGCAAGAACATCGTTCAAAGGAATGTCAACATTGGACGACTTCCAATCATGCTAAGAAGTAGCAAGTGCGTTTTGACCGGGCGTACAGAGGCTGAGCTAGCTCGCATGATTGAATGTCCTCTAGATCCTGGCGGATACTTTGTTGTGAAAGGAACGGAAAAGGTTATCTTGGTGCAAGAACAATTGAGCAAGAATCGGATCATCGTGGAAACAGACAAGGTTAAGGGCATTGTTCAAGCCTCCTGTACTTCGTATGCCTTTCATAATGCTTTTCTCTCTGACATGTGCTTTGAATGACTTAGTTTTATCATAGGTCTACACATGGAGGATTGAAATCGAAAACTTACGTTGCCACAAAGAAAGGGAGAATCTATCTCCGGCACAATTCAATCCACGAAGACGTCCCCATAGTCATTGCTCTCAAAGCCCTAGGTATACAATCCGACAAGGAAATCCTGCTCCTTACAGCCGGGAATACCGAATCGTACAAAACGGTTTTTTCGGCAAATATTGAGGATGCAGCCAAGCTCGGCGTTTTCACCCGACAGCAAGCCTTAGAGTATATTGGAACCAGGGTTAAAGTAAACCGGCGTGTGATGGGTCCTCGCAGACCTGCTTGGGAAGAAGCACTAGAAGCGCTGGCAACAATTGTTTTGGCTCATGTTCCTGTCAATGGACTCGACTTTAGATCGAAGGCTATATTTGTTGCGACAATGACCCGTCGTGTTCTAATGGCAATAGACGATGAAAACATGGTCGACGATCGCGACTACGTCGGAAACAAACGATTAGAACTGTAGGTGTTTTTGAGATCTTGATACACAGGCCCAGACCTTATTTTCTTCCAGCGCAGGTCAATTACTAGCACTTTTATTCGAGGATTTGTTCAAAACCTACAATTCCAACCTCAAGATCGCTATCGATAAAGTTCTCAAGAAACCGTCACGCACAAGCGAATTTGATGCTTTCAACACGATGCGGATGCAAGGAGATCACCTTACTTCCGGCTTTGTGCGAGCCATCTCTACAGGGAACTGGTCCCTAAAACGTTTCAGAATGGAGCGCGCAGGCGTCACACATGTTCTCAGTCGCCTGAGCTTTATTTCCGCTCTGGGAATGATGACGCGTATCTCTTCTCAATTTGAAAAAACTCGGAAGGTTAGCGGTCCTCGAGCGCTCCAACCAAGTCAATGGGGCGTTCTCTGTCCCAGTGATACGCCTGAGGGAGAAGCATGCGGTCTTGTGAAAAATCTGGCACTAATGACACATATCACAACTGATGTTGAAGAGGAGCCCATCATCCGCCTCGCCTTCATGTTAGGCGTTGAAGGTTTGTTAATTCCCACACACTCGGTTTCGATTGATCTTATGAGGCATTATCTAGATATCAACTTAAGTACCGGTACGGAGATATACAGCCCTCATACATTTGTGGTGAATGTCAATGGTACCATCATTGGCCTCACACGGTATCCCACCCGATTTGTCACACACTTTCGCAAGCTCCGAAGAGCTCGACGCTTTAGTGAATTCGTCAGTATTTACATCAATCATCACCATCGGGCCGTTCATATCGCGAGCGATGGGGGGCGTATCTGTAGGCCAGCCATTATTGTCGAAAATGGACGGCCCAGAGTCACATCAGCACATATTATTGTAAGATATGCTTTCGCCAAATCAATATATTAAGTCACTTAACGACTTTCATATAGCTTCTCAAGAAAAAAGCAGTCACCTTCGATGATTTTCTTCGAAAGGGGCTTGTCGAATATCTCGACGTTAATGAAGAAAACGACACCTATATTGCTCTGTATGAGAGTGATATCACTCCTACGACTACACATCTCGAAATCGAACCGTTTACACTTTTAGGTGCGGTGGCCGGTCTAATTCCCTATCCTCACCACAATCAGTCACCTCGAAATACTTACCAATGTGCCATGGGTAAACAAGCGATCGGCGCTATTGCGTATAACCAGCTTAACCGTATTGACACACTCCTATATCTGTCGGTTTACCCTCAGCAACCCATGGTGAAAACAAAGACCATCGAGCTAGTCGGTTATGATAAATTACCGGCTGGTCAAAATGCGACGGTCGCTGTCATGAGTTACTCCGGGTACGATATTGAAGATGCTCTCATTCTCAACCGGGTGAAGAATTCCTTTTGTATCTTCATTGCACGCCAATTTACCTTTGATGACAGGCGAGTTTAGATCGTGGATATGGCAGGTGTCAAGTTTTGCGAAAGAATGCAACTCTAATCCGAAAATACCCCAATGGGACGTAAGTTTTTTATGTTTAGTGATCATCGCTATTGTAAAATATTTTTGTACAGATTTGACCGCTTGGCTGATGCACCTTTGGATGAAAATGGCCAGATCGCCAAAAAGTACGATATCATCCAATTGGACGGACTTGCTGGTGTTGGAGAACGCGTTGACCCCGGAGATGTCTACGTTAACAAACAATCGCCTTCCAATGCCACAGATAACACTTTCACGGGCCAAGCTGCTTCAGTACCTTATAAGAACACCCCGCTCACGTACAAATCTCCTGTGGCAGGAAACATTGACAAAGTGTTGATCAGCGACACCGAAAATGACCAAACTCTCATAAAAGTTCTCATCCGTCAAACTCGCAGACCTGAGCTAGGGGACAAGTTCTCTTCACGCCATGGGCAAAAAGGCGTCTGCGGTTTGATTGTGAACCAAGAAGATATGCCTTTCAATGATCAGGGCATTAATCCTGGTAAACGTCCTTGACTGTGTCAATGCGACATTCCTGACACTGGTGTATACAGATACAATTATGAACCCGCACGGATTTCCTTCTCGGATGACTGTTGGAAAGATGATCGAACTGCTAGCGGGCAAGGTTCGCCTCCATGCATTGAGGTATCTACGATGTCTTAACCACGGGTGCTCAGGCCGGCGTCTTGACAGGCAAATTGCAATACGGCACTGCTTTTGGTGGATCCAAGGTAGATTCTTTCCGCTCAGGTGATATATATATGTATATTCACACAGATCAGGTTGAAGACATGAGCCGAATCCTAGTTGAAAACGGATTCAGCTATGCAGGGAAAGATATGCTCACAAGTGGTATCACTGGGGAACCTCTTGAAGCATATGTGTATTTTGGGCCCATCTATTACCAAGTACGCCGCCCGTTTTTTGCCTCTTAACACCTCGAATTTTAATATATACATCTTAGAAACTGAGTAAGCCTTGAACTTGACTCCTCATATGGTCAATAGCCTAAGACACTATTAGAACACATGGTTATGGATAAAATGCACGCTCGTGCAAGGTAGGTTTGTCAAATTACTTCCGACGGATGGGGGCTGAACTTACACAGAGGACCTCGTGCAACTCTTACCCGCCAGCCGACAGAAGGTCGGTCCCGAGAAGGGGGACTGCGGCTGGGCGAGATGGAACGAGATTGTCTTATCGGCTATGGGGCGACACAGCTCCTACTTGAACGGCTGATGATATCTTCGGATAAATTTGAAGTCAATGCCTGCCAGGAGTGCGGACTGATGGGTTACAATGGATGGTGTACCTATTGCAAGAGTTCAAAGAAAATGGCCCAGTTAACAATACCGTACGCGGCAAAGTTGTTATTCCAGGAGGTGTGTCCTTCGGCACACGAGGCGTTTCACGCATACTCACCTCATTCTGCAGTTGATGGCCATGAATGTGGTACCCCGCTTAGTACTCGATGATGCATAATCTGAGGCTTCTTATCTTTCTATTTACGGGCATTTTACTTGCCGTCATCTCAAATCGCTTATTGCAGACTAGTGCATAGGTGAGAGCAAACGCGAGGATCTTCTTTTCAAACTGCGAAGCTCTAAACAATTCTGCCGGATCATGAGGGTTCGACTGTCCAAGAATCCTATCGCGGAAGGCATTTTGTACACCCCAACCCGTGCATTCGGAAAGAACTAGTGTCGACTAGCCTTCTTTGCTTGACCATTAGATGTTCTGTCGGCGGAGACGAGAAAGCCTTATATCTATCTATGTTATTTATTTATTTCTAAAAAAAAAAAACAATATACATTCCACAGCTTCGATGTAACTGGTTTAACATGTTCGAGAAATGCCGTGGCCGCGGTGCCGCTGAAAATGTTGCGGAGTTTATATTACTATTTATGCGTCGGAGCCGTAAACAAGGCATCGTGACCTTGTCCTTTACACAGAAGATGACAACCAGGCCCACTAATAGTGCGACTGCGCTTCGACGTTTAATGACAGAATACAAGCAGCTGACTGCAGGAGGTGAACGGTTATTTCTGACATTGACATCGCTTTGTTTTGACGTAGGTTATGCCCCCGCAGGTTCACCCGATGGAATGTTCACTGCTGGTCAGTATCAATAGCCGTTTATCATCTAGTTTCCTATTGAAATATTGAAATCTCTCAAGGTCCAATCTCCGAGTCTGATTTCTTCACTTGGGAGGCACTAATTTGCGGTCCGAAAGATACACCTTTTGTATGTTATATGAACTAATTAACCCATATTCTCCTATCCATTTACATCTACAAACTTAGGAAGGTGGCGTATTCGCTGCCAAGCTGACATTTGTACGATTTTTTGGCCCTACCTGCTGATGACACTTGACTCAAAATATCCAAGCCAACTGATTATCCACTGTCACCTTTCAAGATGAAATTCGACCCCCCCTTGTTCCATCCAAATAGTGCGTGACAGCCCATCTGTGGGGAAGCACTTACGTGTTGATTTTGCCTTACAGTTTATGCCGACGGCAATGTCTGCATATCGATCCTACACACTCCCGGAGACGACCCTACGATGTATGAACAAGCTTCCGAACGCTGGAGTCCCGTTCAGAGCGTTGAGAAGGTCATTCTTAGTGTGATTTCAATGCTTGCAGGTGAGTACTTATATTCAAGTACCTGATCGTATGGCCGATCAGGCCGCGTAGAACCGAACCTAGAGAGTGGCGCCAACATTGATTGTTGTAAATTATATCGAGACAACCGGGAGGAATATGAACGAATCGTGCGAGCATCTATTAGGGAACAATTAGGGCTATAAATGGATATAACAAATTGTACACTAGCATTCATTCCGAACAGGCCATAAAGCTTTGAAGATTAGAGATGTAACCCGGTAAGTAGATATTCTTGTTTCCTGTCAACCAATGCATCAGACTATGGAATTGACTTGAAGACTCTTGGGTCTATCGGCTTCCCCATAATATGGCGCTGTATATATTCATTGCGAAAAATACCATTCGGATCAACGTTGTCGAGAACTCGTGTGAAGTCTTCGAAACAGGGATATAATGCCCGAAATTCAGCAGGCCGCAGCTGATGAGGTTTGGCCCAATGAGGTCGCCCTTGGTGCCGACGAACTATTTCCTCGAATGCTTGGAATAATTTACGGTAGGGTACGTTGAAACCATACGGCCTAGAGAAGAGTTAGTCGTGATGAATTTTACTCAATGACAACCCACTTGTATTGCACAATCCCAATCCAGCAAGTTTGCTGAGCATAGCTAGGACTCAACCAAATGTCATCGGGGGAGGAGAACCTGATCTCTACAGGAAAATGAGGCCGTATGCCATGAGGATTCCGCTGCTCTTTCTGCAAGTATTCACGGAATTCGCAAAGGCAGGCCTGGGAGTTTTTATAGGGAACTGCCCACTCCGTGGTATGCTGTGGGTACTGTTACGTGTAAAGGGGTCGTAAGATTCAAGGTGCTTTGCCAATATCTCAGGCTTACCCGACAATCGACGTTGAAAATCTTAAAGCTGTCGTCTATGCCCAAGCTATCTCCGCTTACAAGCCAGCAAGCCAAATTGGCGACATAGGTGTTGAGGAATAGGAAATAACGTCCGAGGAACAAAAGAAATTGGATAACGTGGTAGCCCATAAACGAATGCCATAACCAGCTCCCTGCGGGGCTTGTTGCCTAAAAATATTTGACAATTGAGTACTAGTACAAATAAGGGAGAAGGAAAGAATTACCTCATTCGTGCGATTGGAATAACTGCACCTCATAATGTCCATTGTGGGGAACCACCAGAACCTGACATGTTCCGCTGAATGGACATGTTTATCGAAATTCTGGACAACCTCGTCGAATGATAAGGATTGTTGAATTTCCTCCAAGCGAAAGGCGGGTTCGACGTCCAATTGAATGTTCAGGATGATACCAGTCGTACCTAACCCGCAGATCGATGCTAGGAAAAGGTCCGGGCGTTCGGTCCGCGAACAAGACGCCCGGGACCCATCGGCCAAAAGCAAGGATAGGGCTCTCACTTGAGTTGAGAGTACCC
>Ga0193742_1000150_pt1 | contig 50669 bp, 95 predicted proteins | sample L2c1metaG_FD_165511 | JGI IMG/M metagenome (GOLD analysis project Ga0193742, IMG submission 165511) | Soil microbial communities from a riparian zone of the East river system, Colorado, United States - L2c1 | ecosystem: Environmental > Terrestrial > Soil > Riparian zone | place: USA: East River... | reverse complement strand
CACGTCGTCCTCGATCCTGCCGAAGTCGATCACGTCGCCCTCGGTCTCGGTGAGCAGGCCCAGCTCGCGCCAGCCGTGGTATTGCGCGTTGCGGCCATCCTCGATCGCCTGGCTCGGCAGATAGTAGGTCCCGAAAAAGTAGTAGTGCGTGACGCCGTCGATCTCGCGCTCGAAGAGTCGCATCTTGGCGGCGATGTCGACCTTGCTCGCGAGGTCGAGTCCGATCTGGCAATACTCGCCCTCGAAATCCTCGATCTTCATTTCCGGATCGGTGCAGCGCTCCCATACGCGCATGTCCATCCAGGCAACGTCGGCGTTGACCCAGAGATCGAGGTGCTTGGTCAGAAACGTCGGCTGCGCGCTCGGCAGCTGCATCGCCTTCGTCGCCAGCCGCGCGATGTGCAGCGGGTCGACCGAGACGTCCCAATTCGGGTTGGCCTTCCGCCAGCTCGCCTCGGCGGTCCAGTCGTCGCCCTCGTCGACCGTGTAGATGATGCCGAAGGCGGTCTCGTCGGTGGCCACGCCGTCGAGCAGCTTCAGGATGTAGCCGCGCACTTCGTAGCAGATGCCGGCGCGGTTGCTGCCGGCCGTCGTGATGACCACGAGCATCGGCTGGTCGCGCTTGCCCATGCCGGTCTCGACCACGTCGTAGACCGCGCGCGTCTTGTGCGCGTGCAGCTCGTCGATCGCGACGAAGTGGACGTTGAGGCCGTCGAGCGAATCCTCGTCCGAGGCCAGCGGCTTGAACGTGCTGGCCGTTCGTTCCTGCGTGATCGCGTTGGTGAGCACGTTGATGCCGCGCGACTGGCGCAGCGCCGGCAGCTTCTGCGCCATCTTGGCCGCGCCGCCGAAGACGATCTTCGCCTGATCGCGCGTGACGGCCGCGCTGTAGACCTCGGCGCCGGCCTCGTGATCGGCGGCCAGGGCGTAGAGCGACAGGCCCGACAGCAGCGCCGACTTGCCGTTGCCGCGCGGGACCTCGAGATAGATCGAGCGGAAGCGCCGCTTGTCCTTCAGCTTGCCCGACTTGTAGAGCCAGCCGTAGCCGGTGGTGACGATGAAGATTTGCCACGGCTCCAGGCGCAGCAGCTCGTGGGCGCGCGCGAGCGGCCCCTTGATGTGCGGCAGCAGCTCGAGGAACCGGCACGGCCGCGACGCGGCCTCGGCGTCGAAGCGATATCCCCAGCCGCGCGTGCGCTGGCGCGCGAGGTCGCGGCGCTGGCGCTTGCACGCGAGCTTGACCCATTTGCACGCAGGCTCGCGCCCGCTCAGAACGTCGGCGCAGTATTTTTTGGCGATGCCGACGTAGTCGCGATCCACGCTAGAAATCGTCGAACGGGTTGGTGCTGCCCTCGCCGCCGTCGAGCGCCACGCGCGTGCGGCTCGACGGCGTGAAGCCCATCTCGGCGGCGGCCTTCAGCATGATGGCCGCTTGCTTGTTCAGGATCGAGAGCGAGGGGTGTTGCATCATCTCGCCCGACTTCGTGAGCACGACCGTGGCGCTCGTGGCGACTTGGCGAGCCGCGTCGCTGTGGAGCCATGCCGCGATCGACCAGACGGCCAGGACGCGGAGGTCGATGTGTTTCAGCAATCCGGCCGGCGCCGCCGCGATGGCCTGCGTCCAGAACGGCAGCGCGGCCGCAGGCAAGTCGCCGGGCGGCTCGAACAGGTCGCCTTGCGGCTTCGGCTCACGTCGATTGATCGCCCGTTTTCCGGGGTTGCCTTCCAATAGCTTCAGGTGCGTCGGCAGGGGCTTGCGGCCCTTCATCGTTCCGTCCTTCTGGCAAGCGAATAGCGACCAAACGCCTGCCGATTTGTGCCGAAAAATGGGTGCCCATAAACGGGGCCTACGGGGGTTCCTCGGGCCGCCCCCTCATGATCCACCATGGCCGCGCCGAGGCGTCCCACGGGGCTAAAAACCGGGTTACCGGCGATCTCCCCGGGTTTCCCGACTTCCGATCCGGGGGCCGATTTCCGGCCGATTTTCGCGAAAAGCCGAATTGCTCAATGCTTAGAATGGTTTACCTGACCGGCAAAAAAAGCGCATCCCAATGTCAATTTAATGCTGAATTGACTAGATTATCTCTCCGGAAAGCCTATCTTCCTCTTACGCAATCGGCGCGGGCAAAAGCCCAGTCGAAACAACTAGAAGGAATAGACCTATGACCACCAACGCAATGACCCCGGTTCTGGCCCTCGTCGCGAAGCTGCCGGCCTCCAACCCCATCCGGAAGGCCTACGAGGCGGCCCTCGAAATCCAGAGCGACTATGTCGCTCGCGGCAAGCTGGCGTGGAAGTCGCGCCGCGCCGCGAAGTCCGCCTCGAAGCGGATTGTCGCAAACGGCCGCAAGGCGGCCCCCAAGGCGAAGACGGTCAGCAAGTAGACGCTTCCCCCTGCCGGCCCCTCGGGGCCGGATTTGGGAAGTGCCTGCGACTGCAGAAAACCCGCAAAGGAAAAAGTCCTATGACCCGCCAGTTCAAGATCGCGTTTCCCGACTTCCCCGAGGCCGACATGCCGGCGATCCCCGAAACATTCGTCGACATCTCGTGGCACAACGACACCAGCCCGAGTTTCGAACACGCGCAGGGCTATCGCCTGTTCGTCGACTACGCGAACGACGCGGCCCGTGAGTTTCCGGGCGGCAAGCGGTTCACGCTGTACCCGCTGAATGAGGCTGGCGAGCAGGGTGCCGAACTCGTCGAGACGGACGACTGGTCCGAGATGCTGGCCGCACTGGCCGACCGTGATCTGACCTGAGAGGCCCCTTCCCCTTGCGCCCGCCACGGCGGGCGACTTGGGAAGCGACCCCGCTTCGAACCTCGAAAGGATCGACCTGTGAACATCAAGTTTGAGAAGAACGAAATCGTCATTCGCATCCCCGTTGCGAAGGGCGCGCACTACCCGCTGTCGAAGTCGGGCAAGACCCGGCTGGTCGCCACCACTGGCAGCTTCAAGGATGTGGACGGCTCGCCCGTCGACAAGCTGCGGGTGTCCGTCAACGTGATCTGCGGCCTGGGCGAGTAGAGGACCCCGCCCCTTGCCGGCCCGCACGTCGGGTCGGACTCGGGCAGCGCCCTCGAAGCTGCGAACCAGAAAAGGAAATCGACCTATGAAAAATCTCTCGACCCGCCGCCATCGCGGCCCGACGCCGGCCGGCCTGTTCGCGCAGCCGCCCACGACCTGGGACACGTTCGCCCAGCGCCAGCCGATCGCGGCCGGCTGGATCGCCGCCAACCCCGAGAACGATTTCGCCGCGAGCCTGCGCGCCTCGGTCCTGCGCTACGGCAGCCTGAGCGAGCGGCAGCTGGCCGCCGTCCTTCGCAACGCGGCACCGCGCGCCGCCTCGGTCGTGGTCGACGTGGCGAAGATCGTCACGGCCCTACAGACCGCGCGGGACCGCGGCTTGAAATCTCCCTGCCTTCGCCTCGGCGACTTCCGCTTCAGTCTCGCCGCGCCAACCAGCATCAATGCGGGCGCGGTGTATGTGAAGACGAACAAGCCGGCCGCCGAAAACGCCTATCTCGGCAAGGTGGTCGACGGCCGCTTCGCTCCCTCGCGCGACTGCACGCCCGAGCACTCGGCCGAGATCGCGCGGCTCGCGGCGGATCCTGCCAGCTCGGCCAAGGTTCACGGCCACATGACCGGCCGGTGCGCCTGCTGCGGCCTGCCGCTCACGACCAAGGCCAGCGTAGCGCGCGGCATCGGTCCGATCTGCGCAGAAAAATTCGGCTTCTGACCGCGAGCCCTTCCCCTTGCCGGCGCACGTCGCGCCGGACTTGGGAAGCGCCTTCGCTTCACAACGCAAAAGGAAATCGACCTATGGAACCCGAAGTGATCAAGCCAGCCACGACCACGCCCGCGCCCGACAAGCCGGGAACGTCAATCAGCGTCGAGACCGTCGCCAAGCTGGAGACGGTCACGCTCAAAATCGCGAGCCTGCGGGCCGCGCTCCTGTGCACCGTCAACGAGGAGACGTGCCCCTATCTGAACGGCGTCTATCTGCATCGCACGGCGAACGGTTTCGTCCGCGCGGTGTCGACCGATGGGCACCGCCTGCTGATGGCGAACCTCTATCGCGAAGCCGCCGACCAGCCCGGTCCGGCCTGGCTCTCGCTCGGCGTCATCATCTGCGCCGACCAGCTGGCCGCCCGGCTCTCGCTGATCGAGAAGACGCAAGGCGCCGAGAAGGGGCAGGCCGTGGTCACCATCGCGTTCGCCAAGGGCGCGAAGCATCTCGAGATCAGCGATCACTCGCGGGCCTCCGTCTTTCGCGACCAGCCGGTCGACGGCACGTTCCCCGACTACGAGCGGCTTGTCGGCAGCTTCGGCGGCACGTTCGATGACGGCGACGTCGGCGAGTTCAAGCCGACCGCCTTCAATCCGTCTTTCCTGAAAACGGTCGGCGAGGTCGCGGCGAAGCTCGGCAGCGAAGCCGTCTCGGCCTACGCCATGCCGGACCGCGTGATCGAGACCCCGGCGAAGGACGGCAAGCCGGCGAAGGTCGAGCGCCTGAAGTCGCCGACGATGTTCACGTTCGGCGGCATCGGCGTGGCCATGATCGTCATGCCGCACAACGGCGTGGCGCCGATGAATGAGGCTGACCGCGCCATCCTGGCGCCGGCGATCAAGTCGAGCCTGGCGGCACTGAAGGCCCACGAGACGCGCAACCGCGTCGCGGCCGGCAAGCTGACCGGACCCGCGAAGGTCGCCGCGCTCGCGAAGGCGGACGAGTTCAAGGCCAAGATGGCGGCGCTGGTCGAGCGCGCCGGCACCGGCACGGTGGCCAAGGCGCTCGATGCGCCGAAGCCCCCGCCGCCGCCTCCGCCGCCGCTGAACGTGGCGGACGCACTCGGCAAGGGACCGGTCGAGAAGCCGACACTCTCGCAGCTGGTCGACGCGAAGGCGAAGAACGGCAGCAGCGCGCAGGCCGCGAAGGCCCCGAAGGCGAAGAAGGCGAAGGGCTGAAATATGTGGGGCGCTGCGGGAGGTAAGTCCCGAAGCGCCCCGAGTTGATCTGTCGACCTATGAAAACCAACAGGAGATGAAGATGGCGAACGTTACTCTGGAACACAAGCCCCATGCTGCCGCTGCCAATGGTGCGGCCGCCGCCCTCGCGACGACGCGGAAGGGCCAGATCAAGGATGGCTGGCTGATCGACCTCAGCTATGTCGCGGTCCCGCACTACTGGACGTGGCCGATCGCCTGCACGAAGGGCGTCTATGCGACGCTCGTGTCGAGGGGCATCGACCCGAAGAAGGAGCGCGAGAGCGGCGAGACGTATGCGACCCGCATCCGTCAGTTGCTGTCGTGCACCTGGAAGGTGGCGGGTGAGCTCACGCGGGCGAACCCGAAGCCTTTCGACACGACCACGATGCGCTTCATGGCGACGACCGATGCCAGCCAAAGCTGGATCGTGCTGCGCGCGGCGCGCGGTGACGACGGCGAGCCGGTGCTGACCATCATGTTGGCGTACGAAAGCTGACCGAGCGGGCGGCGCGGCGGTGGCCGTGTCGCCCTCCTCGACCCCTCTCCCCCTCAATCAAATCAGCATTAAGCAACAGGAGCCTCCAATGGCCGTCATGAAGACCCCGATCTCGTGGACCGACTCGACCTGGAACCCGACAACCGGCTGCACGAAGGTCAGCAGCGGGTGTGACAACTGCTACGCCGAAGCGCTCGTGCATCGCTGGGGTGCCGACTTCTCGAAGGTCGTCGAGCACGAGAAGCGACTGTCGCAGGCGTCGCAGCTGTTCACGCCGTTGCGCGTCGATGGCCGCCTCGTGCCGCGCCGCGTATTCGTCAACAGCATGTCCGACTTGATGCACGAGCAGATCACGGACGCCTTCAAGCATCGCTGCCTCGACGCGATGGAGGCCAACCCGAAGACGATCTTCCAGCTCCTCACGAAGCGGCCGATGACGCTGCGGCGCATCGTCGAGGAGCGCTACAAGGCGAGCGGCGTGCCGGCCCACATTTGGCTCGGCGTCTCGGTCGAGGACAATCGAGTCCGGGGTCGCGTCGACCAGCTGCGCGGCCTGAAAGACTCGGTCGGTCCCTTCACCGCGTTCCTCTCGGTCGAGCCCCTGCTCGGCTCGCCCGACCGTCACGACTACACGGCGATCGACCAAGTCCTGATCGGCGGCGAGAGCGGACCGAAGGCGCGCGACATGGACGTGGCCTGGGCGCGGACCTCGCGCGACCTCGCACGCCAGGCCGGCGCCGCGGTCTGGTTCAAGCAATTCGGCAAGTGGTCGAACAATCCGCTGTATCGGGAGAGCAATTCCCCGCTGCACATCGAACGAGTGCGACACGCGATCAATCGCGGCGAGAAGAAAGCCGAGATCGTCGAGCGCACGACCAAAGGGCCGAAGCCGAAACCGTATCTCGCCGTCGATGGCGAGAAGGGCGGCGCGACTCTCGATGGGCAGGTGCTGCACGAGTACCCGCCCCACTTCCATCAGCTGTCGCGCGACCTCGCGGGCCAGCTGCTCTAGCCGACCAACCCCAAAAGGAACCGACCTATGACAATTCTCACGCGCGTTCAAAAGCCGTCGACCAAACTCTATTCGATCAAGTTCGTGGTCGAGGGGCGCGGGCAATTCCCGATCGACATGCTCCGGTACGATCAATGCTACCCCGACTCGCAGGACGACTCGGCCGCCATTGGCGACGGCTACGTCGGCAGCACTCGCCGCGCCGTCCTGTGCACGGACAACGTCAATATGAATTGGCAGCCGAACGTCGCTCGCTGGGCGTCGTTCAACTGGCGCGTCCTGTCGGAGGGCGCGCTGGATCAGCCGCGCTTGATCGACGATGGGAGCACGTCATGAACATGATCCGAAACCTGCTGGCCATCGTCATCGCCTTGGCCGTCGCTGGCTGCGAGCCCGCCCGTTATCCGTGGTTCGCGAAAGAGGGCGCGACGTTCGACCAGCAGCAGAAGGACGAATACGAATGCGAGCGCGAGACGCGGACCGCCCGATTCGAAAGTCATTTTGCAATGGCAGACTTCGCCATCCGCTGCATGTCCGTTCGCGGCTACACGCTTCATCGCTGAGCCAGCAAGGGAAATCGACCGATGACCGCGACCATGAAAATCGATGCCGACGTTCTCGCCATCCTGCGCGCCATGAAGGTGGACGGCCTGACCGCGACGCTGCCGCCCGGCCAGCTGCCGCGCAATTTCTACGAACGGGTCGACAAGGTGCTGAAGGCGCTCGGCGGGAAGTGGAACCGCAAGAGCGGCGGCCACGTCTTCGCCCGCGACCCTCGACCGCTGCTCGGCCAGTCGATCGACGACGGCACCGCGACGGACGAGAAGAAACTTCACGGCCGCTTCTACACGCCGCCCGAGATCGCGCGGCGCATGGTGATGGAGGCCGACCTGCGCGCCGGCCTGCGCATCCTCGAGCCGTCGTGCGGCGACGGCCGACTCATTCGGGCGATCGGCGAAGTCCTGTCGCTCGACGATGAGGCCGACGTGCTCGGCGTCGATATCGACAGCCACGCAATGGACGCGGCGTGCGCCGAGTTCCTGAGCGCAACTCGACGGCGCTCGCCGTCATTCGTGGTCGGCGACTTCCTCGAGTTGGAACCCGCGCCCGCGTTCATGTTCGACCGCGTGCTGATGAACCCGCCTTTCGCGAAGGGCGCGGACCTCGCCCACATTCGCCACGCGCTAAGTTTCCTGAAACCCGATGGCGTGCTGGTCGCCCTCTGCGCGGCCGGCACGAGGCAACGGCAGTTCGTCGCCGAGCACGCCGGCAGCTGGGAAACGCTGGCCGCCGACTCGTTCAAGGCCGAGGGCACCGGCGTCAACGTCGCGATGGTGATGCTGCGGCCAGCGCTGGCTCCGAAAAAGGCCCGCGCCATCAAGTCAACATCGTCCGCGCCGCTGCTGGAAATGCTTTCCCGGCTGGCGTAATATCCGATTAACCGCAAAGGAAAAAGACCTATGACCGACGTTGTGACCCTGGACATGCTCGGCGAGATGATGCGCCGGTCGCTCGACGAGCACCGCCTCACGCGCGAAGACGTGCGCGAGATCAAGCGCCGGCTCGGCATCATGGAACAGCACCTGCTGCTAAGCCTCGGCACGGCGGCCGGCGCCGACGGCCGGATCGACAATTTGAGCGAACGGGTCGAGCGCATCGAGCGCCGCCTCGAACTGCGTGAGGGTTGAGCCATGGCCGACGTTGTGACCCTTGAGATGCTCGGCACGTTGATGCACCGGATGCTCGACGATCAGCGCGCGATGGGCATCAAGCTTGACCGCGTGATCCGCGAGATCCAGGCGCTCAAGCAACATTCGGTAGCGACCAACGAGCACCTTCTCGCGGTGCGCAAAGACGTCGCCAACCTCGACGAGCGGATGGCGCGAACCGAGACGCGTCTCGCGCTGCGTGAGGAGGCTTAGCCATGGTGACGCGCCCGAAGCGCCCGACGAAGTTCGTGCATCCGCTCGGTCTGTCGAAGATCGAGTGGGGCGTGATCCAGGGCGCGCTGCAGTCGCAGACCCGTTTCGGAATTAAGGATTTCCTGCCGAACCCCGGCAAGCCGACACAGAACGCGATCAAGCGGCTTGTCGACCTGGGCTACCTCACGCTCTCGAAAAGAAAGCCGGTGAGCTTCAGCGGGCCGCCGTGGCTGGTCGTGAGGCTCACGAAAAAGAACCTCGAAAAATACAACGCCGCCATCGACGCCGCCGCGAAGACGAAGGCGGGTGCGTCGTGAGCAAGCCTGATGTTCTGGTGCGCCTCACGCTGGCTCAAGCTGATGCGCTCCTCTTTGCCTGTGCCGGCGCGCTGGCGGAGCCGGCCAACTTTGAACTCGGCTCCGGCGATGAACGCACGGAAGCCCCGCTCAAACGAGCGCGCGACAAAATCATCGCTGCACTTCAACGATCCGCCATCAAAGGAGAGACACCATGACCGCATTTTTGATCACGATGACCCAAGGCAGGGACTTGCTGCACCTCTATCCGTTCGAGGTCGAGGCCACGGACGAGGCCGACGCGCGACGCAAGGCCGACAATCACATGACACGCTGGCGCAACTACATCCTGCCCGGCGCCGTCGGCGGCGTGCCGCGGCGCTGGGAGATCGAGAGCGTCGCGGCCTTCGACCGCCCTCCTCTGACCAGGAGCAACCATCGCGCTGGCGCGCCCGACGTCGATAACCCCGTGGCCATCAGCCTCGGTGACTTGGTCATCGCCCGCCTGACCATGGATCGCTTCATCGAAGGTCGCTCCGATCAGACGATGCGCCTTGCAAGCGACGACGCGCGGCTGACCGCACTCGACGGCCGTGAGTTCGTCGGCCCTCCCGGCGTGTGCGTCAGCGACGCGCTCGCCGCCGTCAGGGCGGAGATCGGGTCATGACCTTTACGATCAGATCTTGGAACAACACCGCTCCCGAGATTGTCGCGGACTACGCGGCGGCCGTCGCGATCGCCAAGCGCCGGGCAGCCGCCGAAGGCAGCCTGGTGACGCTGACGAACGACGGCGTTGAAGAAACCTGCAACGTGCTTCCCGATGGGTCGCTCGGAAAGTGGCAGGACACCGACCGCGACTTTGATCGCGATGAGCAGGGAGAGACGTCATGAACTATCGCAAGATCGCCGAGGCCGCCGGCTACTACATCCGCGAAGGCGCCTATCAGGGCACCACAGACGACCGGCTGGGCCGCTGGTACGTCGGGCGCGAGGATCACCCCTTCCAGCCGCACGGTGCCGGCCATGCCACCCAGAGGGCCGCTTGGGAAGCTGCCGCCGAACTCGTGCGGGAAGGCTGAGCCATGACCTGCAGCACGATCTACTTTCTCGACGGCAACGTCGCCACCGATGGTGTGCAATCCCAGAAGGCGTGCGACGCCACCATCACCACCGCACGCCGCATCGCCGCAGACCATCGCCGCAGCGTCGTGGTCGAGGATCGCGGCACCGAGGAGTGCTACCGCGTCACACCGTCCGGTCGCATCTGGCGGGCTCCCAAGGGCTGGGGCGCCCCATCGTGGGCCACCGGCGAGGAGGGCTGAGCCATGACCACCTACACGATGTCGATTTTCCGCGACGGCGCCGGCGAGCAGGTCGAGCACTACACTGACATCGAGGCCGCGATGGCCCGTGTGGCGCACCTCGTGGCGCCGCGATCCGACACCTGCACTCTGCCGACCGAGACGCGCTGGGATGGCACGGGTGCTGTCGATCAGGTCAGCATCCACATCCCCTGCCCTCAAATGGTCAAGCGCAACGATGCGCCGGACTGGAAGCGCCGGCACTCGGCCGACAAGCACGCGTGGTGGGCGCAGTACTTTGCGTTTCCCGCCGACCTGTACCAAATCACCATCAATCGCACTGCGCGCTAAGGGATCGAAGCCATGAGCAGCAGCAAGACGACGCAGCGCAAGCGTGCGCGCGGGACCATGCTGATCTATGACCCCGGCACGGCCACGCCCGAGGCCAGCCCGCTGCAGCGCCCGCCCAGCCTGCCCGATATGCAACGCATCGTCGGCGGCTATATCGAAGCGGTGCCGTTCTTCGACTCGATCGAGATCGAGGGGAAGGTCGTGCGCTGCGTCGTCTTCGTGAACGAGGAGGGCAAGCTGTCGTCGCGCTGGAACGGAACCGAGCGCGGGCCGCTGGCCATCAATCGCGCGGCGACCCTGTTGTGGGAAGCCGCGTTGCAACGCGTCGTGCCACCCCGTTCGCTGCGCCGTGGTAACGACGCGCTGGACGTGATCGCCGGCCCGGCACTCGTGCTCACGGGCGACGACGATTTCATGGAGGCTCTGTGATGACCGATCAGCAGCAGCAACCCAAGACGCGCGGCCAGCTCGACTACGAGCGCGCCCTCGCGCGGCAGCCGAACTATCACAACGGCGGACCGCGCCCGACCTGGGAGAAGCTCGACGACCTCGCGCGCTGGTCGTGGGAGCGCGACGGCGGCGCGATCGAGAAGCCCGCATCGTGACCCGCGAAGCGGACGTGGCCCGGCTGCGCGCGATGGTCATGGGCGCCAAGCCTGTCCCGGCATCGTCGGCGATACGCGACTGGTTCGACGCCGTGGCGCTGCCGACGCTCAAGGCTCAGGCTCTCTCCGAGCTGTGTCGCCGCGACCATTTCCCGCCGCGCCTGATCGGCTACATGGAGGACGGCGGCACGGTCCCGGTCGACGTCGCCGACGCAATGGGCGGCACGTTCGGCGACGCGCGCACCAAGAACGCTGCGGCTTTTGTGCACAAGCTCACCGCGCTGCTGCCCGGATGCAAAGCATCGGTGCTGTGCGTCGAGACGTGGGCACTGTCCGCCACGCCAGCCGAACCACTCGATAGCATCGCCAAGCATCCCGACCGCGAGGAGGCAGTGATGGTCAATATGCTGCACCACGATCACAAGACCGGCGGGCTGATGCAGCTGGTCGCCCTTCTCAAAGTGATCAAGGTGTTGTCTGCCAACCCGACTGCGACGACGTGGGCCGGCACAAAATTCGGCGAGTGCTCAATCGTCGATCCGATGGCGACGGCGGGACGCTTCTCCGGACGCTTCACCGTGAGAGACGCATGAGCGACATGACGCGCGGCTACCAATGATGACGGCACACGATACGCTGGTCGAACAGTTCGCCAGGATTATCCTCAAGACGGAGTTGGAAGAGGCGGCCGTTGACTTGGTCGCCGAAGGCAAGGCCGACGCGCGCACGACAGCGATGGCCGCGCTGAGCGGAGTCGAGAAGAACTGGCGTCTGCGCGTGCCGCTCGCGCGCGCCATCCTGCAGGCGATCGATGCGGCCGGGTTCAAGTTGGAACCGCCATCGAAGCGCTGAGGAGCGGCGTGAGCGATGACGAACGATCCAACCGTGGAACGAATGGTCCGCTCGCTTCGCGCCCACGGCGTCGAGTACGGGACGCCCGAGTTCGAGGCACTGCTGCGCCTCGCCATCAGGTCCATGTCGGTCGAGGAAGTCACCGCGATCCTGCGCGGCGAGGCTCAACCCCGCTCGGACAGTGGCAGCCCTTCGAGCACGAGACCGAAATAGAGCACGCGGCTGGCGCTCTTGCCCCTCGCCCGCCATGCGCGGACCAACTTCGATTTCATTTTCCGACAGAGCCCGCCGAGCGCGCGGTCGACCAGCTCGTCGTGCGATGACGCGAGCCCCGTCGAGTGCGCGCGCAGTCCCGCGAGATAGGCGAACGCTTTCGGCGCGTCGCCCATTTTCAATTTCATGTTCGAGCCGTCCGTGAGACAGAGCCCGACGCGCTCGCCCGGCTTGACCAGCCGGCGCGCGGCGATGATCGCGACCTGCTCCCACGGCGAGCCGTAGGCGTCGAGATCGAAGATCCCGAAGGGCGCGAGGTCGATGCAGCGCAGCACGCGCCTGTTGTCTGCAACGAACGCGAGGCGCGGATCGTCGGGGAACCAGCGCAGGTCGCAGCCGCAATAGTCGGGCGCCTCGGACCAGACGCGCCGGAACATTTCGCCCGAGCCCGCGAACGCGTCGAACACGCCGACCGGGCCGACCGCCTCGAGGACGTTGCGCCGCACGAGCGCCTTGTCGGACGCGCTGCGGTGATGGTTGTCGACCTTGGGCAGATTGGCCGCCGTGAGCGCTTCGCCAAACCTACCCATTCGCGACCGTGCCCTGCTCGACCACGACGCCCGGAACCTCGGCCATCAGTTCACGCAGCCGCTGCAGCGCGCGCGCCTGCGAGGCGAGCGGACCGCGAACGGAAATCCAGAACCGATCGCCGACCGTCGAGACGTCCAGCTCCTCGACCTGGGTGGCGCTCTCGGCCGGCATGAGCTTGTCGAGTTCCGCCGGCGCGAAGCCGAGCGATGCGAGATCGGAACCGTCGCCGCGGAGTTGCACGAGTTCGGCCTTCAGCTGGTCGACGTTCCATGATGCGTTGATCGCGATCTTGTTGTCGGCCAGCATCAGCTCGCGCTTCTCGCGATCGGTCAGGCCGTGCAGCGTGATCGTCGGTCCCTCGACCAGACCGAGCGACTGGCCGGCAGCGACGCGGCCGTGGCCCGCAATCAGCATGTCGTTCTCGTCAATCAGCACCGGCGTCGTCCAGCCGTAGCGCCGAATGAGCTCGGCGATCTGCGCGACCTGCTCGGCCGAATGCTTGCGCGCGTTGAACGGGCTGGGCTTCAGCTCGGCGAGCGACCGCACGATCACGGCCAGGTCGTGGACGCGAGGGACCGGCGTTGGTGCGGCCTGCAGGGCGTGACGGCTCATCCTGATTTCCTTCTGCGCGGCGGTCCAAAAAACCCCGCGTCAATCCTCCCCCGACCTACCCGCCAACCCGCGCCGATCGCGCCCGGATCCCCCATCCCCCCCCTGTCTCAAAAACGCGGCGGCGAAAATTCCACTCCCGGCGCGGTAGCCGCCCCCCTAGTGCGAGTTACGATCCACCCCTCCGTGCAGGGTGCGTGAGGGCACGTTTCGTCGCAGTGTGCGTGCGTTTCGCAGCCATTTCGTGCGGCTCGGCACCATCCGGGCATCCCTCGGTCCCCCATCCCAGGCCATTCCAAACCCGCTCAGAGGCGGGCCACAACGCGGCCCCTACCCTGCCCCCTACCCCTACCCCGGCTTTCCCGGAGGGCATCCCACGGCCTCCCTACAGCTCTTCCCCCAAGCGGCTGAAATACCGCAGGCGGCATGTCCGAATTGCTTTGACAAGCGGCCCGAGACCAAGCGGCCGGCGCGGTGCCATATGCTCGGCACCGGCCGGACCACTCCGGGGCTCTGCGTTCGCTGGTCATGGAGCGGGGGCGGACCATGACCAGCGATGACGGGCTGGCCGGACCTCGACGAACTAGCGAAGGACCATTGGCGCGAGCAGCAGCACCATGACCACGATGGACGCGATCCAGATCAGGGCGAACAGGCGCATCGGGGTCATTGCGCGAACCATATGATGCCCGCTGCGACAGCGCCTGCGGTGAACACTGCAGCGAGGCACGCGAGCAACAGCAGCAGCGTATCCTTCAGCTCGCGACGCTGGTGTCCGCGTTCGCGATCGGGCGAGGTCATGGCGCGAGGCCTCGTTAAGATTTCCGACCACGTTGGAGGGGCGCACTCGAGCTAGCTCGAGTTGCCGCCGACGATGCCAAGTACGCAGCATCGTCGGCGGCCCTTCGCAGCGGGGCGGGGGTCATGACTTGCGACGGGCGAAGCCTTGCTCGCGTGCGGTGCGCTCGCTGTGGTGCGAGCGGCATAGCGCACGCAGGTTCGACCATTCGAGCCGTAGCTCTGGATGATCGCGAACCGAGAGAATGTGGTCAGCGTCAATCGAGGCCGCGTTGCATCCGACACGCTGGCAGACAGGGTGTTGCTTGATGAACACCGCACGCAGCTTGCGCCATGCCACGTCGTAGCCACGATCCGTCGAGGATGGCCGATTGCGGTCGTACTCGCGCTTGCGCTGGCGCTCGCTCTCGTCGATCGGCTTGTGCCATGCCGGCCGGTGCTGCGGTGGCCGCATCGGCATGGATCACCTGGGGGCTGGGGTAGCGGGCGGCGGATGGGTTGGCCCGATCCGCCGCCCTGCCGGCGACGCGGAGGTCAGTGCCTCGGCGATCTGCCGTGAATGATCCCCGATGGGCTGTGGGCGCGCAGCACCATGGAATAAAATTGGTCCTATCCCTTTCGCAGATGATGCACAAGCTCGTGGTCAAGTCCTTCGCCGGCAATCACTGGCGATTGCGCCACGTTACGAGTCTCGACCGAAGGGCAGCGGAACATTGATCTGCTTATCTTTTTCTTCGTCGCCTCCGTGTGGAACCTTCCCGTTCCGGCCGCCGAAAGTCTTTCTCTCGTCTCGGCCGATACGACGCGAGCGAAGTTAGCCCGTGGACCATGACCAGCGGGCCTTGGCTCGACCAGCAGGTCGCAACCGGCAGCGGCGAACAGGCGCTGCGCCGTCTCGTCCCGCGTGCCGGCTTCAGCAATGACCGTCATGACGATCGCGAAACCCTCGGCTATCTCGGCGCGCATCCAGTTGTTGAGAATTCCGGTGCGGCCAACTCTCGCCTGCTTCAGGTGCTTGGTGAGGCGATCTTTGGCAAACCCGGCCGTCTGCCCGATGTAGCGGACCCGACGATCGCGCGTCGACTCCAGCGCGTAGACCGTCACGACCTTGGGAAACTTCGGGCGCGTCATGACGGCGGCTCGGCACCGGGCACCATGATCGTGTGGCGCTCGGGCTTCAGCTTGGCCGCCTGTGCGTCGTCGTACTCGGTGCTGAACCGCTGCCAGCGCTGACAGGCCAGGACGAGCGGCCGCAGCCAATAGGCCCGGATCGGCCGCGTGTCCTCGATCAGCTCGACGAAGACGTGAGGCCGCACGAACAGCCCGCCGCTCGCGAGCGTTGCCTGCACGCTGTTGCCCCATCGAATGTAGATCGCGAACACGCGCTCGCCGCTGTCGCCCAGGTCGCCGTGGCTCTTGCCGATGCGCGCGAGATCGAGCGGCTTGAAGCCGACGGCGGCGGTGATGAATTTGTACGCCGCCACGATCTTGCACGCGGCGCCGAACTCGCCTTCCGTGATCATGCGAGCGGCGCGCAGCCGCTCGATCGGCCACGGCTTCAGGTGCGCCAGTGTCTCGGCCGTTGGTCCGACGTTGTCGCTCATCCGCACCGGATCGCGCCGGCTACGGTGACGCGGTCTGCTCTTGCGATGCTTCACCAATGGGCTCCTTGAACTCGACGGGCTCGCGGCCCTCGAGCGCGGCCAATTCCTGCTCGTAGCGGTTGGCCTTGTGCGGCGTGAAAAACTTTGGCGTCAGGTAGAGATCACGCAGATGGCGTATGCGCTGCGCCGGCGTCTCGCGCGGCACGTCCGCAGGCTTGCGGTCGAGATCGCCGAGCAGCTGGATCGCCCGCCGGCGCATGTCGTGGCGCTGGGCGATCATCGGCGCGGCGAACTCCAACAGCTCGGCCGGCATCGGATAGAACTTCGAGCGACGCGCACACGACGTTGCCGCGCTGGCAATCACGTCAGCCGGCAGATGAGCCAGCAGCGGCACGTAGTCCGCCATCATCTGGTCGATGAACGCTTTTTTCACGGCCAGCGGCGCGCCCTCCAAGCTGGCCGGATGCGTCACGAACATCAGCTGACCAAGCTCCGCGCGAATCGTGCGAGGGCTCGCGGGCGTCAGCAGCTCATCGAGCTTTTCGATTGCGTTTCTCAGTTGCTGGCGCGTCATCGGCCAGAGAGGCGGAACCCACGACGATGGGCTTGGCAGACCGTCGCTGTTCGTCGGCGCTCTCAGGTCCGCCGCTGCGCGCGTACTCAGCCAGGATGTAGCGCTCTGCGCCGGCGCCAAGTTTGCCGCTGGGCTTCTGGTAGTCGTGGTGAGGTCGTTGGCCATTGGTCTTGCTCCTGCTGATCGAATCGCCAATCCAATTCTTGAACGTCGCTGACCAGTCGTTGCTGGTCGTCCGGCCGGCTTTGCCGCGATAGTGATTTCTGAACCTCTCGACCTCCCCACCGACCGACAGGCCGGGCGCTTCGTCTGCGAGCTTGGTCTCCGCCCACGACGCGAGATCGGGCTTTGGCTCCCATCCTTCCGGAAGCACGCTCGCGTTCGAGGGGCGTGGCGGTGGCGGGTTCAACGGGGTTGCCTCGCGCGACACCTCACCACAGAACGAGGTCTTGGTTATCTCTTTCTTCTGGTTGGTGGTTGGTGGTTGGTGGTTAGCTCGAGCGCGCGATGAAGCCGGCGCTTCGGGTATCTCATTGTAATCGTTGGGTTGTGGTCCATCCTGAACCGATTGTGAATCGATTGTGACGCCATCCTGAACCGATCCTGAACCGTTCCTGACCGCATCCTGAACCGTTCCTGACGGGGTCGACTTCGCTGCACGCCGCTCGGCTCTTGCGCGCACCGATTGCGCTGCGGCCGCGTGCGCGTCATCGACCCGGCCGCTCGCCTTTCCCATTTCAGCCATCGCGCGCGCGTTGGTCAGTTTGCCGTCACTGAGATGCAGCTTGCCCAGCGCGAGCAGCCGCAGCTTGATCGTCCGCCACGTCCGCCAGTGGCAGCCGATGGCCTTGGCGATGAACTTGTCGTCATCGTCGATCGGCCCGCCGCGCGAGTACATGAGGCAGCACGCGATCCAATAAGGCCCGACCTCGGCGTAATCGAGATTGCTCACGCCGGCCAGAAACTCGTCAGGCCAGAAATCGACGCGGCGGATTTTGTTCCTGGCCATGATCACTGCGGCTTCGATGTGTCGATGGCCGTGAGCAGAAAGAGCATCGCGAGCAGCTGGTCGCAGCGCGTCGCCGTCTCGTCGATCGCGTCGGCGTCGATCTCGAGCTGGGCCTTCCATTTCATGTTGCTGCTCGAATCCTCGACGATCGCGTCGGCGACCGTGCGGACGCGCGCGCCGATGTCGCGCAGGTAGCTCATGTCGCCCAGCTCGGGAGGCAGTTGCGTCGGCGCTCTCATGGGTCGGCCAACCCGCGAGCCGCCTTGCTCTCCGCGATCGACGCCTTCAGCTCGCTTTGCATGGCGTCGAGGCCGGCCCACAATTTTTCGAACGAGGCCGCCGCGTCGTCGACCAGCTCGGCGTCAAGCGACGCCTGCAGCTTCATCGGCAGGCCACCGAACTCGCCGCGTGCGATGGCGCGCAGCCGCTCGGCGACCTCGCGCAGTTGTTGGGATTGCGCGCTCATAGCGTGATGCACGCGACGGCGCTGCGCAGCGCGTGGGATGCGGCCATGGTTTCTGCCGCCATCTCGTCGCTCGGCGCCTTCGCGCAGACGGCGAAGAAGTGTCGCGCGGCATTCACGACGGCGAGCAGGCGCTCTTGTTCAAGTTGCAGCTGGGTCCGTTGCTTCGTCAGATCGACGTTGTCGCAGAGTGCGGCCTGCGAGGCGTCTACCAGCGTGGCGACGCGGTAATGCAGCCGCGCGACGGTCGCGCGCGCCTCGTCCAGCTCGACGGCTCGCCGCTCGATGTGGCCGAGCAGCACGATGATGAGAGCTTCGTTCATAGGTCCACTCCCTGATTGCGGCGACAGCTGCCCTCGAACGGCCGTCCGAAGGCGCTGGCGCACGTTCTGCGCGGATCGCAGTCGCACAGCTTGAAGGGCGCGCGCTCGACGCCCTGGGCCTTGTCGAAAACTTCGAGCCCATCGCAGACCAGCCAGCGCAGCGCGGCGGCGGTGCTTTTCAATCCGCAGCGCGCGCGGAATTTTTCGACCGTCTGCCATTCGGCCTCGTTGAGGGCGACCAGCGTGCGTTTCATGCTCATCGGTCTTTCCCTCTCGTTTCGATCATCATGAGAAAGGCGTTGCCGACGACCTCGACCAGCGCCGGGTGGACCGCGTTGCCTAGCTGATGCAGTCGGTCCATCCGATTGGGAAGCCCGTTGGCCTCGCAAAAAGCAACCGTCGCGAAACCGCCCGTTGCTTCGAGGCCGAGCGAGAAACCGCCGATGCCGGAAAACAGATCGAGCAGCGGATAGGGTGCGGCCATCAGCCTTTCCCTCTCATGCGTCGAACGGGCGCCGGCCGCGCGGCGTCTCGCGGTCACAACATGCACTCCATGTCGCGCCAGTAGATGATGACGCCGTCGAAGCGGTCTGTGCGGCCGTGTTGCAGACACCAGAACTCCTTGAGGTGCCGCCAGCTGTCGAAGCCATCGCGATAGGCGAACGCGTCAAGGCCGTCGCCTTCGATCCGCTGGCCGTCGAGCATCTGCAGCCGGTCCGTTGCACGGAGAGCCGTGAACGATATCGACAAGGGCAAGACATCCAGGCATTGCGCGCGCGCGATCAGCCGGCACTTCTTGGTTCGCATCCCCGTGTAGAGCTGCAGCTGTTCGCCGACGCGCGCGTGCCGTTTTCGGTCGGCGCGGATCGTGTGGACCTTTCGGCCCATCAGGATCGGGTCGACGAACATCGGCTGGAACGAATAGGCGACCATCACAACCACGCCCACGGCTCGAAGACGATGCCGAGCAAGGCCAGCAGAAACAGCACGATGGCGATGCAGGTGTTTCGGCTGCGTCGCTCCTGGCGGTGCCATTCGAGGTCCTTCGACATGGCGAGCGGCGGCCGCTCGGTCGTGGTGTGCGTCAAGGTGTTGTCGATGACGGGTGCGTCCCGTCGTGCCGGCCGCCACAAGATCCTCGTCATGATGCGCCCTCCGTCATTTGCCGAATTTATTGCGGGCCGTGATCAGCGCCGCCACGGCGTCGGCCTCGTTGTGCTCGCGGACATGCGGGAACAGCAGCTTGATGCGCTTGGTGACGAGCGGCTTGGCCGCGCTGCCGTGGCCGGTGACGTGCTTTTTGATCGTCGCGACGTTGATGCCCTTGCGCGGGATTGCCCGTTGCTCGCACCAGCTTTCGAGATTGCCCCACATCGCGCCGTAGACGTGGGCGGCATAGATCCCGTTGTCGCGCGCGATGAAGTCGACCGACTCGTAGATGATGCCTTCGAGCAGCTCGCCCGCGCGTTCGAGCATCTTGCGCGTGTCGCCGAGGAACAGCCGGAAGCCGTAGAAGGCGAGGCCATCGGTCGAGCCCTCGCCGCCGAAATGCTTGACGCCCGACTCGACGACGTCGCCGCGTCGCCACAGCGCCCAGCCGAGCGACTTGCCGAGATCGAGGCCGAGGTAGGCCACGCGCTATTCCTCGTCGTCCTCCTTGTCGACGTCGGGCAGGAACCACTCCATGTACTGCGCCTCGGCGCGGAGCTGCGAGCGGGTCTTGCTCTTGTCCTGTTTGCTGCGCTTTATCACGAGCTTCAGCATCGCGCGGTCGCCGCCCTCGTCCTCGAACGACTTGTACTCGGCGGCGAGCGCCATCTTGATGTCGTCCATCTCCTGCATCAGCGCCGTGATCTTGTCCTTGCGCGAGCGCGCGGTGTCGAAGTCGAGGTTGAGTTGCATTGCAGGCTCGCGGCGTCCGTGGCCTTGGTCCTCAGCGGCTTCGCTGCTCATAGGTCAGTGCTCCTGGCATGGATCTGCCGGCGACCGGCCGGCGCGGTCGCTCAGGCCGCGCGCTTGACGGCGTCGCGCTTGATTCCGAAGAACTCGTTGGCCGTGATCGCGCCGCCCGTGAGCTTGGCGATCTTGCGCATCACGTCGGGGCTCGGCAGGCGTTCGCCGACGATGTAGCGGCGCGCGCTGTTGTAGGAAACGCCGAGCTTTTCAGCGAGCCACTGGTAGTCGTCGCCCTTGCGCGTGGGCTCGGGCGCGTTGGACTTCATCCATTTGGCAATCGGGGTCATCTGAAATCACCGGCCTACGGAGGGAGGCCGTGGCCATGGCTGCCCTTATTTACCTGCCGGGCAGAACTGGCAAGCCGGGATTTTTCCACTGCGGCACAAAAGCTGGGGACGAAGCCCACGCGAAGGAGTATGCTCCCCTCACAATTATAAAGTGAAATGACCTATGACCAAGCCTCTGAACCGTCTCCGCGCGATCCGAAATCTCCGTGGCCGGACACTCGTGGACGTCGCCGCCGAGCTCGGAATAAGCCACGTCCAGCTGTCCCGGCTTGAGCTGGAGAAGCGCCCGCTCATGGTCAAAGACCTGCCGATGCTCGGCAAGGCGCTGCGCGTGCCGCCCGAAACCATCCTGGTCATGCCGGCCGACGTGCGGGTCGTGGGCACGATCGGCGAGGGTGGCCGCATCACAGAGAACCGCAAGTCGATCGAATCGGTAAAAGGCCCGCGTGGCGCGGATATAACCATCACGGCCGCGCTGCGCATCGCGGGCAATTTCCTCGAGCCGACGCTGCCCGATGGATGGGTCGCGTTCTATGAACCGAAGTCGGAATGCGCGCCCGATCAGCAGATCGGCGCGCTTTGCATCGTGCGCATTCGGGGCGGCACCTGGTTGAAGCAAATCCGGCGCGGCTACACGCCGGGTCGCTTCAATCTCGCCTCGGCCTTCTCGCCGATGGTCGAGGACGCCGAGATTGAATGGTGCGCGCCCGTGCTTTCGTTCTGCTCATCCGCCGTCGCAGACGACGACGACTCGATCTAGTCGGCCACGGCCGCCCCGCTGCACAAGGGATGGTGTCAGCGCGAGTTGTCCACTGCGGTTTTTCCGGTTTTGCCTTTGCGGTTCAAAAATCGGTAGCCGGTAAATTGCCCCTCTGGTAAATCCGGGGGGCCGTTGAGCAGCGGCGTGTGTCGCGCCTGATCGCGACGTAAGGGAGAACAGCAGCCGGGGGACGCCCTTCCCCTCCCCCCAAGGGCCAGCCCGGCTGCAATCCCCGCTCTGTCGAGCCTGACCATGCAAGCCAACGACTACGTTCGCCATCCGCGATTCGGTGTCGGCATCGTCGTCGACGTCCAGCCGTTCGTGCGCGGCAAGGCCCGCGACGCCTGGGTCCTGTTCGCGGCCGGGCCGAAGGTCCGCCGCTACCTGACCAACCGCGTGCGCGTGCACCGCCTGCGCCTCATCAGTCCCGAAGAAGCGCTCGGCCTGCCGCCATCGGGCGACGGCGAGTGATCCTTTTTTTTTCACCAGAAGGGAGACGACCAATGCCGGGAGAGACCGCTGACAGGATGCGTGAGGGCATCATGTGTGAGAGCTGCGGCGAGCACATCGACGACGACTTGGCGCCGGGCCATCCGCGCCGTTGCGCCGGCTGCCAGGAGACGCGCGACAGCGACGGCCATCCGCCCCGCCCGCTGGTGCGCCCGGTGTCGCGCCCCAAGCGCCACAAGCGCATTGCGGGAGGCGCGCGATGAACGATCCGACCCAGCTCGAAATCGAGCGCGTGCTTGGCGAGCCGAAGTTTCTCGAAAGCACCGAGGACCGCTACCTGCTGGCGCGCGAGATCGTGGCGTTGCGCGAGGTCGTCATCACGGCGCGCAACGCGATCGAGGCGCGCAAGGTCGACGGCAAGAAGGCGCAGCACGAGGCCGACCAGCACGAGGCCAAGTTCCACGCCGACGCGAACGAGATCATGCCGGCCGACCGATGATCGAGCCCGTCCGCGATTGGCCGCCGGTGCCCGGTTACTACCAGATACGGCTCGTCAAAAAGGGCGTGTTCGTTCCGGTCTTCATCTGGTTCGGCGCGCCGATCGTTGACGGCGAAGCCCTCGACCGCAGCCCGCGCTGGTGTGTCGAGATCGACGGTCGGACAGACCGCCTCGAGTACGACGCGGACGGCGAGCCGTGGTGCCGCGTGCCGCTCGACCCGCTGCGCGTCTGGCCACACTGCGCGCGCTGGCAGATCAGCGAGGCCGAGTACGAGCACCTGCGCGCGCGAAAGACCTGGGCGGTTGAGCACGCGCCGACTCATCCGTCGGCTGTTCCACGGGAAACAATCGACCTCACGACCATGAAACCGATTTGGTGAAAAGGACGCTGACCATGGACGATATCGACCTCGGCGGCCCCGGTGCGGGCCATAACAGCGGCGAGAAGCCGTCGCTCCTGCAGAGCACGACGGCCCTGATCGAGACCGCGAACCGCTGGATCATCGAGCGGCCAGTGATCCTCGACGAGGCCATGTCGAAGAAGGCCACCGACTTTTTCACGCAGCTGCGCGACATGGGCGTGGCGCTGAAGGCCGAGCGCGACAAGCTCGAGGAGCCGCTCAAGCGCGAGGTCGCGGCGATCCATGCGCGCTACGCCGACCCGCTGACCTTGATCGATATGGCGCTCAAGCCGCTGCGCGCGGCGTCGTCGGCGTGGCTCGACAAGGAGAAGGCCCGGCTCGCGGCCGAGAAGGCCGAGCAGGATGCGGCGGCGAAGCGGCTGCGCGACGAGGCGCTGAGGCTGACCCAGCAAGCCGCCGAGGAGCAGTTCACGCCGGGCTCGAACTATCTGGAAACGCAGCTGCGGGCCGATCACTTCGCCAAGAGCGCGAGAGCGGCCGAGAAGGTGGCGGCGCGCAAGATCGAGCCGGCGCGCGCCCGTGGCGACTTCGCGCCGCGCGCCCTGGCGCTGCACACGCGATGGGCGGCCCGCATCGTCGACGAAGTGCTAGCCCTGAAATTCTACGCCAAGCATCCGGTCGTGCGTGCGGCGGCCGTCGAGGCGGCGTTGAAGCTCGCCAACGCCGAAGCCCGCACGGCGAAGGACGCGGCGAAAGCCCCGCCCGGTGTCGAGTTCTTCTCGACCCGGCAAGCCGCCTGATTCGGTGGCGACCAACTTTGACCAACCTTTGACCAACCACAGCGCCCCAAAACCCTGCATCTGCGGGGGGGCTGACCAACTTCGACGAACCTTTGACGAACGACAGCGCCCGCAAACTGTGAAGGAGAACGAGACATGGCAACGTCAGTGCAGACCATCATCGAGCCGCCGACCGATCTCGGCGGCGGCGGTTTCGCTCCCTACGATGACCAGAACCTGCCGGCCGTCGCGAAGGGCAACCAGCACGTCGTGCAGCAGATCAGGGAAGTGACCGGCGAGGTCGTCACGGCGCGTCGCTGCGAGATCGAGCGCGACGAAGCCAAGATCATGCAGACGATCAAGATTCGCGCCGCCGCCGCGGGCGAGGATTGGTATTATTCCTATCCGGTCAAGAACCGCAGGAAGGGCACGACAGACACCGTCGAGGGTCCTTCGATCCATTGCGCCGACAGCGTCGCGCGGACGTATGGCAACTGCGAGGTCAGCGCGCGCGTGATCGACACCGGCACCTCGTGGCTGATCTATGCGCGCTTCATCGACTATCAGACCGGCTTCAACCTGCTGCGGCCGTTCCAGCAATCGAAGGGACAGGCATCGTTCGGCGGCAAGGATGCCGAGCGCTCCGAGCAGATGGCACTCTCGATGGGCGTGAGCAAGGCCGAGCGCAACGTGGTGTGCCACGCGCTGCGCGACTTCACGCGGTTCGCCCATTTGGAGGCGAAGAACAATCTGGTCGAGAAGGTCGGCAAAAACCTCGTGCAGTTTCGGACCAAGGTGCTCGCGCGCCTCGAAGAAATGGGCGTCGAGCTGAAGAGGGTCGAGCACACGCAGGGCCGGGTCGCCGCCGATTGGGTCGCCGCCGACGTGGCGCGCGTGATCGGCCAGATCAAGGCGGTGAGCGACGGCATGTCGACGGCGCGCGAGATGTGGGCCGAGATCGTGGCCGAGCCCGAGCGCAAGACGACCGACGTGCCGGGCGAGCCGCCGGCGAAGGCCTGGCGGCCCGAGGGCGTCGGCCAGTCCGATATCGTCGACAAGATCGTGACGATTTTCTCCTTCGCGCACTCGGCCGAGGACGTGCAGGCGATCGTCGACCAGAACGCCGATCGCGTCGCGCGCTTCACCGCCCAGGCGAAGCAGAAGATCGAGGCCGCCAAGATCGAGCGGCTGGCCGAGCTCATCACTGAAGCCGCCGAGGAAGCGAAGGCCGCAGCGGCAGCCGAGGGCGAGGCCGAGAAGAAGCCGGAACCGCCCCCGGCGAGCGACACATGACCGTGGTCAAGACCACGCCCAGCATGGCGATCTCATTCGACGGCCCGCTGACGAAGCGGCAAACCGAAGAGGTCAGGGCGTGGTGGCACATGAACAGCACCGCGCCGACCTTGCTGCGCGAGATCGCCGACCGAATGCGCAGCACCGCGCCCAGCTTGCGCGGCGTCGGCCAGCACGCGAGCGACGCGAGTTTCAATCGCCAACTCCGCGATGCGGCGAGACTGGAAGTCATCGCCACCGAATTGGAGAGAAGGCCATGAACGACAAGCCCACGCCCGCAATGTTCGGCCGCCTCGCGCTCCGTCGCGAGGAGCCGTGGTGGGTCGCCTACTACGCGCTGGCCGACACGATGGACCGCGCGATCGAGATCGGCCGTATGCGAATGCGCTCGGCCGAGGAATCGCCCGGCCTGAAAAACGGCTTCATGTCGCTGATGCAAAACGTGGTGACGCACATGGTGCAAGACACGACAGGCGCGAGGCTCGAATGGCCGAACGCGCCCGTGCCCGCGCCCGATCACGAGCGGAAGGAGTAGCCGCGATGGTGCCCATGACGATCCACTTCGTCGGCAAGACCGACTCCGTGCTGTGGCCCGAGCTGAAGCGTGAGCAGATCGTGCACCTGGGCAACGGCTCGCCGCCGATCAACGTCGCGATCATCGAAGGCGGCATGGCGAGCGGCAAGCCGAGCGTGATGCTGCGCATCGACCTGCCGGACGGCCGCCACGTCCTGGCCGAGACGACCGCGGCCCTCGTGGTGACGCTCGGCAAGATGATCGCCGGCAGGTATCCCGACCTGTCGGAGGGATGACCGCCATGGCCGAGCGTCTGGCCTGCTGCGTGCCGTTCTGCCGGCGCACGTTCCGCCAGGACAAGGCGGGAACGCCGTGGCCCGAGGGCTCGCAGGTGATTTGTGGCAAGCACTGGCGGCTGGCCAGCGCCACCATGCGCAGGCGCTACAGCCGATTGAAGCGGCTGCACGCGCGCGGCATCACGTCGAGGCACGGCCGCCGTCCGTACCATCTGAATGTCGCGTATGTCGTGCGCCGCTGCTTTGAGCGAATCGTGAAACAGGCCATCGAACGCGCGGCGGGGATCGCATGAGCGAAGATCGCGAGGAGCGCTGCATCTGCGGCCACACATTCGACGAGCACAGCGAAGACGGCGAAATCGAAGACGCGCTGTCGTGCACCGTCGAGGGCTGCGACTGCCTGAACTTCATAGACCGCGCACAGCTTCCCGCCGTCGCGTCGTGGAGCGACGCCACCATCCGCGCCGTCGCGCTCGATATCGCCAAGGCCGTCGCCCATCACATCGAGACCATGTACCCGGCCGCCGTGACGGCGACCTCGCGCAACATGCTGGTCAGCGTGCGCGGCTGCGTGATCAACGAAATCATGGCGGCCATCGCCATCAACGACGAAGGCCGCATCGTCCGCCGCCTCGCCAAGCGCAAAAAGCATCGGGCCGAAATCAAGCGCGCCTATCAACGTTTCAGAGGGGACTGACATGGACACAGCTCGCGACATTCGCAGCCGGACCCAGCCGCGCCGTGGCCTGCGTCGCAACGAGGCCGCCATCTATGTCGGCGTGAGCGTGGCCACGTTCGACAAATGGGTCGCTGACGGCGCCATGCCCGAGCCCAAGCGACGCGGCGGCGTTGCCATCTGGGACGTGAGCCAGCTCGACATTTTCTTCGAGTCCCTTCCCTCGGACGAGCCTGCGGCCGCACCCTCTGATGGCGGGTGGGGAAAAAGCTAAGGATTTCCGGCATTTGACAGGGCAACCGAAAAGTTTACCATTCAGGTAACAACAACCGGAGTTCGACCTATGAAAACGACGACGCTGCCGAAATACGTTCACGAGACAAAAACCCGCCACGGAAAAACGATCTATCACTACTGGCCGAACCGCAGCTTGCCACGCGTGCGGCTGCGGTCCGAACCTGGGACCGATGACTTCCTCCGCGAATATCTCGCGGCGAAGAACGGCACGCCGGCACCGGCCACCATCGCCGCAAAGAGCGCGCCGGCCGTCATCAAGGCGGACACGCTGCGTTGGCTCACCGTCCGCTACTACGGCAGCCTCGAGTTCCGTAGCTTGGACAAAACCACGGCGAAGCAGCGTCGGTCGCGCCTCGACGCGATCTGTCAAAGCATCCACCCCGAAACCAAGCTGCCGCGCGGCGATCTCGCTTACGCAAAGATGGGGCGGGCCAATGTCACCATGATCCGCGATACGATCAGCGACAGGCCCACCGCCCAGAACGCTCATGTGAAGGCGCTGCGCGTCCTGTTCAATTGGGCGATCGTCGAAGGGCTGGCGACGTCCAATCCGGTTTTCAAAATCGAAATGGTGCCGCCGAGAACAGAGGGCGGCCATCACACATGGAGCATCGAAGAGGGACAGGCATTTGAAAGGGCTTACCCTGTCGGCACCATGGCGCGCCTTGCCTATACGCTGATCGCCTATACGGGCCTCCGCGTATCGGACGCCGCGCGCGTCGGTCCGCAGCATGTGACAACCGGCGTGGGGGACGACGGCCAGCCGGTGAAGGTCCTAAAACTCGTCGAGTACAAGGGCGGACACAGCAAGGCGATCGGCAAGCGCCGCCCCCAGCCAAAAGACCGGGCTATCGTGCTCGCGCCAGAATTGCTCGCGGTCATCGACGCGACGCCGCTCTGTGGCCACCGTAGTTTTTTGGTCAACGCGAAGGGCAATCCATTCCCGCACAAGTCGCTGAGCGAATCTTTCATCCGGTGGTGCATCAACGCCGGCATTCCCGAGTGCACCGCGCACGGCATCCGCAAGGCGTCGGCTACCGAGATCGCCGATAACGGCGGTACCGCCCATCAAATCCGTTCGTTCGGCGGCTGGACGAGCCTGCAGGAAGTCGACGGCTATACGCGCAGGGTCAATGACGCGAAGCTGACCGGCGCCGCCGTCAGCATCCTCTCGCGTCGCAGCCGGAACGGCTGACATGCGTGAGGCCGAAGCGCTTTTGAAATGCGCGAAGGCGCCCTGCCGGTCATGCCCGTACCGACAGGACGTGCCGTCCGGCGTGTGGGCCGCTCATGAATACGACAAGCTGCCGGGCTACGACGGCGAGATAATCGATCAGCTCGGGGCCGGCGCGCTCGGGTTGTTCCATTGCCATCAACAGGATGGTCGACTGTGCGCCGGCTGGGTTGGCACGCACGACGCGCGAAACCTCCTCGCCTGCCGGCTGGCCTCTGCCCGGCTCGACCCGATGGTGTGGGACTACGAGAGCCCGGTGCGGCTGTTCGCGTCGGGCACCGAGGCCGCAGCGCACGGCAGGCGCGCGATCAGGCGGCCGGACAAGGCCGCCCAGCGCGTGATCGGTCGGCTGCACCGGAAGCGCGGCCGTCTGCCATGAGCTCAAATCTCGGCGACGCACGCACCTTGCACGCACCTCCCAGCAGGTGAGTGCAAAACCTCCAAAGAAGCCTGAAAAACCTGCGTTATTTCGGGCCGCCGTAATTCCTACGAGAAATCCCCGATTTCAATGTTTTCAAGGGCTTGGGAAAAGTGCGTGTATCCATCTAACGCCTATTGCACTCACCTGTTCTAATCGTCGTTCCCCGGACGTTTCCCCTTTCCCCCTCGGACAGGCCCCCTAGGCGGCCCACGGCAGGCCTACAGGCCCTCCCCCTTCCGGCCCCCCTCCATACCCATCGCCAACCGGGCAGCGTCCTACGGCCTTCCTACGGCCCCCCGGCCACGGCCCCCAGAGGCCGCCTACAGGGCCTCCCCCGGATTGCCCCCCTCCATACCTGCCTCCCGGCCCCCGGCGTCCTACGGCGCCCCTACCCGGCCCTTCCCTCGGCCAAACGGGTTCCCCCTCACCACTGCCGGTTGAACGGCCCCGCCCCTTGATGCTCGCACCTCTCGCCCTCAGGCTGCTGGCAACAAAGGCGGACCTATGGAAACTCAGACTTGCGACGTCGGCTGGCTCAATTGGTTCTATCTCGTGGGGTGGTGTTTCACTCTCGGCCTGCTGGTCACCACCCTGCACGGTTGGCGGAAGACCACCAAACTCTTGAACCAGCAAAGCGCGATCACGAAGGAAGCCGCGCACGGCTGGGGCGTCGCGATTGACCAGCTGCACGTCTGCCTTCTCGTGCTGCGGTGGTGGCGGCCATGACGACGCATCGCCGCTGCGGCGATTGCCAGCTTTGTTGCAAGCTCCTGCCCATCCCGGCCGGTGAGCGGCTGCAAGACGGCCGGCTGGTCATGGACGGCGTGAAGCCTGCCGGCGAGCGCTGCCCTCATCAGTGCCGCAAGGGCTGTCGCGCCTACGATCGCAGGCCCCTGCCCTGCGCGATCTGGAATTGCCGCTGGCTCGTGAACGACGACACGGCCGACATGCCGCGCCCGGACCGCGCGCACTACGTGATCGACCTGATGCCGGACTTCGTCACCGCGATCGACCACGCGACCGGCACCGAGCAGAGCATCCCGGTCGTGCAGGTCTGGATTGATCCGAACCACCGCGAGGCGCACCGCGACCCGGTGCTGCGCGCCTATCTCGAGCGGCGCGGCGAGCGCGAGCGCACGGCCGCCGTGATCCGCTTCAGCAGCAGCGACGGCTTCGTGCTGTTCCCGCCGTCCATGTCGGCCGATCGGCAGTGGCACGAGGAGCACGGCGAGACACGGCCCGAGGTCGGCCGCCACGAGAAAGCCGCCGAGCTTGCGCGCGCCGGGTTCGCGCTGCGCGCGGTGTTCGGGGAGGAGTGAGCGCCATGGACGACGGCGAGCGCCTGACGCTGTGGGTCATCTACGACAATCCGTCCGACCAGCCGGGCAAGTTCGTGCTGCGCCGTCAGTACGCGAGCGCGGTCGGGACCGGGTGCGATGTTGTCGCGCTGGTGTTCGACACGCTGGCGCAAGCGCGCGAGGCGTTGCCGCCTGGGCTCGTCAACATCGGCCGGATGCAGGGCGACGACCCGGTCATCACCGAAGTCTGGGTTTAGGAATGCCGGTGAACGTCGTTCACAATGTCCACGACCGGCGCCATGGCTGGGTCGGCGCATGGGAAACCGAGCCGCTGGTCTACCGCGAGCTGACCGATGCCGACCTGGGTCGCACCGTGATCTATCGCGAGGGCGAGTGGACCCAGCGCCGCCCGTTCCCCGTCACTGAGGCCGGCACGTTGTCGAGCTGGCGCCTCGGCATGGTGTGGGCGCGCTTCCATCGCGGCGACACGGCCACGGCCTGCAAGCATGAGACGCTGTGCTTCGGCGTGCGCCCGCTCGATGGTGACCTGACCCGAGGGAGATATTGAAATGGCCGACGACTATCAGACCTACACGAAGGAGTTCGCCTTGAACCGGGCCGAGAAGATCACGCTCGTGACGCGCGCCGTCGCCCTGATGCTGAACGGCAATCCCGACGAGTCGTGGTCCTTCGCGATCGTCGCGCGCGAAGGCGATGACGGTCCGCCCGGCGTGTTCGCCAACATCGTGGACACGGAGGAGCTGGCGGCGATGTTGCGGCGCGCCGCCGACACGCTCGAGCGATAACGAGCGCGGCAGCGTACCCGCGATGAAGCTGCCGCCTGGCCATCGCGAGATCGTCGGCGCGCTCGCCAGCTGGCCGCGCGACTTCCCGCGCGCCGAGCGTGATCGCTGCCGCGCCGATGGCTGGACGATCATCGAGCCCGGCACGCCGGCCGGTGCGCGGATCGGCTTCAACAGCCGCGACTGGAAGGCAGAGTCGTTCCTCGCAGTGCGCGGTGACGAAATTCAAATTTCGTTGATCAGTGCGAAGTGTCCCGGCCGTGGCGCGTTCTCTCGGTTGCTCGCCCGCATCGAGAGCGCGGGCCGCGTCGTGCGCGTGGTGTCGCCGTTGCCAGTCATGCAGACCATACTAATTCGCAAGGGCTTCACGTCGGCCGACCTGGGCACGCGCTTCACCGTCTGGAGCCGGCCGTGAGATCCAGTCAACAGCCCGAGGAGATAAACAATGGTAATCCGATCCGTCGTGTGGCGTGTGTTGTGCTACCGATTCGCGCTTCAGTCGCACACACGCGAGCAAGAGGCTAGGCCCGTTTATCTGTGGCTGCATTAGGCCATGACCCCGGTCGCACAATGGTCACGTTGTTTATTGCATGGTTGCGTAAATCATTTTGACTGCCGCCGACCCTTTACAAATTTGCCTGACTGGTTATTCTCCGCCGCGTTTGTCGAATCGGGGAATGCCAGCCCGGATCGTCGCCAGTGTCGGAGTAGGAACGTGCCAGAGATATCGCACGATGCAGCGGCTGCACAGGATGCTGCCTTCCTCGAAGACCTTACCACCATCGCGACTCTATCCGAGGGAGAGCCTTGGGAGTCGATCGCGTGGCAGCTCGCCGCGCACGTCGCGACCTCGCTGCTGCATGTCACGCCACTCCGAATCTTCAAGGCCGCCGCTCGACCTGCCGGTTGAGCGGCGCCGCATATGAACATCACGCCGGCACCGGGGAGTGAGCCCGTTGGTCGGCTAGCGGGGGCACCGCATGATCAAGGCGAAAGACGAAGCACTCGCGCCATTTGCCAGCGCCATCATGGAAGCGGCGGCCAGCCTGGGCCTGCGTGTCGTGCTGGTCGCCGACGGGCGAGCCGTGGACCGCCGCTTCATCGGCGTCGAGGCCGTGCCGTTCCAGACTTTCGATCTCGGCGTTCGGATCGGACGCATCGCCCGCGATCGGCCGGACGTGCAGGCCGCGAAGGAACGCGCGGGGCGAACCTTCATGCTGACGCACGACGGCGTGGACTACACATACTGGTCAGGCTTGGAAGGCATCGACTGCCCGGACGGCGGCCGATGATCCGGCCAAAGTTTCCGGGCGTAAACATCAAAGAGATTTCGCGGATGGTGCCGTGCAGCGAATGCCCGTTCGTTGCCGACGTGGCGCCGTTCCTGCACCCCGAGCGCGTGCGCCAGATCCTCGAAGGGTTGCGTCGCGGCGAGCACTTCATCTGCCACAAGACGATCGACTACACGCGGCCCGAGGGCGCGCCCGATCAGGGCCGCAAGGTCTGTGCCGGCATGGTGTTGCTGATGCAGAAAGAGGGCGGGCTCGCCAACGTCCAGATCGTGCAGCTGGCCGAGCGGCTGCTGGCGCAGAGCTTCGACGGCGTGCACGAGCAGAAGCGCCATCCGGTCTACGCCAGCGCGAAGGCGATGCAGGCGAGCCACGACAAGCCGCGCACGAGGCCGCCGCGCCGCAAGAGGGCGCGGCGATGACGGTGGAAGTTGCCTTCCGCAAGTTGATCGCCACCGCGCACGAGTTGGTGGAACCCTATGCCGGCGTCACCGACGCGCAGCTCGAGGGCGCGGCCAATCCGACTGACGGGCGACTGGCCTATCCGATCAGCCCCGAGCTTGCCCGGCTCGTGCTGGGCGTGCGCGCCGCGCTGCGGGCGGTCGATTGGAAGGCCGGCACATGAGCACCGTGATTGAAGCGGTCGGCTTCGCCAGCGGCCGGCCCTGCCCCCATCGCGGCCAGTATCTCCGCGCGTTCGACTTCGAGGCGTTCGCCGGCGTGGGCTATGGCGACTTCACGCCCGACAAGCGCAAGGCGCTGAAGTTCGCCGACATTGCCGCCGCCTACGCGTTCTGGCGCACGGTCTCGCGCACGCATCCGGTGCGCGCCGACGGCCAGCCGAACCGGCCCATGACCGGGCTGACCGTCACGTTTGCAGAAGCGTGAGGCGGCGATGACGGAACCGTTCGACGCCGGGCTGTTCGATCTGGTCGACGTCCGCTTCGACTCTCTGGCGCAGGCCGTGGCAGCGATCGGCGAGCAGGTGCCCGGCGTTCGCGTCGGCGGCTGGCCGGACGAGGATGGCGAGCGTCCCGTGCTGGGCATGTTGTTCGACAATCCTCGCGCCGCGAAGATCGCCGCCGACGCGCTCTCGCATCTGGCCGCCAGCGTGCCGGAAGTCGGAGCCGCGCTCGGCCTCGCGGGCGGCTCGGCCTGTGCGCTGGGCGACGGCGGGCGCGCGGTGCTGTACTGGCCCACCGTCGCCATTCTCTTTCGGAGTCACTGATGGACGCGATCCTGCTCGATGGCCTGCGCGCCGGCCCGGCCCTGCGGCCCGAGCTGCAGCCCGTGGTCGACTGGATCAAGCGCATCGCAACGGGATCGCCCAGAGCGCGGCCCGGCGCGATTGCTTTCAGAGACGACCCGCTGCGATTTTTCCTGTCCGTGCGGTGCGAGAGCGACGCCGTGGCCCTGGCGTTCGTCGCCACGATGGCGTTGTGCGTGACGGAGGAAGTGCGGGCCGTGATCGAAGCGCACGGCGATGGCATGAAGGAGCAGGCGATCGGCTACAACGTTGGCGACGCGGTGTTCCTGCTGTGGCCCGCGATCGAGATGACCGGCAAGCCGGCGCCCGGCGCGGTGTTGCAATGACGCGCAACGATCGCCTGACGTGGATCGCCGACACGCTGCGGATCGTGGGCTTCGTCAGCCGCCGCCAGCTGATGGCCAGGTTCGCGATCGACGCGCATCTGGCCTCGCTCGACCTGCAGGAGTTCCAGCGCCGGCACCCGCGCGCGATGCGCTTCGACCAGGCGAGAAAACATTTCGTGGCCACGAGGGAGCAGGATGATGGCGCGCAATCACGAACCGCATGACCCCGGCGTCGGCCTGCCGATGATCGGCAACGACTTCACGGGCGTGCCCGACGCGCTGCGCGTGCTGATCTTCGCGCTCGAGAATTTGGCCAGCGTGCGCGGCGTCCGGCTCGGCACATTCTCCGCCAACAGGCTCGACGCCGCCGCCGACCCGGACGCGCGCTTCCTCTGCTACCCGTGCCATGACGAGCGCGAGCGGCAGCAGATCCTCGACATCCTGGCCGAGGTCGCGGGCAGCGAACCGGAGTTGATGACCGCGCTGATCGCGTCCGGCCAAGCGCGCAGCGTGAATATCGGCGGCGGCTTCGAGCTGCTGTACTTCGAGCACCTGCACGGCGTCGCGCTGTCGACCCATTAAAGACCGGGCCGAATGATCGGACCGGAACAACGAAGGGAAGAAACCCCATGGCCCATCATCCAGTCGACATTCACGTTGGGATGCGAACGCGGCAGCGGCGCACCTTGCTCGGCATGAGCCAGGAGCGGCTGGGCGACGCGGTCGGGCTGACGTTCCAGCAAATCCAGAAATACGAGAAGGGCAGCAACCGGCTGAGTGCCAGCCGCATGTGGGAGTTCTCGAAAGTGCTCGAGGTCCCGATCACTTATTTTTTCGACGAGATGCCGGGCGACGGCGGGATGAACGGCAGGGGGCGCAAGCTGAAGGGCGGGGCCGAGGTCGCCACGCCGTTCGACCATGCCAAAGACCCGTTGATCAAGCGCGAGACGCTGGAGCTGGTGCGCGCCTACTACAAGATCGAGAAGCCGCGCGTGCGCAAGCGGCTGTTCGAGATGACCAAGTCGCTCGGCGGCGCGTTCCACGAGGACAGGCTGGCGGCGCTGCCCAAAGCGGCGCGGCGCGCGGCGGGCGCGCGATGAGGAAGAAGCCGAAGCCGGAGTCGCGCAACGCCACGCTCCGCGAGCAACTGCGCGCCATGCCGATCGACCAGCGCGCCGAAATCATCGTAGACATTTTCCGGCTACTCTCGTCCGAATTTGCCGCTATGGTTTTGGATCACGTCAAGCCAGCGAAGGCCAAGCCTCGCGCGAAGGCTAAGCCCGGACCGAAGATGCGCCGCAGGATGGACCGCCGATGATCAGACCCGACACGCTGCTCGAATGGACATGGCCGAGCGAGATGCGGCCGTGGCGGCTGCCCTCGCGTCGGGTGGGCGATGCCGACACCAGCGGCCCGTGGGACGCCGAACCCGACAAGCGGCAGTGGATCGACGACGCCACGTCCCTGCCCTGCCTGATGCACCGTGGCACGCTCGGCAGCTGGTGCGGCTACGTCGGCGTCGCGCCCGGCCATCGCTTCCATCGCAAGGCCGCCGACAAGATCGCGGACCACGTTCACGCCCATGGCGGGATCAATTTCGCCGAAGGCTGCCAGGCCTCCGACGATCCGGCCATGGGCGTCTGCCACGTCGCGCCCGGCGCGCACGACAAGGTGTGGTGGATCGGCTTCGACTGCGCGCATGTCGGCGACATGCTGCCCGGCATGTTCAGGCTCCACGAGATCATCCCGGCCCTCGGTGGATTGCCCAAGTTCACACGGGGCTACACCTATCGCGACCTCGCGTATGTCGAGTGCGAAGTGACGGAGCTGGCGCGGCAACTGTCGTTGTCGCGCGATGCGTTGGCCGCTGAGAGCAGCAAGCGGCTCGACGCCTTCATGACGAGGCTGCTCGCCACAAAAAAATAAACCAGTCCGGAGAGAGAGATCATGAAGAAGATAGACGACATGCAGGTCGACAACGCGAGCATGGCCGTGCGGCTGACGATCACGAAGGAGGACATTGCCAAGGGCGCGCGGCGCAACGCCAACAGTTGCGCCATCGTCCAGGCCGCGCTGCGGCAGACCAAGGCCACGGCGGGCAAGGCGCACCGCAACGTGTGTTACCTCATGATCGGCGGGAAATGGCTGCGCTTCAAGGTGCCGGCCTATCTGCGGATCGAGCAGATCGCGTTTGACCGCGGCGGAAGGTTCTGGCCCGGCGACTATGTGCTGGAGCCCGTGCCGACCCGCGCGCTCCTCGCCTTGCCCAAGCGCGCGCCCTCATCGCCCGGCGCGCCCAAGCGCCGGCGCGAGAAGCGCACGTTTCATCGGCTCGAAGGCGTGCGCGACACAGCGCACCGCAACGACTGAGGGAGCCAGCCATGCCGAGAGGTATCCCGAACAGTGGCACGCGGTCGAAACGGATCGACCATGAAGTCGGCGTCCCAGAGACGCCGATGATGAAATGGATCCACGCGCGCATCGTCGAGCTGAAGGAGCGCGAGACGGTCGAGCGCAAGCGGTCGAAGACGTTCGCCGTGCTGCTCGGCCTCGCCCAGCGGCACGGCCTCACGCGGGCCGACGTGCACAAGATCGCCAACATGCTGCCGCCCACGCGCGCGACTCGCGGCCGGCCGAAGAAGATCGAGAAAGCGAAGAAGGCGAAGCATCATGAAGTTCAACGATCTGCCGTCGCGAATGGCGGGGCTGCCGATCGACCGGCGCGGGTTCCCCGTGCCGTGGTTCGTGCAGTGGCTGAAGGACGGCAAGGCATGTCGAACGGGCGAGGGTGAGCCCGACTTCCGCATCCTCAATCGCGAACACATGCGGGCGGCGATCAAGTTTCGCCGCTGCGCGATCTGCGGCGACCCGCTCGGGACGCGGATGGCCTTCGCCATCGGCCCCATGTGCGTGGTCAGTCGCGTGAGCGGCGAGCCGCCGAACCACCGCGCGTGTGCCGAGTTCGCCGCGCGGCACTGCCCGTTCATGACCAACCCGAGGATGCGCCGCAACGACAAGGACATGCCCGCCCACGTCAACCTGGGCGGCGTTCAGATCGAGCGCAACCCCGGCGTCACGGCGCTGTGGATCACGCGGAGCTACCAGTCGTTCCGCCCCGACCACGGGGACGACGGCGTGCTGTTCAGGATCGGCCCGGCCGAGCAGGTCGCGTGGTGGGCCGAGGGCCGCGCCGCCACGCGTGCCGAGGTCGTGGCCTCGATCGACAGCGGCCTGCCGGTGTTGCGCGACGTGTCGCGGGCGCAGGGCATCGCCGACGCCGAACTCGAGGTCGATATCGCCACCGCGATGAGTCTCGTGCCGGCCGCCTGATTTGTAACCGAGCCGGGAACGAAATGAACGGGAACGCGTAAATGACGGGCGCGATGAGAGCCATGTTCGCGCACCTGATCGGACATCTGTGCGGCGACCACGCCGAGCAGACGTTCCGCCAACAGGCCGCCGAAAGGAAGCGGATCGTGGACGAGGCCTACGAGAGGATGGCGCAGCGTTATGGCCAGCGATCGGCTGGCCTGTGGCGCAGGATGGCGCTGGCGATGCTGGTGCGGCTGGACGACAGCCCGATCACGGAGACACTGCAACGGCCCGATGGCGACGGCGGGCTACCTCATGGGGATGGCTAGACGGAATTCCGCGAAACTGCCAGATCGGGTTCGGGACTTGGGAGTGAGGAACCGTGGTGGAAACTGACGACGCGCAGATGCTGACGATCGCCGGCCTCGCCCTTTTCGGCGAGCACTGGAAAAACCCGTTGGCCCGGGCGTTGAACATCAAGCGCGACACGCTCGACGACTGGATGCTGCGCGACCTCGCCGTCCCTGCCGGCGTGTGGTCCGACATCTGCAAGATGCTCGACGAGCGCCGGCCCCGCCTCGACGAGGCGGCCACGCTGCTGTCGGCCGGCACCAAATCCCGGACGCAAAAAAATGCCCGCCCCGGTTAAGGGGCGGGCTTCGTAGGATCAATGGCGGAGAGAGAGCGGCAGTCTATCGCAACGGCGGGGCGAAGTCGTCCGCGATTCGAAGGGCAAGCCGGTTCAGCGGTTGTCGGTCGCCGGATCGAGCGCGCGCGCCATCAGCGCATTGACGGCGGCATCCGCTTCCGCCCATTGCGGATCATCCGGCGCCGCTTCGGCGTCGAGGCCCTCGCGGATCCTGGCCCACAGCTCGGCGATGTTGATGCCGGCGGCGATGGCGCGTTCGGCGACAGGCACGAAGGCCAGCGCGATGCTTACGATCGAGAGCATGACGACCTCACGTCTTCGGGACGATGGACTGGAGCGCGGCGACCGATTTCTCGGCGGCCGTGACAAGCGCGCCGAGGGCGGTGCTGTCGGCGGTCAGCGAGCGGGCGGCCTCCTCTGCCGCCTGGGTGCCGGCATCGCCCGCCTTGAGGGCGTTGCGCATGACGTCGACCACGGCCTGCTGCGAGCAGATCGGCGGCGAGGCCGGGCGGCCGCAGCGCGGCGTTTCGATATAGACCACGGCGCCGGTCAGCACGCCCTGGAAGGCGAGCTTCGCGGCATAGGCCCGCTTCTGCAGGTCGACGACGGTATCGGGCTGCAACGGTTTGGTCGGGTTCAACAGCGCGCAGCCGCCGAGTGCGACGGCGGCCGAGAGGACGGCCGCGAGAAGAACGGTTTTCATGTCACTTCCTTTGCGGCCTGAGTACCGATCGGCGGGGCTGCCGACGTGACCTCGACAGGCCCTGTCGCGATCGAGGGGTTGGCGATCGTGGCCGCGGTGCCGACCGACAGGTCGAGCGGGCTGGCCGCTCCGACGAGCACGGCCGGCGCCAGCCGCGCCTCGATCTGGTCGCGCACCGCCGCGAGCCCTTGCGGCGTCGTGGTGTCGATGCCCACGCTCTTGAGCGCATCGGGCGCGCGCGCGATGGCGTAGGCCGCAGCCTGGGCGACGATCTCGCTCTGCACGCCGATGTTGCTGATGTTGAGCGTGGCGACCTTGGCCTGGGCGAGCTGCAGCCCGTTGTTGAGCGCGGCCTCGACGGTGGCCTGCAGCATGGCCGACGACTTGAGCTTGAGCCATTGCGCCAGCTTGGTCGTGAGGAACGTGGCGAGCGCGGCGAGCACCGCGCCGACCAGCGGCCACACGACCTGGTCGAGCAGCGGCTTGAGGTCGACCGTGGTCGCGGGCGCGAGCGTGTTGCCCGCCAACACGATGAAGGCGAGCGTCATGACAAGGCCTGTCCGCTGGGCAGCTCGAACGCCTGCCGCGCCGGGACGCCCGGCCAGCCGAGGTGCGTCCAGCCGGCGTTGTAGTTCTCGAAGATCAGTTGATGGAAAACGATCGGCGACGCGTTGATCCGGCGACAGACCTCGCGCGGGTCGAAGCCGGGAATGATGAAGTCCGCCGCCTGCCCGCTCATGTGCTGGCTGTTCGCGGCGCCGCCGACCGCGAGGTTCACGGCCGGGCTGCGATAGCCGCTGGTGATGATGACCGGCGCGCCGAACAGCGCGCGCACCGGCTCCAGCACCATCTCGCAGAGCAGCTTGAGATTGGCGACGATCTCGGGCGTCGGCAGGTTGTCGACGCGCTGGCTCGTCACGATCATTTCCTCGATCGTGAAGTGAGGCGAGAGGTTCATGCGCCTGGTGCTCCTAGTTCTGCAGCGTTTCGAGAACGAGCGTGAAGGTGCTCGACGCGGTGTGGCCGCCCGCCGTGGTCGAGCGCGCTTCGAGCACGGCAAAGATGTTGCGCGTGCCGCTCGACGGCTCGAAGTTGCATTCGTTGCCGATCGACGGGACGCCCGAGCCCTTCACGATGCCGCCCGCGAACGACAGATCGAGCACGATGTCGGCAGAGCAGATGTAGTTGGACTCGCTGATGCCGCCCGCGAAGTTCGCGCCGTCGCCGTTCGTGAACGTCGGGCTATCCTTCAGCAGATGCGCCCGCACGGTAGCGCCGAGAAAGGTCGCGTCGGTCGACTTCAGCCGGAACCGGCGGACCATGCCGGTCGTGTCGATCGCGCGCGCGACCGGCATGGCCATGGCGACCGACGCGCCGGCAACGCCCTGGGTGAACAGCTGGCCGGAAGCATAGGCCGTCGTCTTGGTCGACTTGGTCAGCGTGCCGCCGACCATCGCCGCGATTCCGCCGACCGTCATCGGGCTGGCCGCCGAGATCGTCGTGCGCTCGCCGCTGAGGACGCGCGAGACCGAGCTCGTCGCGCCGCCCTTGACGAAGCGCGCACTGGCCGAGCCCGACGTGTAGTCGCCAGCGCCAGCGGCCGTCACGCGCCACAGCGCCGGGGCGAGGTTCGAGATCGCGATGGCGTCGTTGGTGTTGAACACGAAATAGTCGATCCACGTCACGCCCGCGTCGAACGACAGTTGCAGTCGCCAGCTGGCGACGAACGTGCCGGTGACGGCGACGGAGAAGCCCGGCGCTTGGCTGCTGCCGTCGAACGGATCGAACACGTCGGACGTGCGGGTCGAGGTGTTGAGCGTCTGGGCGAAGCCCGTCGTGCGCGTGTCGGCCCACGCCGAGGGCGCGAGGAGCGAGAGCGCGAGGGCCAGGATGGCGAGCGCGTGAATGCAACGCTTCATGATCGGGAATCCCTTTAGAGACGGCCGGTGAACAACAGGATGAGCACGACGATCAGCAGCAGGCCGCCGACGCCGATGCCGCCGTGGCCGAAGCCGTAGCCGTAGCCGCGCGGCGACCACGGCCCGGCGCCGCCGAGAATGACCAGGATCAGGATGATCACGAGGATGATGCCCATTTGGTGCCTCCGATTTCAGTTGGTAGGGAGTTCGAATCTCCCCGCCCGTTGTGTTCAGCCGCCGCAGCGCTCACAGCATCAGGATGAGCAGCCCCGTCGCGATCGAGACCGCGGCGAAGACGGCGAGCGCGCGATTGCCGAATTTCTGCTGCGTGATCGCCCGGACCGAAACCAGCCCCGCCGCAAAGAGGGCGAACGACGCCAGCGCCAGCACGATGCCGACTCCCGGACCGTTCCAGCTCCACCAACCAAGCCTCACGCCCACCATCACGATAAAAATTGTCGAGAGCGCCGACCACCCGACGGCACGGTCGGGCATGACCCGCGTGGCCAACGACGGCGTCGGCGCGGGAACAAAGACGCGGGACCAGGCGACCGCCGCCGCCATGATGTAGAGCGCCGCCGCCATGCCGGCCGCAACGGCGACAGTCCTGTCAATCATTGGTCCCTGCCCCGTTTATTTCGTCGGCCATGGGCTGAACGCTGGCGGCGAGCGCTGTCGACATTCGCCCGATCGCTTTGACGGCAATGACGAGGGTGGCCTTGAGCCGCTGTCGGCCCAAGATCGCCTCGATCCGGGTATAGGTCGTGTCGGTCTGCACCTGGGCGAGTTCGCGTTCGAGGCGATCGATGCGGCGGTCGGACTCGTCCGGGTCGGTCATCGGGCGTCACCCCTCATGAGCTTGGCATTCGCCGCGTCGGACCGATCCAGTGCGGCGGTCATCGCCGTTGCGACGCTGGCCAGTTGCTTGTCCATGGCGAGACGCTCTGCCTGCTCGCCTTTGGTTTCCCGCGCGAAGGCGACGGCATCCATCAGCATGCTCTCGACCTTGCCCCGCAGGGCTTCGTTGCGGGCCTCGAGCTTGTCGACGATCGCCTGCTGGCGGGCATCCCTCGCCAGCCGGTCGTCCCGCCAGCTTTTGAATAGCCACGCGATGCCGCTGAGGATCGCCGTTGATCCGAGAACGGTCGCCACCAACTCCGTCAACCAGCCCGGCATCGAATCGCCCTCATGGTTGCGGCGGCAAATGCGCTCGCGCTGATTATGTCGTGAGTCTTTGCAACTCGGCGTTGGACACGCGGAAGGGGAAATAGCTGAAGGCCTTGAACGAGGCCGAGCCGGTGATGCCGGAACCGACCGCACCGAACCTGAGCATCGTGATCGCGCTCGGCACGGTGCCGGCAACGTCGGCAGTCACCGTCGAACCGCCCAGCACCGTCGCAAAGCTGTTGGCGGCCCACGCCATGGCGCACTTGTACAGCGCGCCGACGCCCGGCCCGACGCCCGCCGTTCCGGCTGTGGTCATGTTGGCTTGCGTCGCCGCGCCGTCCGTGACTGTGCCGAGGACCTGCGTCGCCGCCGTGTTCTGGCCGAGCTGGATGCGGTTGGCGTTGCTTCCGTCCGACGCCGCCATGATGCCGAGCGCGTTGGTCGAGTTCGGGTAGAGCTCGACGACGAAAGAGCCGGCCGTCGCGCTCCAGCCAGGACAGGGCACCGGGATAGAGAGCGTGTCGAGGGTGCGGTCGAAGGACCCGTCCACATCGGTTGGCGACGACGGCATTTGCAGCGTTCCGGCTTGGGCGACCCGCGCAAAATCAACCGCAATCGCGTCGCCGCTCGTGGCGAGCCGGAAGCCGACGATTGGATTGACGAGCACTTGGAATGGGCAGCCGAACGTGAGGTAAGCTGCGGTCGGGACGATCGGCGTCCACGTCGCGCCGTTGTCCTGTGTCATCTCGACAACGCCAACGCCGACCAGACGCTTGACCAGCGCCGCCGTTATCGTGTTGACGCTGCCGGAAGTGATGCTTTGCAGGCACGTCGCGCCGGCGCCGGTCGCCGTCAGGCTCGACGCCGCACCGGCCACGCCATCGGCGCCCACCTGATCCTTCGCCGCCGTGCAGTCGGTCTTGACCCAATCGACATGGGTCAGGTCGCGCTTGCCATTGCCCTTTAAGGTCGTGCCCTGCTCGATGACCAGTCCGCGCTTGCCGTTTGCGTCATGGTCGAACACCGGGACGTTGCTGCGGTTCTCCTTGGTCCATAGACCCGCCGCGTTCGATTGGTACCACTTGGGGCCAGACGTGAATGAGCCACCGAGGGATGCAAGCCACGACTCGAACGAAGGCGTCGCCCGGCCGGCACCCCAATAACGACCGTTGAAAAAATCGGCGTGAATCGCGGCCGGCACGCCACCCGAACGCGGCACCCAGGGCGGCGCCCCGGACGACAGGATTGCCGCTCGCGTGGACGGCGCTTGGGCGCGCGCGGTCGCCGCCAGTCCGACAGCGGCACCGAAGCCGAATCCAAACGATCGGCGCGAGAGGAGCGACTTCATCGTCATGTCATGGGTCCCGGTAGAGCACGACGGCGCTGCCGCGCGGGGGCGTGACGCTGTTGTCGGACGCGAGTGTCTTGACGCCCGCCGAGACGGCAGTACCGAACGGGTCTTTGTAGGCGAAGCCGTCGCTCGGCACGGTGAAGGTGCACGAGCCCGTCGCGGAGGGCCACACGACAACCATTCCGTATTGAAAGCGGCGCTGGTAGCAGCCGCCGCCGGAGTTGGGCTCGCCGGCCGTCGGTGGCGGCTCGAGCCATGTGCCGAGCGAGACGTGGAAGGGCGCCGGGTATGGAACGTACACGCCGGCATCGCGGGTCCCGACCCCCGTCCCGTTCTGCATTTCAAAGTAGGTGTATTCTCCCCGCACGAGATAATAGTTCGCGAGCGCGTAGAGGATTTCAGGCGGCTGCGCTTCGGCTGCCGATCGCCGGCAGAGATAGTTGAAGATCTGGACGTTCTGCTTATCCCAGAGGCGCCCGGCATATTTCAATGCCGCGTACCAATCCTCGGTGCTCGTCAATCCCTCGACAAACTCCGTGTTGGTGGTTCCCGCCGTGCACGCGCGGAGGAACATCGACTCGCGCAGGCAAGCATCGCCGGCCATGCAAAGCTCGACGCTCTCTGAGATGTCGTATTTGATCAACTTTGCGTTGAGCCAGGTTCGGACGCCGATCGCATGCAGATGGGCGCGGAGATACAGCGCCCACGAGATCATTTCGGCCGACCACGCCGGGTCGTCATCGTTGCCGCTGTATCTGGGCGTCCATGTCCCGCCGCAAGCCGGCCGCCCCGAGGGGCAGCCCGGCACGGCGCCAGCGTAGCGGCCGACGATGTTGTTGCCGTTGGACGTGGCGATGTTGTCGACCCCTACGTACTGGAAACCGTTAAGCACGCCCCTCACGCCCGGCGTGCTCAAGCCGCCGACCCGCGTCGGGTCTTTGACGTATTGCAGCATGTACTCGCGCACGGCTTCGTTGCCGATGTCGATGCCTTCCAGATTGCCCGAGCCGCCTGTGCTCGCCGTGCCCTTGGCTGCAAGCCCGAGCACCGTGCTCACGCCCGGGTTGTCGGGGAGCGGATAGGTGAATGTCGTGGTGTTTATTACCGTCGCCGTAAACGTGCCGTTGAAGCCGTCCGGGGCGTTGCCACTGATGCCGATCACCATTGCCGTGGTCAGGCCGTGCGCCGTCGCCGTGACGACGGTCACGGTGCCGTCCGACCAGCTGATCGAGCTGATCGCGGTGCCGGCATAGACCAGCCAATCAGGCTGATGATCGTAAAACCATTTCAGGTCGTGCGGGTTGGCTGCCGTGGCAATGCTGGTCACCCCCGGGGTTGTGTTCGCGCCCGGGTTGTCGGGGAGCGGATAGGTGAATGTCGTGGTGTTTATTACCGTCGCCGTAAACGTGCCGTTGTAGGCGGGCGGGACACTCCCGATGACGCTGGCCACGCGACCCGTGGTCAGGCCGTGCGCCGTCGCCGTGACGACGGTCACGGTGCCGTTCGACCAGCTGATCGAGCTGATCGCCGGACTGGTTTTTGACAGCGGGTCGCGGCAGCAGGGAATGTAGAAGCTGCTGCCGCAGCCGGGACATGGCGGCACGGCCCACCCCATGATCCGAGTGCCGATCAGAACCGACAAGTCGGGGATCAAGGCCGCGCCGTTCTGCACGAACTGAATCTCGCTCGCGGTCGCCGTTGGTGAGAAGAGGTTGTCTTGCGCCTGCGCGCCGCCGGCGAGGAGCAGCAAGAAGAGGGCGAGCCATCGCGTCATCAGTTCACCAATCCGGCGAAGTTGACCGAGAAGGCGAGCGCCCTGCCGGCCAGGACGCTTGTGGTATCGAAGGCGGTCGGCGGGCTGTTGATGCGGTTGATCGACAGGTTGAGTCGGTTGCCGATCATGCGGATATGGGCGCCCGTCGTGCCCTCCGGCCATGGCGAGAAGCCATCCACCTGGTACATGCTGAACGTCGAGTAGGTCAGGCCGATCACCGGGAAGTTGTAGACGCCGAGAGGGCCGGTGGCCGCCGCCGTGAACGGGGCGGGCGTGCCCTCGACGCGCATGGTGCCGATGTAGAACGGGCCGAGCCGGTAGATTTTGCCGACGATGGTGAAAGCCGCCGCGTTCCAGTCGCCGAGGGTCTCGGGCCGGAACGTCAGGCCGGCGGTCGCGAGGTCGATCATCTGCGGTGCCGAGCCGAACAGGGCATCGCCGATCGCGGCGATGTCGACATAGACCGTTTTGTCGCGAGGGCGGCGGTAGAGAGGCGGCGCCACGGGGACCGGAGTGGCGTCCGACATATAAAGGCCCGGCGCAATGGGCGTGTAGGTGATGATGCCTCCGGCGTTGATCAGCGCCGAAATGTTGTCAGCCAGCGGGTAGATCGACTCGCCCGAACTCGGGTAGACGCCGACGTCGAATTCAGTCGGATTGATATTGATGATCGTATGCGGCCTGTCGCCCGCCGCACCCGTCGCCGACGGCAGCACGACGGCGCCGCCCAGCGTCGTGGTCCCGTCGATGACATGGCACAGCTTGTCCGCGGCGAGCGTTGCCGCCGTGCCCTGCGAATTGCCGGCCGCCACGATACCGAACTCAGTCCAGCCGATGCCGTCGTTGGAGGCCGCCAGCGCCAAGGGCGCGATGAAGACGTCCTTGAGCCCGGCTGGAAAATCGATCGGCGCGCCGGTTGGGCTGTCGATGAGTTCGACGAACGTCAGAACATCGGCGGCATAGGAATAGATGGCCGCCTGCCACTGCCCGCCGCCGCGATCGATTACCATTGCCTCTGTCGTGTCGCCGTCCGACAGAACAGCCGAGAACGCGCGATAGGGACTCACGGGCGCGCCGGTCAGCGTCAGGGCCGTTGCGCCAGCCGACGTGCCGGTTTGCTTGACCATATTCGCGAGCTTGTGCGCCATCGTCATTCACTCCAGCCGCGCAAAGAAAAGGCGGCCCGAGGCCGCCGGTATCGTCAGAAGGAAAGCGGACGGTCAGTCGTCCCGGCCGCGGCGGTCGATCCAGCCCAGTGTGGCGATGCGAATGGCATCCTCGGCGCCGGCATTGCTGCAGCGCGTGCGGATTTGCGCAGAGGTGTTGGTGCGCACCATGATTTGCGTTCCGCCCAGCTGTGTGCCGCTGCCCGGATACAGGCTCACCAACGGAGCGGCGGTGGGGCTCGGCGCCTCATCTGCCGCCGCCAGATCGCTGAGATAGGTCGCGAACGGATTCGTGTTCTGCAGGTTCATCAGATTGAGCACAGCCATCACGGAGATGCCGCGCGCCACGGTAAGCCCGCGCGTCACCGCGAAATTGCCCGGGTTGGTGACGTCAACGTCCAGGATCGAATTCACCCATCGGAAATAGTCACCGTCCTGAATGAACCCTATCCATTGCGCAGAGCCATCGGTCTTCATCGAGCCGACTCGCCGCTTCAGCGTGTAGCTGGCCGGCATCGTCGGTGCCGTCGCCGATGTCGAGAGCAAAACATCGACCACGTTGGTGTCGACGCGCTTGATCAGCCAGACGTGATACCAGGTGTTGTTGGCGATCGCGCCGGTATCGAGCGCGCCGTTGCCGGAGCCGACCACCCACGCGCTCGCCGTCTTGGTGTAGGCCGACGCCAGCGCCATCATGTCCGTGTTGGTGCTGTCCGCCGCCACGCCAGCCGCAATCCCGAAAGTCGCGGTGCTGCCCGCCGCCGAGAGCGTGAGCCCGGCGAGATAGGAGCGAACCACCTGGACGGCCGGCACATTGTAGCTGGTCAGCCACATATCGGCCGCCGCATTCCACCGGACTGTGAACAGGATGCCGCCCGCGATCGTCTTCGTCACGCCATCGGCGCCGCCGTCGATGCCGTCGCCGGCGTCTGGCGTGAGAACGATGCCGTTGGCGTCGCCGAGGCCCTTCATCTCGAGGGCATAGCCGTCCTTCGCCGTGGCGCTCGCCGGCAGGGTCGCCGTGCGCGCGCCGCCTGAGGTGCTGAAGGTGAAGGAGCCGCCGACGTCGGCCGCGGCGAACACCTTGTTGGCCGCGCCGACGGCCGTCGAGGTGCGGCGATTGTCGGGGAAGTAGAGCGCCTTCACGGCATCGTAGAGGCCGGTGCGGATGTCGGCGCTGCCGTTGTACAGATTGTCGAGCCAGGAGACGGCGAGGCCGGGCGTGCGGTCCCACCAACGGCCGCCCTGGCGCACCCACCACGGCCGCAACGTCGCGAGATTGCCCGCCAGCAAGCCGGCCTCGGCGTCGGCCGAGGCGATCGAGAACACGTATTTGACGTCAGTGCTCTGCCAGTCGATCGCCGAACCGGCGTTGCTCGACTTCAGGATCGTGGCGCGGGTCAGCGTGCGCGGCGGGCCGATGGTCAGAACCCCCTTGACCATCTCCCATTTCGCCTTGTCCGCCGTCTGGACCTGATAGACCACGTCGCCGCCGCCGGGAAATCCCTGCGCGAACGAGAGCCCGCTGAACACGGCTCCGGTCAGCGTGTAGGTGCCGGTCCCCGTGGTCGACGAGGACTCGATGACGCCGTCTGAAAACATGGTGACCTCAGAGCTTTTCGATCAGGGAGGCGGAGAAGCCCCAGGTCTGGTCGGCGCCATCCCACAGCGGCTGCGCCTTGAAGACGGCGCGGCCGGTGAACAGCGCCTGCATCGACCAGCGGTGAAAGCGTGTCGTCGCCGAGGGATCGAGGCACACGATGACGTCGCCGGCCTGCCCGCGAAGCCGGCTGAGCTCCATGGCGTAGTCGTGCACGTCGTCCTGGTTGGCGGCGCTGAACGAGAGATCGAACTGGCGCTGCGCCCACGGACGCGGGTCGGTGAAGGTCTGCCCGTAGGCGTTCGGCTCCTGCACATCGAGCGGCACGAAGCCGAGGGCCGGGTCGAGGTCGATGTTCATGGCGGGCTGCCACGCCCGTCCGGCCGCGATGCGTCCGAACTCGAGATAGCCGGCCGGGTTGGCGGGGTCGGCGAAATCGAGCCGGGCGTAGCGATACGCCATGCCGTTGACGGCCCGCGCGAGCGAAAGCTCATGCGGCCAGTCGGGATCGGCGTGCTTGCCGCTGGACGGCCACAGCGAGACGACGCCGCTGTCGACCGACGGCGCGGCCGTGAGGCCCGGCACCGTCGCCGCGAGGCGCAGCCGGACCGTGCCGGCGGCGGTGGCGTTGTGGGCGACGATGGCGGCGGTGTCCACGACCGCGGCGGCGCCGAAGTCGATGACGAGGGACTCGGCGGCGCATCCCGTGGTCCGCCACACCTTGGTCGGCTCGGGATTTTTCACGAACGTCGCCGGCAGCGAGCCGACTTCGCTCGATGCCGTCAGTGTCGCCAGATCGCTGAGGCGGGGCGACAGGAAGAGGATCTTCTCCATGCCGCTCAACCCCACAATTCCAGAAGCGTGCTTCGGTTCGACGCGAACGAAATCCCGACACAGATGAACTTGCGCGCGGCCCCCCAGCCGTAGCGGGGGAAGTTGTTGACCTGCACGACGCGGCCGAGAAGGTTGGCGAACGGATCGCACGGCACCGGGATCGCCCAGCGCTCGCGGCGGACGCTCATCAGAACCTGTTCGCGAGATGCCTCGGCCAGCGCGTCGACTTCATCGCGATAGGCGCCGGGCACCGCGACCGCCGCCGAGGTCGGCCACACGCTCGGGATCGAACCGGACACCGCCGACGCAATGCGCGCCGGCTGCGACCAGACCATCGCGTCGGCGAGATCGACTGAACCCGCCAGCCGCGAGGCGTCCTGGATGGTGTAGTTGCGCTGCCAGGTGACGTAGGTCGCGCGGCGCGGCGCGATGTAGCTGTCGAGTTGCGACGGCGCGCCGCCGAAGTCCTCCGGATAGTCGATCGTCAGCGCCGGCGCATCGGTCGGTTCGCGCATGTAGCCGATGGCGAGCTTGCCATCGAGCCGCATCGTCCACCAACCGAGCGTGCCGGCCATGACCTCGTCGAGGGCCTCGGCCTTGGTGACCGCGTCGCGCCAGTAGAAGCCCACGGGCGCGGAGCGTTCCGCCTCGAAGCTGCCGAACGACGCCGTGTCGATCTGCGATTCCGAAAGCCGCACGGTGCCCCGGCCGCAGGCGATGCGGCGCGCGATCGTGCCGATGGTCGTTGGCGCGGCGAGGCCGCCGATGGTGTCGGCGTCGCCGCGAAAGTCGACGGTCACGATGAAGACCGGCTGGCTGCCGAGACGCATCAAGCCCTCGGCGAGACAGGTCGCGAAGTGGCCGGCCGGCACCGTCGCGGCGGCCAGCGCGGCGTAGGCCGGATAGTCGGCGTCGAAGGCGAGCGGCGCGCCGCCGTCGCGCACCGCATCGACGCCCGCGATCGAGGAGCACGACAGCGCGTAGAGCAGGAGCAGCGCGTTCACGGGCGCCGGCTCGGCGTTGCGCACCGCGCCGACGCCGTAGGGCTTCATGACCCCGGCCATCATGGCGTCACCATCGGCGCCGCCGGCGCCGCCGAAGCGGTAGCCATGCAGCTCGGCCTGGTCGAGGGGCCGGCCGAGATCGCGCAGCCTGATTTCTTTTTTGCGCTGATCGTAGAGCAGGCCGGCCGTCGACATCCGGGCGCTGACTTCGTAGCTGTCGAAGCGCGCCAGCGGCGGGCCGCGCAGGATATCAAGCGCGGCGCCGTCCCATGCGAGAGCGACGAGGTTGTCGAGTTCGCCATCGGGGTCCGGCAGGATGATCGCGCCGAAGCCGCCGCCGCCGCGCGGTGAAGGCTCGATGCCGTCGAACAGCCTGGTCTGGAAATTGAGCGGCATCAGCTTGCCGGGCACGTACAGGTTAGACGGCGTGTCGTCCGGCGCCGAGGACCGGCCGAGTGACGCCGCCGGATAAATCGTGGCGACCGACCCCGCGAAGTCGATCTGGAAGCCCCTGGGGACGTCGAGGAAGCCGGCCGGATAGGGCGGCCCCTGGATGGTGGAGACGACGTCGGGATCGACCAGCGAGGCCCGCAGCAGGATGGCGAGGCCACGCGAGGACTGGATGTCGATGACGCCGACGCCGACGTCGATCGCGAACTGACCCAAGGTCGGCACGTCGAGGCTTCCCGCCGGCCCCGGCAAGCCGGTCAGGTAGATCACGCTGGCCATGGCGATCAGGCCGCGCGGCCGGTGACGTAGCGCTGCAGCAGGTCGCGCAGCTGCGCGTTCTCGCGGCGATCTTCTTCCCGCCCTGCAGCCATGTCCTGCACCATCGCCGTGAGCTGTGCGATCTGCTGGCCGGTCGCGGTCTGCTGCGATGGCGTGGTCGACCCTGTGGGCGCGGCGCCACCGCCGGTGAGCGTGATCGCCATTTCCTGAAGCGCCGAACGGATCTGCTCGGCCAGCGCCTGATATTCCGGTGACGACGCGAAGCTCTGCCGGGCGACCCCGAGGTAGGACTCCGCGTAGCCCGAGAGGTTGGTGATGGCGTTGGCGTCGCCCGCGCGCGCCTGGGCGAGCGCGGCATCGTAGGCCGCCTTGGTGCCGCTGAGCTGCAGGGTGGGCGAGGCGTTGGCGAGATCGCCGTAGGTCAGGCGATCAATCAGCGCCTGCAGGTTGGTGATGCTGCCCTGGTAGAACTGATCGCGGAGCGCGGCTTCCTTGTTGGTGTAGTAGGTCGCGATCCGGTCCATGTCGACGTAGACGTCTTTGACGTTGTCGCGGATGTACTCGGCGGACGCCATCGCCGATTCGCGCTCGTCCGCCAGCGCCCGCATCTGCACCGCCAGCGGGTCGAGCATCGAGTCGATGAAATCCTGCGCCGAGCGCGTGCTCTGTTTCTTGAGCGCGTCATTGATCGGGTCGAGCGAGAGGCCGGCTTCCGCGGCGAAGTTCTTGAGATCGTCGAAGCTGGCGCTGATCTGGTCGAGCGCATCCTTCGCCGGGTTGATCGCCTTGCCGAGCTTGTCGTAAGCGACGCCGAGCGACACGACGCGGTCGAGGTCTTCGCTCGTGATCGGGTTGATCTTTTCGAGGCCGGCCTTCAGTCCCTCGCCCGCTCCAGAGACGCCGCCGCGCAGCACGTTGGCTTTGAAGACCTGGGCCAGCAGGTATTCGCCGGCCGCCTGCGCGTCCCTGCTGCTGTCGTTGTAGGTCAGCTGTTCGGTGCCGCCGCCGGGCAGGGTGAGCGCGGTCTGCGTGTAGGCGCGATCCTGCCACTCCTGGCCGTTCAGCGTGTGATCCATGCCACTGGCAAGCTCGCCGCCGTAGAGATTGCCCGGCACGGCGCTGAGGCCGGCGGCACGGAACGCCTTCTGCAGATTGGTCCCGATGGCGCGGGCGCCGGCCGTCATGGCGCTGCCGGCGCCAAGAGAGCCGCCGCCGTACTGGTAGCTCGAGCCTCCGTCCGAATAGAAGTTGCCCATGCCGTAGGCGAGCGCGGGCTGCGGCGGGATCTTGGGGCCGCCGCCGAACAGGCCGGGAATGACGCTCGACAGCAGGCTGACGATGGGGCCGACGATCTGCGCGCCGGGGATCGGCAGCATGGTGATGATGCCGCCGGCGATCTGGCCGATGCTGCCGATCGTGCCGGCCGTGTCCTGGCCGCCTTTCAGCAGGCCGTAGGCGCCCATGCCAATGGATGCAGCAGCGCCGAGGCCCTGGCCGATCGACGGCCCCGCGCCCGAGAACATGCCGGCCGATGGGCTGGGCGGGCCGTAGAACGGCGAGCCGGTCAATCCCGCCGAGCCCATGCCGCCATAGATCGGCTGCTGCATGAAGCTGTTGAGGCCGCTGAACTGCCGCCCCAGCCAGCCGC